>Ga0247734_1002137_pt1 | contig 13562 bp, 13 predicted proteins | sample UWRJL103311B2_FD_180933 | JGI IMG/M metagenome (GOLD analysis project Ga0247734, IMG submission 180933) | Plant litter microbial communities from Arlington Agricultural Research Station in Wisconsin, United States - UWRJ-L103-311B-2 | ecosystem: Environmental > Terrestrial > Plant litter >... | reverse complement strand
GCCACTTGATACATAAGCGTCAGGATTATTTATATCCTGACAAGTTAATCGATCAATTTTAAGTGGGGGCATTTTAATGAGAACGGGTGGCAACATTTTAGTGAGAACTAACAATCAGAGGGCTGCATTTCCAAAAGGCAGATTCCGCACAGGCAAAACTCGTACGTGCAATTGAAGGTGCGGTGCTTGATGTTGCAGTAGATATCCGTCCTGAATCAGAAACTTACGGACAATGGGTGGCATATGAGCTTTCTGCAGAAAATAACCTGCAATTATATGTACCACGTGGGTTCGCACACGGATTTTCTGTATTGACAGAGAAAGCCGTTTTTGCTTATAAATGTGATAATTTATATGACAAATCCGCGGAAGGTGGAATTCTTTATAGTGATCCAACTTTAGCTATTGATTGGAGAATACCTTTAGGGGCTGAGCTGATCTCAGAAAAGGACGAAGCTCTACTGCTTTTTGGGCAGTTGGTCTAGGTATAGATCCAAAATCTTAAAACGAATCATATTTAATTGCCCAATACCGGCCTTGGCACAGTTAATCGTAAGTAAATTGTTCCAGCATTAAGATTGAGTAAGCTAGATCGAAAGTGGTAGGCAGATGGATCAATGTGCCGAGTTTGTGTTTAAATTGAATGTGGTTCAACCACAAACTCGTGCATTTATTTTATTTGTAGCGTATAGAACGATTAGGTAAGTCTTAATGTAGTGCCTTATTATGAATAATGTAAGGAAAGCAAAGTGGTTTTGTAGACGCCTTATTTAATCCCCCGTTTTTTAAACCTAATTTTAATAGGTTATCTCGAAGTTCCAGGATTTTACCTGTGTCCTGACAGAAACTTCTATGGACAATAAGTGTTTTTTCTGAAGATTTCCTATTTCGATTATTAGTAATGATTACTGAATAATTAGATTTTATTTTATCGTTGGCCATTAGAAATTCAATTTCCCTCTCAACCGAAAAGTTTTCGCCCGAATGTCCCAATCCTACAATTTCCATACCCTTTTTATATTTTTATTTTATTTATGTTTTCTCATGCCTTATTCGTCGATAACTTGAGAATTGTAACTGGTAATAATTCACCGATTTAAATTATAACTTACTTTATATGGTCGCTATAAATGAACACTTACTTGTCAGAGACTATTTCATTATCACTGGGCGTTTGTACTTAAGAAGTTTGTCTACCCCTACTACTAATGGCTTTTCAACTAATTTATAAAAAACAATACTTGCTATCACACATACTGGGACAGCAACGATCAAATAAGGTATTGGCGCAATAGAAAGCTTTTGTGATATTTTGGCAACAACAGGATAAACCATCCCATGGGTAAGGTAAGCTGAATAAGATGCGTCACCAACTAAGATTAAAGCAGCTGCAACATTTAAACTAAATGATTTCTCCATTAATATCACACCTAATAAAAACATAGCAGATGGAAGCCCCCAAATAATAGTTTTATATAATGCGGCAACGTTATTATTTGCAATGACATTCTGATTATAAATGTCAAAACTAAGATCAAAGAAAATCGTAGATATCATTAATGCAGCACCTACAAAAGTTAAAGTGATGGAAATAACTTGCTTTTTACTGATCTCGATGTTTGATTGATTAAATCTGCTATATAGCATTCCGCATAACATACCGAATCCAAATTCTAATAGCATTGGACTTGTTAGGAATCTTAACAGAGTGTTATCTGGATTCCAGAATATACCTATAGTGCTTAAAACAACAAGAATACCTAGCAATTTTTCAATCACGTTTTTCTTGATTAAAAGCGCCAAGCCAATTAATGCGTAAAAATAGATTTCATATGATAGGGACCATCCTACACTAATCAACGGGCCAAGAAAAACCGGACTATCAAAAATTGGGAAAAAAATAATTGTTTTTATTACGACCAACCATTCTACTGGTTGATGATGGAGATAGAAAGTGACAAATGCATCTACACAGGACAACAGGTAATATAAAGGGATAATTCTAATAATCCTTTTCATAAAGAACGTTTTCCATCCGCCAGGTTTATGATAAGCTGGATAGATTATTGTCATGATGAAACCGCTAATAGCAAAAAACAAATCTACGCCAATAGGACCAAATGTTTTTAGATGATAAAAGGAATCTACAGGACTACTGGAAGCTACATTTGGTACAATATAATGGTTAGCGTGAGTAAAAATTACAAGGGAGACGGCAACTGCACGCAACAACTGGAGTGAATTAATTTTTTGAGACATTGAAATTCTTTTAAAGGTAATTGAATTGTTTATAAGATATTTTTTGGTGTGAAGTAAACGATCCTTTCATTTACTTAGATCCATAATTTTGGAATGAAGATTCTAAATGCATTTCGAACCGCAGATTCAAACAATTTCTTCTTCGAGCTATAGTTGACGTTAAAATGAGCTCCGATACCAACTGGGTCCATTGAAAAGGGGAATCTAAGTATCACACCTTTTTCATTTTTTACATATAGCGGTTTAAGAATACTGTAGTATATCTTTTCCATGTGTCCATTTTCTGGCGTCATAAGCCTTTTTGCATCATATAATGCGCTATTATAGAAGTCTTTATTAATTATAAAGATGGTAGTGACTAAATAATGTTTTTCATATTTTAATATTTTATAGTCCCTGCTATCAATAGCAATCTTAAATTCCCCGGGGTATTTATTTAGAAGTTGTTTTAATTTTGGGAAATATAATCTTCCAGTTGCTTTTATAATATAGGTTGATGATGAGATAAGGCGACTATTTTTGAATGCGTAATCAATCATTTCTAATTCAGAATATCCGTAATGGACGCCGTATGGAACTGGTCCAGCAAGTTTTTCTATAAATTCTACTTGAATGTTTTTGTTATTCCTTTCTGCTACTAATTCCTTTAAGGATGAGATATCAAATCCTGAATTTTCTATAAAAACAATTCCTGTCAGTCTACTATCAGTATAATTTAGCCAGTAATCTAAAGCGATTTTATAATCATTGAGCCGGGTTAATGCATCCATTCTAAATGAGGGATGCTTCTTATAATTTGAAACTGATGGATCAATGCAGGCAGTTAATAGGAGAGTATATTGCTTGTTCATGGTCTTTATTGCATAAAATATTTAGGCAAATTATTATTTAAAGAGCTTTTTTAAATTTGTATTTTCAATCGTCAAGATAAATAAAAATACGACAATTGTGGACTATAATTAATGGCTAACGATGAATGTGGCTTGTTTTTGTCATAAAGGTGAAATGTTGTGTTTTAATTAGATAAAATATTTTTTGCGATATGAACGAAGCGTTTTAATTACTAACAATTATTCCTAATCGTATTTTTTTTAATAAGTATATGATTAATAGACATAATGATATTATGATTAGAGTAGATATTAGTGGCAATAGAAAGGGTAATCTTAAAATTTGAGGTAGCGACCCTTCGAATTTTAACAGAGGCGACAGTATGAGAATGATTAAAGGGTTTAAACAAAATATTCCTAAGGTCGAATTAGATAATTTTTGTACCCCCCATCTCAACGTTGATGGTAGGGATCCATATGTTAATTTAGAACATATGGAACTTAATAAGATCATCGAACACAAAAATACACTAGGTAAAAGGTATAAATTGGCGAGATCTGGATCGAAAAAGTAGACTTCCACACATATTAGACCTAAGGATAATAGGCCCCAACGAATGTCTATAGAGTACTTAAATATATTTCTATGAGCCTGTTGGATCCCTAGGCAAACGTATGGCAACCAGTAAATAAAAGGTCTATAGCTTAATTTACTGATTATGCCATATTGAAACCATTTGGTATAGGTAATAAGGGCAAATATAACAATAGAGCATATAACAATTATACCAGGACATTTAATCAACATTATAGCAAGCTTCCTAATAATCCCAAATAAAATAATTAGCTGGAAAAGGATGATAAAATAATATTGGCCAGACCAGCCATAACCTACCCAGTGCTTTGTTATGATTGTTGTAATGTGAAGATTATTAAAGTCGTAAGTGTAAAGGAAGTACAACATCGACCAAAATAAGAAAGGTATTAATAGTTTAAATAACCTGCTAAGAGGTGCGCCAACTCCTTTTTTTATTATAGTTCTTTCCGTGAAAAAAGCCCATAAGAATATGAAAACTGGCACACAGAATCGTAGCGCAACTGTAACATATTTCTGTAGGTAGTCACTATTATTAACAGTCGCCGAATCGGAAATCAAGAATGAGCCATGAATAAAAACCACGGCGAAGATTGATAAGACTTTTAAAATGTCAGCAGAAGCATTTCTACTGTTTAAGTCATCTTGGCGCAAATTAGTCATACATTTAGATTAACAGATATTATATTTTGAAAATTTATTAACAAAGTAATGCTATTTGATTCAAAAAAGTTGTAACATAAGATGTTATATTTATGTTAATACTAATAAGACAATATATTGTGCCTAATTATACTATATCACAAGAACTAAGTTGTATGTTGAGCAAGTAATTGTGATTTATTCTATTTCTGCCGGCAATTTATCATTATTTCCGTTATTTGCGACTCGTAAAATTAGAATTCATTTTTATTTCTAGTATTAATTTTTATTATTGACCTAATATGGTTGTTGAGTGATTTTTTATTTATTCACTGACGTTGATTTGAATAAATTTGATTAGATTATAGCTATTGTAACAAAAATGATATAATATTGTAGAATGATCAGCGTTACATATATGTTTTTACTTAATCTTTTTTAGAATTTTAATAGGTTAAAGATTAAATGCAAATGAAAGAATTCACGTATTAACATAGAAATAATCATTAAATAATGGATACTGATGGAGATTCGTTGTTGGGATATTGAAAAATGTCTTAACTTAGTAGGATACAACTCCCGGTGGTTGGATATTGAAATTTGATGATTGTTTCTACTAAAAATAAAATAATATTGATGTCCTTTTGTTCTATAAAAAGAAATCTTCTTAATACTACCACACATACTAGTGTCCAATTGCAAGGTAGAATACGAACCCATGGCTTCCTTTATATTTTTGCGTTTCTATATCGACAAGGTTTCTACATATCATCGCCTAAAAACGATTTAACATTACTTTTGGATACAAATTTTAATATTATATGGGTATAATTTACAGGAAAAATAATCTTTTACTATTGCTTCTGGTGTTAGCAGCCGGAGTTTTTACATCTTGTGGTACAACGCAGAATGTGGTTTATTTGTCGAATCTTGATTCTGCAAAATATACACAAATCCCAAAAGCAGCCTTTAAACAACCGCTTATCCAAGCAGATGACATTTTAAGTATAACGATCCAAACCCAAGATGTTACTGACCCATCGGCTTTTAATCAAACGTCAAATACCGGTGGCAACTCTTCATCTGGCTCCGATCCCGCCGCCGCCGCCACTACTGGCTTTTTGGTCAATAATGACGGTAATGTTGAAATCCCCATAATTGGGTCTGTTAAAGTATCTGAACTGACTACAACACAGGCAAAAGATTTAATCAAAGTTAAAGCGTCGAAATACTATAAAGATCCTACTGTGCAGGTTCGTTTTGCTAATTATAAAGTAACAATATTAGGCGAGGTTGCAAGGCCAGCAGCTTATATATTGCCAAATGAAAAAGTTACAATTTTTGACGCTATTTCATTAGCGGGCGATCTAACAATATATGGTAAGCGGGAAAATGTCATGTTGATGAGAGATAATGGCGATAAACAAGATATCATTAGGCTTGATCTTACCTCATCACAAGTGGTTTCTTCGCCTTATTATTACTTAAAGCAAAATGATGTTCTATATGTAGAACCTTCAAAAGCGCGCGCATCTGCTAATAATGCACAGAAGACTCAAATTATTACTATCGGTATTTCGGTGCTTACATTACTAGTGTCAATCTTTGCAAGATTCTAAATTCTAAACCAACATGAGTAAAAATATATCCTCGCATGAAGAGGTTTTTGTAGAAAAAAATCAGATTGATTTCAAGGTGCTAATGGCCAAAATGATAAAAAATTGGTATTGGTTTTTGCTGTCGCTTGTAGTATTCTTGTTGGTGTCATTTCTATACCTACGATACACGACGCCAATATATAGAACTACTGCCAAAATATTAATTACCAGTGATGAATCTAAAGGTTCTGGAGACAATGCAATGGCCAAAGCACTGGAGTCGCAATTTAGTACGGCAAGTAATGTCGAGGGCGAAGCTGAGATTTTAAAAACAAGGCACCTAATGGAACGGGTGGTGAGGGAGTTGAAATCGTATATAAACTATTATCATAATGGCAAGGTTCTTACTGTTGATTTATACAAGCATACACCAATAGTATTGACGTTGTTAGGGAATCCTGATAGCGTGCATGCAGTCAGGCTGGACGTCACATTTAGTGGAAATAAAGTTAGATTATTTAATAAGAGTTACGATAAGCAGGTGAATTTTTACGAGCCGTTTAATATTCCAGGTTTGGGGCGCGTACAGGTTGAAAAAGGTACAGAGGAGCCAATTAAAGATGGGACATATGTAATTACAGTTTCTCCAATTAAGAACACGGTCGCGGCCTTAATGACTAAACTTGAAATCTCTATGCCAATTAAACAGGTAGATATGATTGCGCTAGGATATACAGATCCTGTATCTGAAAGGTCAGAGGATATATTAAATAAATTGATTCAAGTTTACACAGATGGTAATTTATTAGATAAGAATAAAATAGCAGATAGTACTATTGCATTTATTGACAATCGTTTGATCTATGTTGGTAAAGAACTTGGAAATGTGGAAGGCAGTGTTCAAACATTTAAACAAAGAAACAAGCTAGCTGACTTAGCCGCACAGTCAGGCTTATTGGTGAGTTCTACAGGTAGTAATATCGAAGATCTAACTAAAGTGGAAACTCAGCTTAGCATACTTAATTCAGTTGTAAACTATCTTGAAACGTCAGGATCTAGTCAGCGACTAGTTCCCAGCGGTGCTTTATTGGAAGATGAGACATTTTCAGGTCTCGTTGACAGATATAATGGAATTATTCTAGAAAAGGAAAAAAGAAGCATTGGGCAGACTGAAGACAACCCTTATATGCAGAATCTAAATAACCAAATTGCTTTAGCAAAAGCAGATATGTTGAGTAGCTTGAAGGGGATGAGAAAATCACTTCTAATTTCAAAAGCAAAAATTGAGTCTCGTACTAATCAACTTGCTGGGGAAGTGCATAAAGTGCCTGTAATGGAAAGAGGATTCCTTGACTTATCTCGGCAACAACAGATTAAACAAGAATTGTATGTTTTCCTACTGCAAAAAAGGGAAGAAACAGCTATATCTAAAACATCAAACATTTCAAATTGCAAAACTATTGAACCACCTGCTTCGTTTGGGCCTATAAGTCCAATTGCAGCAAACGTAATGGGATATGGGTTCGTTCTTGGACTTTTCGTTCCTTTCGCCTTCATCTTTGCAAAAGACAGGTTGAATAGTAGGGTTGATTCTAAAGAGCAGATCACCAACCATACCCAAGTATCTATTATTGGAGAAATTGGGAAAAGTACTGATGAACTTCAAGCTGTTGTAGTTGAGGAAGGGTCGAGATCTCCGATTTCAGAACAATTTAGGTCTTTGAGAACAAATCTTGCATTTTTCTTGGAAGAAAATCAGAAAACAATATTGCTTACTTCTAGTATGTCCGGAGAAGGAAAGTCATTCATATCATTGAATTTGGCCGCTGTCTTAGCGCTTTCAGGAAAAAAAGTGGTAGTGATGGAAATGGATCTACGCAAACCAAATCTGGCGAATAAACTAAGTATGAAGCACGATTTTGGATTTACTAACTACATTGTGTCTCAGAATATTTCTTGTGAAGATATTGTAAGGCCTTCAGGTATTCAAGAAAACTTATTTATGATCAGTTCCGGTAACATTCCACCAAATCCAACTGAGATCATTTTAAATAAGCGGATGGACATTCTTATGACCTACTTGAAAGAGAACTTTGACTATATAATAATGGATGCACCTCCAATTGGAATGGTTACTGATGCACAGCTACTAAGCAAATATGCGGATCTGACTTTATATGTTGTCCGTCAGGGATTTACGTTTAAGGAGCAACTAAGCATACCGCAAGAAATATATACCACGGGGAAAATTCCTAATTTGACGCTTTTGCTAAATGAAGTGAAACATGAAGCAGGGTATGGATACGGATACGGATATGGATACGGATATGGTTACGGATATGGAATGGAAAAGGAGAAAGAAGGATTTTTCTCTAGAATTTTTAAACGATAATTAATGAGGGCATTAATACATAGGTTAAATTCCAATCCCAAATATTCTAGAATTTTTGAATGGGGAAAAATGATATCTATCACTGGTTCTGCTCAAATTGTTGTGCAAGCTACAGGTCTTATTTCGGGAATTTTAATCGTACGTTTTCTTCCAACGACGGAGTATGCTTTTTACACATTAGCAAATACCATGCTTGGAACAATGACTATGCTTGCCGATGGGGGAATAACCTCCGGGGTAATGGCCGAGGGTGGTAAGGTATGGCAGGATAAAACAAAGTTAGGCCAAGTTTTAGCAACCGGACTTGACTTAAGGAAAAGATTCGCAGTTTTTAGTCTCTTAGTAGCTTTGCCTATTCTAATTTATTTATTACTTCATCAAGGTGCAGGCCTTTGGACGGTGCTTATTATTGTAGTCGCCCTTATCCCTGTTTTTTTTGCCGCACTATCAGACTCCCTTCTTGAAATTGTTCCAAAACTTCACCAAAATATAAGGCCTTTACAAGCAAATCAATTGATGGTGAGTGTTTATAGGCTTATTCTATCTTGTGCATCAGTAATCTTTTTCCCCTTTACATTCATTGCGCTTTTAGCAAATGGAATTCCCAGGATCTATGGTAATTTAAGATTAAGAAGGATTACCTATCAATTTGCAGATAAAGATGTGGCGCCTGATAAACAAGTCAAAATAGATATATTGAAGTTGGTGAAGAGAACTTTGCCAGGAGTTATTTATTACTGCCTTTCAAGTCAGATTACAATTTGGTTGATGTCTATAATGGGTACAACGTCTTCCATTGCCCAGATTGGCGCATTGGGAAGATTATCAATGGTGCTAACCGTTTTTACAGTGATGTTTTCCACTATCATTATACCTAGGTTTGCAAGATTTCCATCAGATCGAGCATTACTAATCGGCAGTTTTATTAAAATTTTTATAGGTCTGGTAATTCTCGCTGCCGTGATTGTTGGATTTGTTTACCTTTTTCCTAGGCAATTGCTATGGGTTTTAGGAAGTGGCTATTCTGATCTCTCTAGCGCATTGATCTTAAGTGTTGGTGGCAGTTGCTTAAGTCTGGTTTCGGGATCGATCTTTACACTTTCACTAAGCAGAGGATGGGTGATCAATCCAGCAATCTCAATACCATTAAATATTGCTACGATAGTTCTTGGAATACTCCTTTTGAATGTTTCGACTCTAAACGGGATTTTAATTATGAACATAGTTATTCAAATCGTTCAGATAACAATGTCGTTGGTTTTCTTTTTCGCAAAAGCGTTAAAATTGAAAGAGGTTAAGATCTAAAATTATAATATGATTTTTTTCGAGTTGTTATGAAATTGAAAAAGTGGTCAAAAATGAAAAGTTCAGACTGTTATTAAATAAAGTTAAAAATGTGGTGCAGATATAATTACAGGTCTAACATGTCATATACATTTAATTAACATTAGTTAGAGGTATATTCGGAAAGAGATCGAGTTGAATATTAGTGCAGATGTGTTGTATAATTTAAAAGTATTTCAAATAATTAGTTAATAATTCCCTCTCAATGAAATTTGCAGTTTGTACTTTGTTCGAAAAACACTACCATTTTGGCGTAGCTGTGCTTGTTAATTCGCTAGTTAAAAAAGGATTTAAAGGAGATATCTATGTAGGCTATCGTGGTGATCTCCCGCAATGGACTGATATGGCAGTAAGCAATACATCACTCAACTGGAATGGTGCATCGACCCTTGAAGTAAATGGCGATGTCAAGCTTCACTTTTTACCAGTGGAGATTGATTATCAATTTACCAATTATAAACCATATTTTATGTTAGAATTGTTTGCCGGTATTTGCAGTGATTGTGAAGGAGTGGCATATTTTGATCCTGACATTGTAGTCAAAGCTACGTGGAAATTTTTCGAAACTTGGATGGGACATGGTGTGGCATTAGTTCATGAAATTATTAGTAATGATATGCCTCCCAATCATCCAATTAGGAAAGAATGGGAAAAAGTGATCCAAAAAAGCGGGAGAACTACAACAAGAAACATGTATTCTTATATTAATGCCGGTTTTTTTGCTGTGTCAAAAAAACATATCGAATTTGTTCAAATCTATAAAGAGATGATCGAACTTGGAAGATCTCATTTCAACCTTGAGCCTACAAATTTTCAGTTTACAGCGAGTAGAGAAGATCTTTTCTTTGCGAAAGACCAGGATGCATTGAATATTGCAGCAATGTGTAGTGAGTCACCCCTAAGTGAAATGGGGCCGGAAGGTATGGATTTTATTCATGGAGGGTTTACAATGTCACATGCTGTAGGTGGTGCTAAGCCTTGGAAGAAAAATTTCATTTCTTCGGCTTTAAGTGGAATATCGCCAACACTGGCAGATAAAAACTTTTGGGCCAATGTTTACGGACCAATTAAACCCTATTCAAATGGGCAGATTAAAATAAAAAAAATTGCAATTGCGACTTCGTCGTTGATAAGCAGGTTTTACGTGAAAAACTAGTGTAAATAATTAAACGATGGCCTTAAAAGGTTTTTTTTCGGAGTTCAGATTGTATTTATGTAATGAATGGGTATCAAAAATTCCTAGTCATAGTTTACGCAACTTTTATTATCGAAAGGTGATGGGGTTTGGCTTCGGTGAGAACTGTTCAATACATATGCATTGCTCATTTGACTGCGCGCAAAATATAACTATTGGAAACAATTCTGTAATTAATGCAAAATGCAGACTAGATAACAGAGGAAGGATAAATATTGGAGAAAATGTATCGATATCTCAGGAAGTATTGATCCTTACTGCCGACCACGATGTAAGTTCCGCGGAATTTGAAGGCCGAAATTTGGCTGTTAATATTGAAGATTATGTGTGGATTGGAACTAGGGCAACAATTTTACCTGGTGTTACTGTTGGAAAGGGGGCGCTGATAGCTGCGGGTGCGGTCGTTACAAAAGATGTTCTCCCTTATGCAATCGTTGCTGGTGTACCAGCAAAAATAATTAAGATGAGAAGAGAAGATTTAAATTACAAGACTGAATACAGGCGGTTATTTCAATAATATGGAAAACTTCAGAAATATGCAATAAATAGAAAGCTGGATAGATGGGTTATTTAATACAACAAAGTTTTTTCGTTTTGAGACTAAGGTATATTGCTAAATTTACCGGATTCTTTCGTGCCGTCTATTTTAAAATACTCGGAATGCAAATTGGTGCTGGGACCATCCTTCCAAAAATTTATGTAACATGGCCGCATCAGGTATCAATAGGTGATAATTGTTTACTTGAACATGATATATATTTTAAGTATGATGGTATATGGAAGTCTGGACCGGCAATTAAATTGGGAGATAGAGCTTTCCTAGGAACAGCATGTGAATTTAATATCAACCATGGAATTAGTATTGGAGATGATGCGCTAATTGCCTCAGGTTGTAGATTTATAGACCATGACCATGGTTTTGCTTTAGGCCCACCAATGAATAAACAACTTAGTAACGGAAAAGCAATATCGATCGGAAATGATGTGTGGTTAGGATGTGACGTTGTAGTATTAAAGGGGGTTGAAATTGGAAACGGTGCAATTGTAGCTGCGGGTGCTGTAGTGACAAAGTCGATACCCGCAAACCAAATTTGGGGCGGCATGCCCGCTAAGTTTTTAAAGATGAGAAATTAACAGCTATATGAGAATATTATTTATATGCGGTTCATTTGAAAAAGGACGAGATGGTGTGGGAGATTATACAAGGCGCCTTTGTATCGAGCTGCAATCTGAAGGCCACAACGTTGCGGTTGCAGCTATCAATGATAAACACATAAGCTCTATCTCAGATAGTACAGTTACTAATTTTACACACTTAACAGATGTGAATGAAGGTTTCCCTGTATTTAGACTGCCTGGGAATGTCTCTAAAAATATTCAGCAAGAATACCTTGAACAATGGATTAAACAATTTGATCCTGAATGGTTAAGCTTGCAATTTGTGTCATTCTCCTTCCATCCTAAGGGGCTAGACGTACGTCTTTCAAAATTGTTAAGGAAGGTCGGTAAAGGAAGAAAGTGGCATATTATGTTTCACGAGCTATGGGTGGGAATGACAAATGAACGAAGTAATAAGGAGTGGATTTGGGGCTTATTGCAACGCCATCTTATTAAATCATTAATTCTACAATTGAATCCTAAAATAATTCATACTCACACACAGGTTTACAAAATGCAATTAGAAAAAATTGGTGCCGAAGTAATACTTCTTCCTCTATTTTCTAATATTCCCATATTTTATCCTGAAAAAATAAGAGAAAAACTTATATCGGAAACTCGAATTAACAATCGGATTAAAATTATAATCTTTGGTGGTATACATGTTGGAGGCCCAATAAAGGAGTTGGCGAAAGAGGCCAAAAAATATTGCGATATAAAAAATGTTAGTATTGAACTTATTGTAGCAGGGAGAAATGGCTCAGAGGGAGAGAATTGGAAAAGAGAGTGGGAAAGTGCCGGTTTGAATATAACGCAACTTGGAGAGCAATCTGAGGAAAGAATTTCTGAAATATTGGCAGAAGCTAGTTTTGGGATATTTACAACTCCCATCTCATTGGTTGAAAAGAGTGGCTCAGTGGCCGCTATGAGAGAACATGGTCTCCATTTGCTCTGTGTTTCTCGGGCCTGGACCCCAAAGGGAATGAAATTGGAAATGAATCCTTACGGAATACGTGAATATAGAGAAGGGGGATTGGAGGATTTTCTAAATGGAAATCCTGACTTTTCTTACTTACCGACACCGAAATCCGTAGCAAAACAGTTTTTGTTAAACCTAAGAGATAAGTAAATGGCGAGTTTAAATTATTTATGGAAAAATAGAGCGAAATTTCCATTAGGCTCTAAAGCATTTTTCAAAAGTTGGGCAAAAAGAATAGTACTAATTCCCGCTTTAACGACAAGAAATCGAAAACGAATTAATCTTGTAAGAAAAGGTGCGCATATACACGAACGAGCGGAAATTGGTGAAGTGCGAATTGATGGCCATAAAAAAAATCTTACTATTGGTAGTCAGTCTTTCTTAGGTAGAGTGAACATTGCTCTTCATGATGAGGTAATTATTGGTGAAAAAGTTTGTATTAATGACGGAGTTGAAATTATAACTGCATCGCACGATGTAGGAGACCCTGAATGGAAACATGTAAAAGGTAAGGTAGTAATCGGTGATTATGCCTGGATTGGAACAGGGGCGATGATTCTTCCAGGTGTG
>Ga0247734_1002135_pt1 | contig 13577 bp, 11 predicted proteins | sample UWRJL103311B2_FD_180933 | JGI IMG/M metagenome (GOLD analysis project Ga0247734, IMG submission 180933) | Plant litter microbial communities from Arlington Agricultural Research Station in Wisconsin, United States - UWRJ-L103-311B-2 | ecosystem: Environmental > Terrestrial > Plant litter >... | reverse complement strand
GGAAAGGTGCTGACTGTTCCGGTTTCTCTGTTTGCCAACATTTGTTCATGGGACCAGATGAACTTTTTTAATGGACTAAGAATTAAAAAGGACCTGCAGGATTATTACCATTATTCCAAAAGGGATGCGAAATTTAAAAACCTGATCACCTTAATTGATAACAACCTTGGCTACTCCGTTTTTCAGGCAATTGAAAAAACAAAGATAGAGCTGTCGGGCAGCCCCCTTTCCAGCTTTGACTATTCCAATATGGAAATTGAAATCAATGAAGAGATCTCACGAACGCAATATGATGCGATTATCAACAAAGACGTACAGAAAATCAGTGCATACCTTGACGAGTTCCTGTTGAAGAATAACATCCTGGCGGAAGAGATAGACAGTCTTTTTCTTACCGGCGGAACCTCGCTGGTGGCCGCTATACAAGAGTTATTTAAGATCCGCTTTCCCCATGTTCCTGTCAATTCTGGTGACAATTTTACAAGTGTTGCGAAAGGACTGGCTTACAGCGGATATTTATTTGATGGGGAATAAACCTATTTTTTGGTGATAAATCGTTTTTACTTTAAAATAATAAAAAATCCTGATCTAAAAAATGGCTAGTAATAGCCATTTTTTGGCATTACCTATTTTTCGAAATTGTACCACAGTACCGTATGGTTTCATTAAAAAAATAAGTATATGCTCTGTAATGATCAATCTGTCAGTTATCTTAAATCATTTGGATATAATGTAGTAAGACTACCTAAGGCAGATATTAATCCCCTTCAAATTATCACAAAAAATGGCGTGGCTTCAGAAGTCCTGGGCGATCTGTCCACCATTTTGGTCCAGGGCGGAACTATCAACCTCCCTCAGGTTAAACGCAATGAAATAACTGCTGCTATTTCGGGGCAACGTACCAGCGATTTAAGTGTGGGCGTTGGGCTAGGCATCCTCAGCAATATCATAGGTGCGATGGGGGGCGGAAGGATAGGCCTCGACAGCCAGTATAGCAATGCCAGGACTATTGCATTCGAATTTCAGGAGGTGCTGACAGATTCTGTAGAAATTGCGGCGCTGGATCAGTATTTGTCAGATTCTGATATCAACCCTTATTCCACCCACATGCGAAAGCTACTGGAATCTGATGATATTTATATCATTACATCGGTCATCAAAAGCACTACGCTAAATGTGGAGGCTGCAGCAAAAGATAAAACAGCAATTCAGGTTGATGTTCCTGCTATTCAGCAGATTGTTGGTGCAAATATAAAAATAGAAGCCAATGCCAGTCAAAGCTCTAAAGTCAGTTTTAGTGGCAAAATACCGCTTGTGTTTGGTTTTAAAGCGGTAAAATTGAGTTATGATGATGGTAAATATACTGCGTTTGAGCCTACCCGTGCGGGTAGTCATGCGCTGAGCGCGGAAGCTTTTTCTGCCGTTGCCGAACCAGGCGGAATCAGCTGGATGGTGAGTGACAATGCAGTGTTAAACCTGGTTTAATCTATTTTACACCATGGCCGAAATTTCCGATACACCTGAAGGCACAGATCCTAAAAAGAGTAACTTTTTGCCAGAAGTGCTGGACAAAACAGTGATTGCTGTTCCGCTATTGAACGAACTGGGGAAAGATGCCGAAAAGGTATATGACATTATTATAGACCTCCACCTCAGTTACCCGGAGGGCAGGACCTTTGCACGAAAACGTGTTCAGGAGCTTTTTGAACAGCTGGGAACGGAGGATGTTGCCAAAATTAACCAAATAAAAAGCAAGCTCAGCCATCAATACCTTTTTGCAAGGCTCAAAGGAAGCCTGATCAGAAAACTTGTGGAACTGGACAATGCCAATAATAACCCTGCCATTTACAAAATATGGCTTGATTTTGAAGTAAACGCCTTTACTTCAAAATCGGTCAGTACCGTGAAGGCCGATGCAGCGAGGTCTTCTTTTGCGGCCCTTGGCGAAAATATCACCTGGGCAGTGATAGATTCTGGTGTCGATTTTGAGCATCCGCATTTAAAGGACAACAAAAATCCGAATGAAACCTATCATATAGACCTCACGGACACAGGTGTTGGGGAATATCCTGCCTTTGATGATTCATTTGGTCATGGAACTCATGTGGCGGGTATTATTGCAGGGGAGTGGCCTGTCACAGCAGATAAAGATGTTTATGCCATTACCAAATTCCGCGATGCCAATGGGCAAATTGCCTACGAGAAAACCAAACTCAGCAAGATCTCCGGTATGGCCCCCAGGTGCGGCCTTGTCAGTATCAAGGTGCTGGACAAAAACGGTTCCGGGCTATCAAGCAGCCTCATCGCGGCTATTGAACATGTGCAGGAAATCAATGGATATGGCAGAGATATCAAAATACACGGAATTAACCTTAGTCTGGGCTATACATTTGATCCTGAATGGTTTGCCTGTGGGCAAAGCCCACTCTGCGTGGAGGTAGACCGTTTGGTAAAATCGGGCGTGGTGGTGGTGGCTGCCGCGGGTAATACAGGCTACGGTTATGTAACCACCGCATTCAAAGATCGTGTAGCTTCTGGGATGACACTGAGCATCAATGATCCTGGGAATGCTGATCTGGCCATTACCGTAGGGTCTACACACCGCGATATGCCCCATACGTATGGAGTGTCTTATTTTTCATCTAAAGGCCCTACCGGTGATGGGCGGCTAAAGCCAGACCTGGTAGCACCCGGTGAAAAAATCATTTCCTGTGCAGCAGGTAAAAAGAAGGTAAGTGCCGGCGCGTATTTGTCTGATCAGGAACAGTGTTATTATATTGAGGATAGCGGTACGAGCATGGCTGCACCTCATGTTTCTGGGGTCATAGCGGCCTTTCTGTCCATACGCAGGGAATATATAGGTAAACCCGAAGTGGTTAAAGCTATTTTTATGTCTACGGCAACCGATTTAAAAAGGGACCATTATTTCCAGGGTAGTGGCCTGGTGGACCTTATGCGTGCAATTCAATCTATTTAATTATGAACCATTTATCCAACCTTCCGTTTTTCGAAATTCAGTTTACGAAATCAGCGGAAATATATGACCCAGCAGCAGTTGATCAGTTGCGTGATGGCATCCGGACGGAGAACCTCACAGACCTTATTGTGATTTCACACGGGTGGAATAATGATATGGCAGAAGCCAGATATTTATATGACCACATTTTTGAATTTGTGGGTGATGAGCTGGCAGCTGCCAGTTTGCAGGGAAAAAAATTTGGTATACTGGGAATCTACTGGCCTTCAAAAAAGTTTGCCGAAGAGGAATTGATTGCCGGCGGAGAGGCAGCTGGGCTGACGGTTTCACCTGAGGCTGAGTATGTTCAGGAACAAATTACCGAACTTCATGGTTTTTTTGACGATAAACAGTCTGATGCGCATTTGATGGAAATAGCGCAGCAGATAGAGCGATCTGAGTATGGTGATACCGATAAACAGAAGGTATACGAAGCTATTTCAGCACTTTTCCGTCCAATTTTACAACGCCAGGAAGAACAAAAGGATGAAGATGCCGCCGTAACACTTACTACATCAAACATTCAGGAAGTCGTCATTTCACTTGAACCTGAGGATGATGCGCCAATAGCCCCTGCGGGTGAAGGTGGCGTTGCATCGATAGGCGAACTCAATAGTAGTAATATTATGGATGGCGGCGCTGCAGGTAGTGTTTTTTCTTTCAAGGGCTTGCTGGGTGGATTACGCAACGTGCTCAACCTGGGCACTTATTATCAGATGAAAGAGCGTGCAGGCAAAGTAGGTACTTTAGGCCTCAATCCTTTAATCCACCGCGTCCAAACTGAAAATCCGGCAATTAAAATTCATCTTATTGGCCATAGTTTTGGTGCCAGGCTAGTCACTTCTGCAATTGCCGGCACCTCGGCAGACAAAGCCCTGCAGGTGCAATCGCTCATCCTGCTGCAGGCAGCGTTTTCACATTTTAGTTTTGCGCAGAATTATGAAGATCAGAAAGACGGCTCTTTCCGCAGGATAATTGATCAGAGTAATATTAAAGGGGCTACAGTCATCAGTCATACCCGTAATGATAAAGCAGTAGGTTTGGCCTATGCCATTGCTTCAAGGGTGGCGAAACAGGTTGCAGATGCATTGGGCGACCGCAACGATTTTTATGGGGGCTTAGGAAGTAATGGTGCACAAGCTACACCGGGCGTAAAAACTTATCAATTGGTGCAGGGTACGAGCTATAATTTTGAGGCTTCCAGCATCTACAACCTTCACGCAGATACTACTATAGACGGGCATTCCGGCATCGCCAATAAAGCAGTTGCTGAGGTAATTGCCGCAGTTATTCTTTAATTACAATCTATGGATGTCTCACAACTTTACCAAAATTTAAGCGATCCGGACAAGTACAATCTGGATATGCTGGCCGATGAAATCAAACGAAAATACGAGTCGGGAGAACGCAGAGGGGAACCTAAAGGCAGGGTAATCCTGTTTTTAGGGGCTGCGGCCAATTACCATGCGCCAGCCGGCTTTGAGTCTGCATATCATAAAGACGATCGCCCACCTATCGGAAATGAATTAAATAACCTTCTGATTGATAGTATGTACAGGCCTCATGTCAATTTGGATCTTAACACATCCATGAAGGCAGAGCGTTTGCCGCTCAGTTATACCGCACAATATTTTGAAGAGCTAACAGACCGGCCAAGGCTGGTAGCTGAACTGGGCAAATTGATTGACGGAAAAAAGGTTTCTCCACTACTAAAGGCTTTGGCCGAAATGGATTTCAAATATGTTGTTACCACCAATTACGATCACCTTTTTGAAGATGCATTAACCGCCGCAGGCAAGGAATTTCATAAAGGAATTTACAAAGCCAATAAATTTGGAGAGCCCCAGCCAACTACCTCCATCCCAGAGCGTGAAATATCTGTCAGTAAGCCCTTTTTATACAAATTTCATGGGGATATAAAAGATGTGCTGGATGAAAATGGCGATTACCGGCCAGAAAAGGATTCCATTGTATTAACAGACGAGGATTACCTAAACTTTATTCTTCGCATGGGCCAGGTCAATGATAACAAGGAAAAGACATCCGAAAGGGAAACGCTCGACCTTTACCCAATACCGCAGGTAATCAATGAAGCATTCACAGGTAAAAACCAGAATACGTTTTTATTTATTGGATATGGGCTACAGGACTATAACCTCCGCCTCATTTTTAAAACCTCCCTCTGGAAAAAGGACAGCAATATTTTCAAGGCGCTGCAAAAATGGTCAATTACCCTCAACCATCATGCACCCATAAGGGAGTTTTTCAACGCCAATTATCGTTTTACTTTTATTGATCATGATATCTGGTGCGCTATACCTTATTTATACAAAACAATGTTTGACAGAGATATGCCATTATAATGATTGAACCCAACGATTGTGAAGAAGAATTGGTCGTCCTGCCGGATGAGCCTTACCGTGGTATAAAGCCCTTCCGTTATACTGACAGATTTATTTTTTCGGCGCGCAACTGGGAAAAGGATCAATTGCTTAACATCATATTGTTGTACAGGGGCAGTTTGCTGTACGGGCAAAGCGGAATTGGAAAGTCGTCACTGGTAAATGCGGGCCTCGTGCCATTGTTATTGCAAAACAATCTTCAGGCCGAAATAATCCGTGTTTATCCAAACCGTGAAGAAACCTTTCGCATATCAAGAATCGAAAACACAGACAGCACCTACTTTCCATCAATATTTGAAGGAACTTTAGGTGCCTGTCCAGATCTGGACCGAACAGTAATTTCCCTGGAAGATTTTAAGCGACAGCTCTTTGCAGAATCGGCACGTTTTGATCAGGACAACAACCGGCCAATTCCCGTTCTGATCTTCGACCAGTTTGAAGAGCTCATCACTTTGTTTGAGGAGACAGGTAAAACCGCTGTTGCACAAAATGATCTCCCTGTTGGAGAACGAAGGGATTTTCAGGCAGAGCTGATAGCTTTGTTCCGGGAATGTTACTACAACCCCGATTTGAAGATCAAAATCCTATTTAGCTTCAGGGAAGATTATCTGGCCAAGTTTTCTCAGCTTTTTAGGGCCATTCCGGACCTGCGCGACCATAGTCTCCGCATCAAGGCAATCGACAAAGAAGACATCTATGGCATCATAGCCTGCCCTTTCTCCAGAAATGAACTCAGCGTTGAAAAATATCCGGCCCTGTTTAGTGAAAGGTTTATGCGCCATTTGACTGAAGAGCTCAACACGTATTTTGGTGAAGGAGATGCCGTACTCACTGATGTACAGATTGTTTGCCAGTACGTGTATGAAACGCCTGCAGAAAAAAGAGAACTGCTGTTCGGCCTTAACGGAATCGTTGTGAAGAATAGTATCAATAACATCATCCAGTTATTTTACGCCAGGTTACTGGAAAAACTTCCCGCAGAAGATAAACCCCTCGCCATTGCCATACTCTCGCTGCTTGTTCTCAATGAGAAAACACGGAATATATTTCATACTGACGCAATTGTTGACGAATTATTGGATCATTATCCCGCAGATTCCATTAATAAGGTATTACTAAAGCTTGACAATGACACCCGGCTCATTAAAAGTGAGCTTAGAATGGGATCGGCCAAGGCCTATTATGAAATCAACAGCGAGTCGCTGATCCCATATATCAATACCCTCAAAGTCCGAAAAGAAGGGGAGGAATGGGCAAGAAAGAGGAGAAAGAAGTTTTTATATATTCTTGCGCCTTCACTGGTTGTAATATTTGCCCTGCTGTTTGCCTTTGGTCAGAAAATGAACAATAAGCAAAGTGAATACCTGTTTGCCGCTGCCGCTACCAGGTATTCAAACCCGGCGTTAAGTTATATCATTGTAAAGGAAGGGCATTCCCTGCTCTTCAGAAATTCCAGAATCAATAGTTTTCTGGATAGCCTGGATAAACAGCGGAAATGGTTTCTGGCAGGCAGGATATTTTACCCTGATCAAATTTATGCGGCCTTCCTGCAAAAAAATGGAGAAGTAGGCGTCGTGGGGGCCACTGCCGTTGATTATTTTAACAACGATGGGTTAATGGTAAGGCAACAGCTGTATAATAAGATAATTTATGCCGATGCAAAACAGGGGTACCTGCTCAATATACCAAAGAGTGAATTATTTATTGGTCCGGGTAAGGCGCAGAAAGTCAATCTCTACCGCTTTGATGGCCACCTGATTTCCAGCTTTCACACGCAAACGGATAAGGGCCTTATTGCGGTTGCACCTGATGGAAATTTCCTGATCGTGGATTCCGTTCTCTATCAAAAAGATAGTCCCGACAGCAAGGCAATTACAATTTTTAATAACCGGCACCAACTTACTGCAGTCACATTTAGTGACGACAGCAAGTATATCATTGCTGGTTTTTCAAATGGTACGGTGATCGTTTACAATTTAAGGGCTGAAAAAATCAGGGATTTTTTTGCAGGATATTATGGTGCGGCGGTTACCTGCCTGGGCATTAGTAACGATTCGAAATATCTGATTGCAGGTGGGGCAAACAATAATTTAAGATTATTTGAGCTCGGCAACCTCAACAAATATGATGATATAAAGGCTGCATCCCTGGAATTACCAGGCGGCGGCAAGGATATCTATTTGGAAGGCGAAGGGATACCTGGTAAAATTAATAAGATCATTATGCTCCCAGACAATAAAACCTTCCTTACCCTTGGCGAAGATAAGAGGGGTATCTTATGGGATTTTAAAGGAACAAAAATAGATGAACTGATTGGTCATAAGGAAGGCATTACTTCCGCATTTATTTCATCCAGTGGGAACTCTATTCTGAGCTGTTCTGCTGCGGGTAAAATCTATACCTGGAATAAAGGATCCATCAGCGACGCATACAATAAGGGGAAACTAGCAAGGTTTACGCCATTTGAATTTCGTAACGTTGGTTTAAGTCCGGCCGATTTTGATCAGGAGTACAACACTTTTAACCAAACTAAATTGCTGACCATCATTTTAAATTATTCTGCCTCATTGCCCCAATATAATTACCATGTGGAAGATGGTGGCTACAGGAATATCTTAAAAACTTCGCTGCTGGAACTGTCCAACATGTATAAAAAAGCGGTTGATACCGGCTACCTGAAAAAGTTATCAGTTTTGAATAGAAAATTGCTGTATAACAGTTACGATAAATTTGAAGAGGACTCCCTCAACCTCACCATTGGCCGCCCAAACAGCAAAATTGATAACTTTAGCCGCAACCTGAATAAAATGACCTGGCAAACCAGGACCTTGCTGGTGGATACGGTGAATATAGAACACGCAACGCTGCTGGTTTCCAAATTCCTCGACCTGGCACAGGATGCTAAAGATACTGCTGACCTGAAAAGCTTTCAATTAGCTGTAAGAAGCCTTAACACTGGTATAGCATTAGGAAATGCATTTAAACAAAAATACCTGGCCAACGCTTCGTTAGATGATATACTGGCATCTTCTTACGGAAGCCTTTCCTACTATTTGTTATTCCTCAGAGAATATAAACTGGCTATTAAAACAGCAGAAAAAGGTATTTTATTTGGCCTGAAATACAATTGGATAATTACCAACCAGGCGCTTGGCCATCTGCTGAACGGCGATTACATACAGGCAGAACGCTTATACACCTTGAATAAAAACAGAGGCATTGGTGGCGGTTTCAGAACATTCAAAGGTGCTTTTCTGGCAGATTTTGATATGTTAGAGAAGGTTGGGATCATAGACAGGAAAAACAAAGTCGAGTACCAGAAAGTGGAATCAATAAAAAAGATGCTGCAAAGCGATTAGGATGATTCCTAATCATTGCAACATTGGTCTATTTTTCCATTTGTTCATGGGCATGGATACCTTCCCTGATGGCATTGATCAGGGGCATGTCAAGCTCGCAATCGGATGTTATACAATGATCGTGGTTGGCGTCATCAAGTTCAACCATCCCAACCTTGTCTTCGTCGGTGTAAATTTCATATACATGATTACCAAGAGGCTTGATGTTAAAATCATGGCCATGGCCGTCTACAGCTACTTCAATTCTAAATTGGTTCATATCGGTTTTTTTTAATGGATAACAATGGATATATCTTTTTGTTCAGCAAGCAGGGCAGGAAACAAACCGGAATGCCCGTATCTGTTATTAGGAAGCTGGAAGGGATTGATCTACTGCAATATGAACAAAAACAATCAGTTGTTCTTCAAATAACGGAACATCATAACTTTCGTCAATACCGGTTACCCAAACTTCATCGCCTGAGAAGGTGATCGAGTAGTTGGCCTTGTCTTTTAATGCAGGCTGGCTAACTATTATCGTATCCTCAACTTTCGAAAATTCGAATTCCAGATTAGTTTTTAGCTTATCATTGATAAAGTCTTTGAATGTAGATTTGATCGCTGCGAAAAACACATCCGCTGTTATACCCTTTTTGTTTATTATTTTGATCATATGGCTTTAACAGGTTTGTGTTGCCATTGTTTTTAATGAAATCAAATATTTTGTGATAGGTGGAAAGCTCATTTATTTGCGCAGGATAGCAAAATTATAGCCTTTCTGGCTGCAATGCGACATGTTGCCCCGGGTGCAGGTATCGCCGATTTTCTGGTATATAAATAGAACATAACTGCAAATGGAGTGTTTTAACGATGATTCAAAAAACGTGAATAATAGAAGTACATTAATTATATACTTATGAAGACTAGAAAATTAGGTACAAATGGCCCGGTTGTTTCTGCTATCGGATTGGGCTGCATGGGGATGAGCGCTTTTTATGGCGACCGCAACGAAACTGAGTCGGTGGCCACGCTTCACCGCGCAATAGATTTGGGAATAAATTTCCTGGATACCGCCGAACTTTATGGACCCTACACCAATGAAGAATTAATCGGCAGAAATATACAGGGCAAAAGAAATGAACTGGTCATTGCAACAAAATTTGGAGTTGATTATTCCAGTGGTACTGCGCGTTTGGATGGAAGTCCGCAAAATGTGTTTAAATCTGCAGAGGGCAGTTTAAAGCGCCTGGGTATTGATACAATTGATATTTATTACCAACACCGGATGGATCCAAATGTGCCCATAGAAGATACGATCGGCGCAATGGCCGAACTGGTGAAACAAGGTAAAATACGATATATAGGTATTTCTGAGGCAGACCCGGCACTCATCGAACGGGCGCATGCTATACACCCGGTTACCGCGGTGCAAACGGAATTGTCATTGTGGACCAGGGATGTAGAAACCAACGGAGTTCTGGATACCGTGCGCAAACTGGGAATTGGTTTCGTAGCCTACAGCCCGCTGGGCAGGGGATTTTTAACTGGTGCAATTAAAAGCCCGGATGATTTTGAAGAAGGCGATTTCCGCAAGCAAAACCCAAGGTTTAGAGGTGAAAATTTTCAGAAGAACCTGGATATTGTAAGTACGTTGAACGACTTCGCGTTGGAGAAAGCCTGTACACCTTCACAGCTTGCCCTGGCCTGGGTACTTGCCAAAGGAAACGATATTGTGCCCATTCCGGGAACTAAAAGACGGGTGTACCTTGAAGAGAACATTAAAGCTGTTGAAATTGAACTCTCTGCAGAAGAAGTTGACGCTATTGACTCTGTTTTTCCACAGGATATTACTTCCGGGGCAAGATATTAGACAGGTCGAACATATATAACATAGAAGTTTTAAAACAATTTGATCAGGGCATGTTAGCGCTCTGGTTTTAAAAATCATGTTTGTAACTATCAGCTTCAGCATACAAAGCGAGAGAACTTTCCAGCGATGAATTTAGCCTCTGGTCTTTAAGATTAGGGGCTTTATTTTTGGATGTGGTTTAATGGTTTGATTTTTGTTGGTTTTAACATCTAAATTAACGACATGACTTTTTTAATTACATCTTAGGCAGATGGGAATTTTGCACGACTGCCTGTATTACTTCGGAATTTTTATTGTTCTCGCTTCACTAATACCATTTATCAGACACGATTTCTGGATTTTCAGGGTGTTTGAATACCCAAGGTTGCAAAAATTAACGCTGAATGTGTTGGTCCTGATCTTGTACCTCTCGTTTTTCTCTGTAACTTCTACAGGAGATTATGTTTTTATCAGTATTTTAACAATTAACCTCGTTTATCTCTGCTGGCTTATTGCGCCGTTTACCGTGCTGTCAAAAAAACAATTGGTCCAGAGCAGCAAGCCTATCGGCGACCGCAACATCAAATTATTAATCGCAAATGTTTTTCAGGACAATAGAAAAGCGCAGGACTACCATAAACTTATCCGCAAATGCAATCCTGATTTAATTTTAATGGTAGAAACCAACCAGTGGTGGCAGGACCAGATGGACAGTATCGGAAAAGATTACCCCTATCAGATCAAGGTGCCATTGGAGAATACCTATGGGATGTTGTTGTATTCCAGGATGGAACTGGTTGAAGGAAATGTGAAATATCTGGTTGAAGATGATATACCTTCCATTGAGACCTATGTTAAACTGGTTTCGGGTGATATTATCAAATTATTTTGCTTGCATCCCCGTCCGCCTGTTCCACAGGAAAACCCACAATCTACCGAAAGGGACAAAGAGATCCTGCTGGTTGCCAAAAAAGCCAGGGAATGTAAATATCCAACCGTTGTGATTGGTGACCTGAACGACGTAGCATGGAGTTATACCACCGAGCTCTTTTCAAAAATCAGCAAATTGCTTGATCCAAGAAAAGGCAGAGGGTTTTTCAATAGTTTCAACGCCAAGTATTTCTTTTTAAGGTTTCCGCTCGACCATGTTTTCTGCTCGGCCGATTTTGCATTGACTGCTATTCAACGCATGAACAGTTGCGGTTCAGATCATTTTCCAATGCATATCAACCTCCAGTATGATCCAAAGTCGGTAGTGCATAATGACATTCCTGAAGCGGATCATGATGACATTGAAACATATAAGGAGAAGGTAAATGCACCAACGGACTAGGTCTGTTCGCTGCATTCAACCGCGGATTTACCAATTTTGTAACTTCAGAATTCCCGGGCTTGACTCACCGAGATGGCCCCGTAATTCAAAGATATCCCAATTGTGATTGCTCCAAAATTGAATTCGCAGCTGTTGAATACACCAGTAGAGGAAACCTAATATTTAATGGTTTTTGATATAAATGTTTACATTTAGCACAAATTACCGGGTTAGACAATGCAGGAAGATGTTTTTATTCAAATTAGTAAGCGAATCAAAAATTACAGACGTGAGAAGGGTATCACCGTTCAGGAACTTGCCACTAAAGCGGATGTAAGTAAAGGTTTCATCTCTCAAATTGAAAACAGCCGCACCATTCCATCGTTGATGGTACTGATAGAAATCATAAAAGCCCTTGACATAGACCTGAATTCTTTCTTTAAAAACATTGTTATTGAAAAGGGGCGTGCGCCTATCCTGGTGAAACGTTCCAGTGAATACGAATACTTTGAAAAAGAAGATGCTGTAGGATTTCACTATAACCGCATTTTTACCCAGTCCATCAAAGATGCTACGGTTGATATTGTGCTTCTAACCCTCGACCCGGGATCTAGGAGACCCCTTGTAACTACAGATGCATTCGAGTATAAATACATGATATCAGGCAGTGTGATGTTCAATTTTGAGGACGAGCACATTGAGTTCAATCAGGGAGATTCTATTCTATTCGACGGCAGGATTCCACATTCCCCACAAAATATTGGCAGAGATAAAGCTGTGATGATCGCGGTTTATTTCTTTGAGCAACATAGTTAATCACCATTTTGCTTTCTCCACCTGAGTAATACTTCGGATTAATAAATCCGGTGGTAACGCTTTATCCTAACCATAATTTAACGGTTTGATAATACTGAATTTGTTTTCCTCTGATAAACTTTGTTTACCATTGTGGATCGGTTGTTCCTGCGCAAAAAGGTATGGATCTTCTGATAACCAAAAGGCTAAATAAATTATCATGAAGATTTGTATTCCATTGCTTTTACTGATGCTTTGTTTGTTCACGACGAATACCTGGTCTCAGGACAAAGGTCTTTATCCGCAAGGTATCAAACATGTTGTAGTAATCGGTATTGATGGATTAAGCCCCAACGGAATCAGAAAGGCAAATACCCCAGTGATCCATCAAATGATTGCTGACGGCGCCATAAAATGGAATGTACGGACAGTTTTGCCATCGAGCAGCAGTCCGAACTGGGCTTCTATGATTATGGGGGCCGGCGTTGAGGCACATGGCGTTTTAGATAACGATTGGGAAAAGGAAGGTGCTTCCCTGCCACCGGTTGTTAGCGGGGATTCCGGATTGTTCCCAACTATTTTTTCTGTGATCAGAAACGCGAAGCCCAACGCTGAAATTGGTGCTATTTATCATTGGGATGGCTTTGGAAGATTGGTCGAGCAGGAGAGTCTATCTTATCAACAGGCTGCTGCTACTGAAGATGCAGCAACTGCCGGCTTTATCACTTATCTCAAAAACAAGAAACCAGATTTTGCCTTCCTTCAGCTGGACCATGTAGATGGTGCAGGGCATGAAAACGGACATGGCACCGCTACTTATTTTAAGGCGGTGCAAAAGGCAGACTCTTTGGTAGGACTTATACTT
>Ga0247734_1002134_pt1 | contig 13579 bp, 18 predicted proteins | sample UWRJL103311B2_FD_180933 | JGI IMG/M metagenome (GOLD analysis project Ga0247734, IMG submission 180933) | Plant litter microbial communities from Arlington Agricultural Research Station in Wisconsin, United States - UWRJ-L103-311B-2 | ecosystem: Environmental > Terrestrial > Plant litter >... | reverse complement strand
AAAATAAGCATCCCTCAGACTTTGACGGATGCTTTTTAGCATATAAAATTGGCAGCATGCACCGTTGTCTGAATCTAAAAAATGGCATTACCAAGCATTAGCCCATCCAAGAATACGCTAATTTAATAATTATCAAAAAGGTGAAAACATAGTAACACTCCATTTTTAGTTGATTTTTTTCAATTCAATCTCAACTCTTCTGTTCTTCTGGCGTCCTGCCGCTGTGCTGTTTGTAGCGATAGGCATAGAACTGCCAAATGGAGTAGTGACGATTCTGTTTTCCTTTACTCCCTTGCTTACAAGATAGTCTTTAACACTAATGGCCCTTTTATCAGAAAGCACCCAATTGTATTTATACTTGCCTCTGGAGTCGGCATGACCTCTAAGAGCTACAGCATAATCATTTGCTCTTATAGTTTTTACCAGCTCATCTAAATTTCTATAATATACATCCCTGATTAGAGGTTTATCTGTATCGTATTCTAAAATCTTAACCTGCGCAGCAATCGCTGTAGTTTTTTTTGATAATGCAGCAGATTTCGGATCTTCAAATAAAACTGAACTGTTTACCGCTTTAACCTGTGTAATGGTAAAAAATAGTGTTGCAAAAACTGTTATGGTCATAACATTCATAAACATCAAATTATATATGTGAATTGATCAATGCAACCCATAACAGGCTTATGTAATAATAGTTTAGCATTACCCCTCAGGGTTTTGGGATTAGTATTGAATAGCCTTGGCAAGGTGATTTATAGGTGACGCGATTTTATCAATCTCAATATACCCTTTAGCAAAAGGTCTCTCTGATTTTCTGGTCGCTAGAAAATTGAATGGAATATCAGTAAAATACAACGGTAACTGTATAAACAAAAGGTTGAGGGAAACCCAACCTCAACATTAAAAGTAATTATTATATGGGCCGAGAGCAAAATAGGTGATGGCAGCACATTTTCTATAAATTATATCATCATATAATGAAGCAATATTTAGTTACACTAATTTTGCAATCACGGGTAGTCAAAACATTAATCGACGCAATTCTATAACTTTGTCAGTGGCAACGCTGATTAATTCAAAGGAGCACATAAAATTGTCATTCTTCCCTGCATCTAAAAATACCACCGTTTGTTTGATAATTTTCTAATCTAAGAATGAACCCGGTTATGAGGAATAATCCAAACCGTAACCCATTACGCTTGTTTCAATGTGGAGAAAACAATAATGTAATATCCAACTTATAACTATGATAAAACTAAGCGTCTTATGCCCGCGCAAGAAAGGTCTGACACTCAAGCAGTTTAAAGATCATTGGAAAAATGTACATGGTCCGCTTTTTTCAAGTCAGCCGGAAGTGAAGCAGTATGTGAAAAAGTATATCCAGGTACATAGTACTGGTGAGCATTTGGATGACACAGAATTTCCAGCCGTATCTTATTTTGATGGTATTGCTGAAATCTGGTTTGACAGTATGGAAGATATACCTAAGGTATTCAGCAGTGAAAACTTTGAAAAAAATATAGCTCCTGATGAAGAGAAGTTTATCGACCGGGAGAATATCCAATGGATTTATGCTACAGAAAATCCGGTTATACTATAATAAAAACGCCAGGCTATTATCTGGCGTTTTTATATCTATTACAATTTGATTCTACACTCACAATAAATACAGTATATAGCTTAAAATCTCTAAGAACCGAAGGTATAGCATTCTCGTTCTGGATAATTAAAGTAATAAAGTGTGCTCAGATTGTTATTGCCTCATCCTGTTAGTCGTCTTTGAAATTCTTTTGTTAAAGATTTGTTGGAGTACTTAATGATTGTAGCATGTTAGACAATTCGATAGGCATGGTAATCATAGCATCGTGGCCTGTCTGAAGTTCTATATACTTCCAGTTCTTACTGTGTTTTGTCTTGTCTGCGAAAGGTTTTATAGCGCGAAGCTCTGGCTTCGTACAAGCAATATAGATTAAAGGCAGATGATTACCATAAGGATGCTTTAATTTCAATGGCTGGGAAAATGTCTTAAAAGGCTGATTGGTTAGTCGGTCATTTACCCATTTAACATCAGCTGCCTTTGTTACGCCGAAAAAATCGCTGGTAAAAAAAGGGATACTTAACCCTTTATCGTAATCTGTTGCCGCTTTTATAAAATATTGTCTAATGTCATCAGGACTTACATCTAAGGCGCTTTGACCGTTTTCCATAAGCATTGCATCAAGAAAAATTAACTTAGACAATCTTTCAGGTATACTGTCTGCGACTCCCGCAATTACACCTCCAGCATAACTATGTCCTACTAAGACAACGTTGTGGAGGTCTTCCGCTATGATGAAGTTGATGATGTCCAGGATGTGAGTACTCAGATTAATCCTGTCATTTAATGTGTTTTTATGTTCCGAAAGCCCGCTTAATGTTGGTGCGTAGACCAGATCACCTTTTGCACGTAATTCTTTACTCACTTTCTGCCAGCACCAGCCGCCATGGAATGCGCCATGAACCAATATGAATACTGGTTGTTTTTGTATAGATTGCGCACTAACAGTGATAGATAACACAGTTAATAACAATAGTGTGAAGAATGATTTTTTACCAATGAGATATGATTTCATATTTTTATTTTTGTTCAAAATTCGCTTTCATTAGTCTGCGAAGCAATAACTCACCCGAAAGTGAGCCATTTAGGAAATTACAAATATGGCAACAGCCTTAAAGCCCGGAACATCTAACGCGTGTAACATTACTGCCCTAAGCCTGGCATGTGAAGTTAACGATGTATTAAGAGATATCAGTCCTAGATGGAAAATGCAGGTGCTTCATAAGATTGCTGCCGGCGTTAATCAATTTAATTCAATCAAAAGTGCTTTTCCTTCACTTTCGGATCAGATACTTGGCAAAAGACTTGCTGAACTTATTCGGGACGAACTGGTTCATAAACACATTATCAGGGAGAAAGCGCCAAAAAGTGTTCATTACATTATTAGTGATAAGGGCATCGAATTATTGAAGATCATTGACGATTTGCATAAGTGGGGAATAAAGTGGTATTAATGTGAAACAGAATCTTGACTGAATCCCAACTTCTTATCTGAAAAATAGCTTGCAATAATATCGTCATTCATAATGCGGGAGGTTTCCAGAATGGTCATTGAGTTTGCCTTTGACAAGGTAAACGCGTTGTCTGATTCGGGCAGTACCTTTAATAACTCGTTCAATGCAGCTACCGCCTCATTCATTTTGTCTGCCTGTGTACCAACATAAGCGATAACTACATTTTCATTTTCTTTGCGGTCGGGAGAAGAAAAAGCAGCGAAAGTAGAGTAAGCCAGGCCCTTCGATTCGCGGATGGTCTGTGAAACAATAGAACCCATGCCTAAGGTATTTTTCTTTTTGCGCATTATTCCACATTTGAAATAATCTACTACACTCACAGACCATAGCCAGGTTCCATGCTAAGCAAATCTCCGGTAATTAACTTAAAACGTATTTTATTTTTTGCGTATTATCATAAAGTCATTCCAGTAATCAAAATGATTTTCTATTAATGAGGTTTTGATGATAAAAAACCCCACAGCACAGACACGCAACTCGGTGTGTCAAGCCAATTCAGGAAAATTTATTGAAACGTAAAGTAATTTTAGGAAAATCAAACAACGATTTCCTTCTAATCTTGACCTTAGTTTGTCTATAGCTCGGTATAGGTAGTGCCGCAGTAGTACCCCAAATATCCCGCAGTAGTACCGCAGGTTTTAACTAGTTAAATCATGCGGTACTACTGCGGTACATCTGCGGCACTACTGCGGGAGATCCTATACCAAAATACAGACAAAAATCCTTCTAAACCCTTAAAAAAATAGACATCCAGTGGTCCATCGGGTTCAGTCGATAAAAATATTGATAGGAACTTATAGGCAATAAGGGGAAAGTATGGGAAGAGTGAGGCAGTCGCCGCCGAGCGCGGGTGCAATTGTAACTATCTGATGTACATTTGCTTAAACAAAATTTATAATATTATGGCAAAATCAAAAGGCACTTTATTGTCCGGGGCATTTGGCCCTTATGTATTCAAAATTGTAAATGGCAAGCAGATCGTTTGCCAAAAGGAGGCACCTGGCACCAGAAAACACGCTGCGGCGTCAATACGAACATCACAAGGTTTTGGGAGAGGTTCCCTTCTTGGCAAGCAGTTACGAAAGACACTCGATGCCCAGTATAATGGTCTGTTCGTCCAGGAATCCAGTAACGCTATAGTTGGCGGTCTTAACACAGCATTGGTTGACAGTAGGAATTCCGTAAAAGATGTTTATAAGTTCCATCGTGATAGCTTCAAAATCCTGGCAGGTCTAGAGTTTAACCTCAAATCCAAAGTACGCCGCCAGGTATCATTATCACCAAAAGTGAAGCTCACGAAGAATGTGCTCAGTGTTATATTTGCAAAAATGGAGGTACCAGACCAGTTTAAATTTCCACGTAAAAGCATTACTTGTGAAATTGTAGTCGCCCTTTCACTTTTCAGGCTGCACGATGGGCTCATGGTAGACAATGCCGAAACCCAGACTATCTTCGTTAACAAATCGGCAGGTGTAGTAGGACCACACACATTCGAATTTGATGTTCCCCCCGGATGTTTGTGCGTGGTTAGTATTTTCCTTAACTACGCTACAGCCTACAAAGGGGGCTGGAAGATTCTTAAGGACCATAAATTTAGTCCAGGGTATATTTGCGATGCAGTGGTTACACCCGGCAAATATCAAAACAGCGATGACCGCATATGGCGGCCATGCATCAAATTTAACTAAGCAATTATTTGTTAGACTTGCCATAGTTGGGCTCGGTCGTCATTGATGACCGGGCTTTTTTTATGCCATTTTTTTCTAAAGACCCAAAGTCAACTGGATTTTTTGGGCAGAATTTATCATTCCCGTAAGTATTTCCAGTACACATTTTCTGTAAAAAGCACAGTTTCCGGCCTGCATTTACAAAACATTGAAAAAAATCGATAGGAAGTTATAGGAAGTAATAGGAAAGCATGGGAAGAGTTAGGCTATGCCTCTGAAAATCAATACGTTTCGCTATTTCTCTGCTTATATTTGTATCATAAGTTTTAGCTACCGGTAACGCAACAACTTCAATTAACACAATTATTAACATTTAAATTTTAAACAAAATGGGTAAAATTCACAGCGGAATCCTAAGCGGAGTTTCCGGAACAGTAGGTCCAGTAGTAGGCGCAATAGTGCGCGGAGTAGCGACACTTAGAAGCAAGCCAAAAAAAAGTACCAAGCCTGCTAAAGAGTCGCAAATTCAGCAACGTACAAAATTTGGGATAGCAACCAAATTTATCAAGTCAATCAAGAGGATGGTCGACATCGGTTTCCAGGCGTACAACAAAACAATGAGCCCTGCCAATGCGGCGGTTCAGGAGTTACTTGCCAACGCAATCACTGGCGTCTCTCCCAACTATACGATTGACTTTCCTAAAGTTGTATTTAGTAAGGGCGGCTTGTATGACGCGTTAACCCTTAGAGTAATGCCACCATTACCAGATTTAGAACTTCGCTTCACCTGGAACCCGGCAGAGCTACCTTCAGAAGAGGCGTTGCAGTATGCAGATGACCGTATTGCATTTGTACTGTACGATGAAGTAACAGGTCGCTTTATCACGTTGCTCGGTGCGGCAGCAAGATCTGCCGGTACCTACCAGCTTTCTGTTCCCTTCGTTTTTGAGGGAGCAACATTACATGTATGGGCATTTTTTGTTAACCCTGAAGGTACAGACGTTTCCAACAGTCAATACCTCGGAACCGTAACACCAATCATGTAAAAAAGAAGATCGCCCGGCAGTAGTTATGAGATGCCGCCGGGCATCTTTATCCTTATTAATCAACCAAATATTTATTTAATCCCAAATTATATGAACACAATTGCGTCAATGTACCCCCTTTATGGCATTATGCCACGCTTAAAAATTAAGCCTGCCAAATTAACCCCTAAACTTTTAGTATCCGCATTGGTACTAGCGTGGATTGTTTTCCCCCTATGCCTTCATAGTAATGATCCTACTGCAGGTTATATAGAACAAAACACCTGGCTGCTGGTCCTGCTAAGCCTCATCACCTATATGCTGGTAACCGCATTGTGCTGGTGGCTGCTGCAGCAATTCTGGACAATGGCAGGCCTTCCTCAATTTAATAAACTAGTTCTCAAATTTAACCATCTCACCTCATGTCAACAATTAAGCTTTTTCTTTGCCTCCTTTGCCTTACTTATCTTGGCAGCAATGAGCTGTATAGACGCGATCTGCTAATCCGCATCATCAAACACAGTAAACAAAACCCTTCACGTTTTACAATAACAGAAATTGCAAATAGCCAGTTAGGGGTCACCGAGCTAACCGGCCACAATGACGGGCCAAAGGTTCAGGCCTATCTTTCTACTGTAAAGTTACGAACGGGAGAGCCCTGGTGCGCTGCCTTTGTGAGCTGGGTTTATAAGCAGGCAGGCTTTCCCAGGCCAAGATCCGGCTGGTCGCCTGCCTTATTCCCCACCTCCAGGTTAGCACGGTCTGCACTGCCGGGAGACGTGATAGGGATATATTATCCAGCGCTCAAACGTATTGGCCACTGCGGCATAGTTACACAGCAAAAGGGTAAGTGGATTTACTCTATTGAAGGTAATACTACAGTACAAGGTAGCCGCGAAGGGCAGGGGGTATACAAAAAAGTACGGCACCGCAGCACCATACATAGCATTGCTGATTGGTATTCAGAAAGGGGGAACTTGCAATGAAACATCACTTGTTCATTATACTGCTTGTACTATTTACTGCCTGTACGCTTTTTAAGCGAAGTTCAAAAACCACAGATCAAAGCTTTAATAACAGCAGCAAAAAAATCGATCTGTATGCATCTTCAGCAACTGATAAAAAAACCAATAGCCGGCAATATACTTTCTATAAGGATAGTGTGTCTGCAGATTACACTATTCGGTTGTGGCCAAAGGGAACCGCCAGTTTTTCTCCAACAGGTGGCTTTAGCGGGCAGTTTGACAGTATTCAGGTAATTGGGCGTCAGCAAAAGCTTCACTCCGCCGCAAAGTTACAAGTAGACGTAGAAGAGCTGAAGCAAAAAGCGTCTGTTGATCTTGGTCAAAAGGAGCAGATTAAATCTGGTAGCAAGCACATAGAAAAGGTGAAATCCCCGCATAATTTCTCGGTAATTTCTCTGGTCGTACTAGCAAGTCTTGTAATTGTCATCACAATAGTGACGTATATTCTTGCAAAAAGGCGGGGTTTCTGATGTTTCTTTTCTCCTAATATAATTTCAAGGCAACCGCTATATATTGGCTTTAATGTGCTATTTTGGCCGCCAAAAACGGCGTAGTATTATGTAGGTAGAAATGAAATTACATTCCTGAGGCCTGATTGATAACAATTATTTTAATAACCTAACTAAAAACTTTAATACTGGGGTAGGAAAATGCTAATCCCTGTTTAAATTTGAAAAAACTGTTAAATATTGAATTACCTAACCAAATATTTAAATCGAAGCCTGTCCAGGTACAGGACCGAAGGCGATATCTCGCCAGAAATTATAGCAACTGCTATTGCGAACATGGTACTGAGGAAGCCATCCCTGCATGGGTCAAAAATTCTTACCCAAAAGATATTGAGCACCACATTACGAGTTCCCCTTGATATGGTCAAGGCTGCTAGTAAAATTTTACGCACCGAATTCGGATTAATTGTTGCCAGGCCAGGGCACGGAACTTCCATCGTAGCAAGACTGTCAAAAGAAGAGAACGACAGAATTGTGAAGCTATTGATCGCTATGAAAACTACCGCAGCCAAGGTTTCATTGGATCAAACCGTGGTGCAGCGTGTTAATGTAACTTTTGACCGTAAAATTCAAAAATCCTTTTCTGCTGATCGGCCGGTTGATGAAGTGGACAAAAATTTAGAAATGATACCATCTTTAACTACACTATTTACTCAAATCATCCGGGTAAACTGGCATCAGCCTGTAAATGATGTCCGTGTACAATATAGTGACAACTATCGGGAGATCATCAGCTATTGTACTGTAACTTTTGCGCCGGGTTTAAGTAGTGTTGTTTCGCTTGTACCCGTCACAAGAACCATACAAAAAGGAGTAAGGGCCGCCAGGAAAAGGCTCAGGGTCATTTATCAACCATCCCTTGAGCTAACAATGCATGCGCTTCAGCAGTTGTGTGAATCTGAATCTGTGGGCCTGGTCTATATTGGCACTGCAATTCCGTATCACGTATTTCATACTGACCAATTTTCAACATGGAAAAGGTTCCGGCACCTCCAGGTAAAGTATGGATTTAAGATTTTGATAGATGACAGGTATCCTGGGCAGGTGCCTATTCCAATCAAATTTCCATATCTAAGTTCAGGCATCTGTTCCTCCACTATTTACTTAAGTCCACTTAGTAATCACAGCAGGCTAAATTCTCCAAATATTATAGCTGGCGATGCCCAAACCATGAAAGCACTGTCAAAAGCTTTTAAGTATAAAGGTTTACGGTTACCACCTACTTTGAGTTATGCAGTAGAATGGCTGCTAACACATTATAAAATTGGCAGGAAAGAACTCCATTACGTATCGCCTCCCGAAATCATAACTGCCGCAAAAGATCTACTGCTTGCCTCAGGCTTGTTTGTTGCACAACATATCAATAACAATTCCGGGCCATTTATCTTCCTGCAGCTTGCCTCCGGAGATCTACCCAATAATTTGTACAGGAAATTTAAAGCGAACGGCATAATCATCATGCATCCAGATGAATTTAACCTTTTGCCCCTATTTGAAAATGGCTTTTTTATCAGCATTTGCAATTACACCAGTATCAGGACAGTGGAAAAAGACATACGTAAAGTGGTTGCAATTACCATCAAAACAAAGCGGGATGTTGGGCCAAAATGACCCGCGCAATTGGCAGTTCAAATTAAGCAATGTCTATTATTAACCTAAAAATTCATAAAAACAATGGAAAAAAACTCTCAAAAACAAGAAGAAAAAGATATTCAGGCCGCAACAGATACTGCTTTGCGCCAACAAATAGATAATGTATTTGCGGCAATTATCCAGCTTGGTGCTTCAAAGAAAAGAGAAAAGGAACTTGATGAGATAAAGAGTAAAAGCGTCCTCAGCAATTCAGATTTTGCTACCCTGTTTATGATTAACCGGCGCAGTAGCTATACCTGGCGCAAGCGCGATCACATTCCGTATTTAAAACTAGGGCGCAGGGTCTATTTTCTGTGGAGCGCTGTGCTGCCAATACTCGAGTCTAAATTAATTAAAGATTGATGTTATGGCAGTTAAAGAATACAACAGCACGGACATGGTGCCGGTTTTTGTTCACGTACTAGATATGTGCGCCTACTTTTACTCGCAAATTGCTTTAAAAATTGCCGCAATTGATCATTACCAGGAGCTCCGGGGTAATACGGATACCAGGGAAGTTAATAATGCTGTATTGATTATTATCGCTTCGGCAGTTAAAAGTATCAGTTCTGCATTGCTTCAAATGAGTGAAAATTATGCTTTCAACATTGAGCAGTGCCTCAATTCCGACAAACGGATCGCGCGTATTTCCGAAAACCTCTACTGGGGTTTGGTTTGTGATGAGTTTCCGGCAACTATCAATGCAGATGACAGTGCAAACACCGATTATTTTGAAATGCTGGATCTCTATGCCTTGTCTTTACTCAATATCTTAAGAGGGGTGTTTGAAATGTTTTGCTACGGTAAACTTGATCTTGATAATTTTTACAGCCAGAAAAAGAAGCGTAATGATTTCTGGCTGAGCAGGGATTGCGATCCCAAACATATGTATGCACTGGTAAAGCTACTTGAGTTAAACAATCAGCTGCTTGCAAACGCTGAAGATCTGCAAAGGGGTAATTTGAAATTTAAATATAAACAGCATGAAAATTACATATAAAGAAGAAGACATATTCCCAATAACAATCGCGGTCCTCCACATCTGTATCACAAACTTTCTTTGTAATTCATTCAAAGTAATTGTAGATCGCCAATATCAGGACCTTATAGGTATGGTACCTACAGATGAACTGGATATCGAAAGCCTGAATTTAATAGATAATGTGGAAGCAAAATGGTGGCTGATTATTTCAGACTGTATAGTAGCCCTCAATAGTACCTGCAGCTCGTTGGCAAATTTGTATGGTATAAGCGACGAGGAGATAGCTGATAATAAAAGGATTTTTGATCTGGCGCTCCTGTTTGAAGCTTATCTAATCATTGATGATTTTCCGCACGGTGATGATGAGATAGAAGCTGATGAAGACTATGACGATCATCTTAGGCAGTTTTCAATGTCTCTGATTGCTGTAGTTCACTTTCTGTGTACGCTGGTCGTGAACAAAGGCGTCATCAACTTTAGTGAACCATGGGACCAGATATTAGAACTGGATAAAGCTGATTACAGCGAAGAGGAACACTTTATAGCGCTAAACATGCTAAAGGACTGTTGGAAGGTAGTTGTAAAAAGCTTTGATGCATTAGAAGAGGAGCTGGATTACAAGAACAAATTAAATTTATACATATGAATGAAAATAATAACATTCTCGGAAAAACCATTAGGAGGCTTAGGCAGAAACAGCGATTAAATCAAGCTGCTGTTGCAGCAAAATTAGGTCTGTCAACTCCAGCGTACTCCAAAATTGAAACTGGTATAACAGATGTAAACCTTAGCCGATTAAATCAGCTTGCCGAACTTTACGCTGTCACAGTACCATCGCTCATTTACGGGGACAAGGATCCTTATGTAAAATCTATTGAAGAAGAGAATTCTTCGCTTAGGGCCAATTTAAACCAAAGACTGGAAGATGTGGCCAGGCTCCAGGCCAAGTGTATTGACCTTATGGATCAAATAATGAGCAAAAAAAACTAAAGACATATGGTTGCCACCATGTTTGGTTGCCGTCTCATTCCGAAAGGAGTGGGGCGGTTTTTTTTAAGCTATCAATGCTGCTGCGATAGATGTAATCTTATATGCAAAGCGCATTGTGTACCAATTTTAATAAATCTTTTGAGGTGTGCTAATTTATTTAGTAATTTTGCTCTATGGATTCAGTTGACAACACAAAATTTAGCAGGCTTTGGTATATTTATTCCGAGGCGCTGAAAAGCAACTGCTTTATATTCGACAAGTCGATAAATAAATGGTATACACCAGAAGAGTTCCGGGAAGTCTATGAAAAGAAAGAAATGTCGCACACCTTCATCACTGGGTTATTGTGCGACCTCGTAATTCGGGATCCAATTGCCGGTATACAGGCAGCACATAAACAATTGGACCAGCGCCTGGAGGCTATGAAAAAGGACACCGAAAGAGATAGGTTAAAATTAGCTGAGTTTACAAAAATGGCAATACAATATTATCAGGGCAAAGCAGGAAAGCAAACTAAAAGATAATAGTGTTTGTTGTTCAAAATATGTGTGGAAGATATACGATAACTAAAACAGAAAAGGAAATTCAACAGGGGTATCCTGTTGAAATCCCTCAGGCTTTTACTCCTAATTACAACCTTGCACCTACGCAATTAGGCTTGGTAATCACAGCAGATCAACCCGCTATTGCCCAACAGATGCACTTCGGTTTGGTGCCACATTGGGCAAATAACACAAGTCTTAATTTTTCTACCCTCAATGCAAGAAGTGAAGAAGCTGCAACTAATAGAACCTGGTCACCGTTACTCCAGCATCACAAAACCTGCTTGGTACTGGCTGATGGTTTTTATGAATGGGATAAGAAAAGTGGTAAATCTATTCCATACAGATTTATATTGAATGATCGGAAAGTCTTTGCCTTTGCCGGTCTTTGGAGTCAGTGGAAGAGCAAGGTAGATGGACATATTTTTTTATCTTTCACAATCATGACTACTGCTGCAAATGAAATTGTTGGTAAAGTACATGATCCAAAATTCAGAATGCCGGTCATATTAGACCCGAACGAAGAAGCCCTGTGGTTAAGTAAGGATTTAAGCGTTCCAGATCTCATCAGCCTTTGTGACACTTACCCTGATGAAAATATGGCCAGTTTCGAAGTTTCTACATCTGTTAATTCAACTGTAGTAAACAAAATGATCAATAATCATCCTGGACTGATAGAGCCATTAAATAGTCAATAAGGGCATCCGCCAAATGCTAACGGATGGAATCAGTTTTAAACCTAGCCGTATTGAGTTGGTATTCTGGTTATAAAGAAGCCGCAGAGTGTTGATTTATAACTTTTTTAAATCATCTAAATTTATAGTATAAGGATGTGATTTTAAATAGGAAATCCATGAAGCAAGTTTTTCAAATTGTGGGGAACCCTTCTGTCTAATTTGCCTAAATAATCTTTGAAATCGCTGGTCAGATTTACTATTCAAAGTTTTACTTGCTTTTTTTAAAAGATTAATCTCAACGGGAAGATCAAAATCAGCTAAATTCACTCCAACTTGCTGTGCAGACTCTAAAATGAAACGTTCGATCGCAGGATAAATTTGGATGATATAATGCGGCTTAATCTTGTGTTTATGTAAAATCAATGATTCAAATTGAATTAATGAGTCAAATTCTTTTAAATAGTCCACCGTTACCTTGTCTTTATCAATAATGCCAAGTGCAAAGCGATCCGCAAACTTTTCTTTCATGACCTTAGTCACCGTTCCACACCCTTTTTGATGATTATACTGCCTATTTGGTGGCACCAGTGTTTCTATTAGATTGGTATCTACATAACATTCAGGTATGACTGATTGGTCCATCAAATAAAGCTTTCATTATTGGTGAAAAGATCAATTCCATTTTGCAAAACCTCATGTAGCGCAATTTTTGACATCCGCTTAACGATAGTAGCATTGTCGTGATAATCAACAATGAATACGGCAACTTCATCCATAGCATTTTCCAATAAATCGTTTAAAATAAAAGGACTATGAGTAGCCACAAAGAATTGATTATCTTTTTTATAAATCATCTCTTGCGTTAAGTGCGTCATGTACGGTGGGAAAGAATGTGCTTCGGGCTCTTCGAATAATAAAATACTATCATTGTTGGAGGCGATAGCTGCTTTGTAAAATATTATTCGTTGAAGAGTATCAGCGATAGAATTATAAGGAATCAAAAAGATCTCACCGTCTTTATATTGTATAATCTTAATGGTTTGACTTGCTTTGTCAAATGCAATTTCCAGATTGTAGTCTTTGAAAAAGCCAGTTACTTGTTCCTTAAGATCATGATAGTTTTCTATAATTGGCAACAGATTTGAACCAAATGGTGGTATAAGATATTTAGCATGAGATTTTTTATATTTCACGTCTGATTTATAAACAAACCGTTTAACTGGAGGCTCAAAAAAGTCATGACGGGAATTGTTTTTAACGTTTAAATTCGCATCAACTTTTAATAGATAGCTGTCACTAAAGAAATCCACGTTGATTTGCAGGCCTTCCTTTAAATGATAAGTTAGCTCACATTTACCTATTGATGTGTTAATGACGCAGTCCTTTGCTGTCTCACCATTGTGGAAAATTTCACTTTCA
>Ga0247734_1002133_pt1 | contig 13579 bp, 7 predicted proteins | sample UWRJL103311B2_FD_180933 | JGI IMG/M metagenome (GOLD analysis project Ga0247734, IMG submission 180933) | Plant litter microbial communities from Arlington Agricultural Research Station in Wisconsin, United States - UWRJ-L103-311B-2 | ecosystem: Environmental > Terrestrial > Plant litter >... | reverse complement strand
TCAAAGTTACCAGGTTTATAAATGTGCCTCCAAATTGCTCAAGGCTTGGGCTTGATCCTACTAACCGCCATATCATGTTTATCAATCAAAATGGTGATGTGTACGATGTGCGCAACAGCCAGGGTACGTATATCAGTACATTAAAGGCTACGGTATCAAACCATGGCATCACCCTGCTCCAGGGTATGGCATTTAAGGGAAAGACGCTTTATCTTATTGGCAACATTAAAACAGCCAACTCGGGCTATGTTGGCAAAATAATGAAGGGCGTTAAACAGCCAAACGGCGACCGGCTATGGTCTACCGTAATGACTACTGAAACCTATGGCCGCACAAACACTGCGTTCGACCACGGCTTTAGCGGTTTAACGGTAAGCCCCGACAGCAACTATTTGTTCATTAACAGCGGGTCGCGTACAGACCATGGCGAAATACAAAGCAGTGGCGGCATAAGGCCGGGGTTGCGGGAAGAACCGCTTACCTCGGCCATATTCCGGATACCGATAAACTCCAGCAACCTGATCCTGCCAAACGACTCGGCACGATTAGCAACCCTGGGTTATTTATATGCAGACGGCACCCGTAACAGTTTCGACCTTGCGTTTGATCGAAACGGTAATTTATATGGAACAGAAAACTCCGGCGACCGGGACGACCCGGAAGAAATGAATTGGATTAGGCAGGGCCGCTTTTATGGTTTCCCATGGCGGATGGGCGGAAACAATACGCCTATGCAGTACCCCGGATACAATCCTGAAACAGACAAATTGGTAGACCACAACTCAACCGCTTATAAAAATGGCTTTTTTTATAACGACCCCGCTTACCCAAAAAGGCCAAACGTGGTATTTACCGAGCCGATTATTAATACAGGCCCTGATGCAGATAAATACCGGGATTCCGTTTCCGGTGAAATTAAAGACGCAAACGGAAACGGGTTGGCGTTCACTACTTTCACCAGCCACCGTTCGCCATTGGGTTTAGTATTCGACAGGGACAGCCTATTGACGGATGAATTTAAAGGACATGGCTTTGTTTCTTCATGGACCACTACCGGCTCTTCAACAATTCTCGGTCCCTACGGCGGCGACCCGGGTCAGGATTTACTGCACATACAGCTCATCTATGACAGCAAAACAGATAATTACAAAATGCAAACGCACCGTATAGTAGGCGGATTTAACAATCCTATCGACGCGGAGATGGTGGGCAATGTAATTTATGTGCTCGAATATGGCGGCAGTTCGCCAAAAATATGGAAGGTGGAAATGCCTTTAGCGCCAAATTGCGGCCCGAACGCCTACCTTACCAGGGAGCAATACAGCAATATCCCGGGTTCATCAATTACCAATCTTACAGGCAACAGCAACTATCCTAATAATCCGTCATCTGTAACCAAAATAAGTTCATTTGAAACACCGCTGAATGCCGGTGAAAATTATGGCGTGCGTGTTCGCGGTTATATTACGGCGCCAACCACCGGTAATTACACCTTATGGATAGCGGGCGATGACCAGGCAGAACTGTGGTTGAGTACCGATTTCACCACAACAAAGAAAAAGAAGATTGCAACTGTGCCCGCTTACACTTTATCGAGGCAGTACACCAAGTATCCGTCGCAGAAATCAGCTGTAATTGCGCTTGTAGCAGGTAGAAAATATTACGTGGAAGCTTTACAGAAAGAGGGCACGGCAGGTGACAATTTATCGGTGCAATGGCAGCTACCGGGTGGTGCAATAGAAATGCCTATTCCCTGCACGAGGTTGTCTCCATATATTGCCCCGGCACAAAGGCTTGCCGCACCTGCCGACTCATTAACAGTTGACCCTTTACAGGTATTCCCCAGCCCGGCAACCACATTAATAAACATAAAGTTCGCCGCCAAACAAACTGGTACCTGTGAGCTTATTATAACCAATATGATGGGCTTTACGGTATACCGTTCTAAAGTAAAGTTATCCTCCGGTGAAAATGGCTTCGCTATTAATAGCAACTCGTTTACCGGCGGGGTTTATGTTTTGCATTTAAATGATGGTAGTAAGGTTTATGAGAAGAAAGTGGTGGTAAGTATGAAGTAGGGGTGGGTGGCTGGCTTTCTACCACGTTATTGTCAATCAAATCCGGCAACAGAAATAAAAAAAGCCCCTCTAATTGCTTAGAGAGGCTTTTCCAGTGATCCCGCTGGGATCATTTTTGATCCTTTTGCGAGTCAGTTATATGCTATTAGGTGCTTTAAAAGCACTTTTTTTCATTTGAAATCAAAATTGGGCACTACTTTGGGCACAGTTATATTGACACGATTTGATACAATTTAAGAACATTCGGTTATCCCAGTTCAAATATAATTCTATAGTTGGACAATCACAAATGTTGTATTATCAAAATAAAATACTATTAAGATGTGAAGTTAATGTGCTTGATTTTTAAATATCTTTTACTCTCACAATGATAAATTTATTTAACTATTCATTCAACACAATCCGCTGACCTTCAGTTTTTGCAATGCCTTTGGCCAATGCTACACGTATACCGAGTTGCATGGCAATGTCCACGTTCGTCCCGAGGCGAGCGTAACCAAATAATTTGGCGGTTTCTCGGACCAGATCCTCCTTGGTAAGACTGATCTGGTTTTGCAAAACCGCTTTAATGCCGTTCGCAATCTCATGTGATGGTAGATCATCGGCGTCTCGCTTCAGCACTTCGTTGGGGGGCAGGCGGTAAAGCTGATAAGTTTCCGGCTGGTGATCGGCCCGCCAGAAGATGATATTACCATTGTCGCTGGTTTGCTGCAGGCCAAGTTCCTTGAAGATGATTTCGAAATGTACCGAGATTCGGGAACCCATTCTGGCAATGCCCCAGCCTAAAAGGACGCGTTTGCATAGCAGGTTTTTACTGATCGGCGCTTCTACGGCTAATACCTCATGGATCTGTGACTTAATGGTATTCCGGTAGCCATATTGAAAGAAATCTTCGGAATTGACACTGCGGATCACCTCTACGTTGGCAGCTTCGTAATAAGATGTCTGTATTGCCGTGGCTTTCGTCGCCTGGAAATTATAGGAGATCGTTTCCTCTGAGGTCGGCTCGGGTATAGCTTCCGGTTCTATCTTGATGCCTTGCTGGGCTTGGTGAATCGCAGACAGTATTTCCTGTAACACCTTGTCTGGTTTTTCCCACCATTCTGCCGACCAAACCTTTATCATATTCCAGCCCAGGCTTTTCAGTACACCTGGCTGAACGATCTCGCGATCACCCGGTGTCTTTGTCGCCTGGTAAGTCTGTCCGTCGCAAAGGATAGCAAGAATATATTGATTAGCATGATCAGGGTGCACTATGCCAATATCGATCTTATAGGCAGAGCAACCGATCCCGGTATTGACCTGATAGCCATGCTTTCGGATTTCTGTGGCTATAATTTCTTCCAGCCCCGGATCATGCTTGTTAGCACTCATCAGATTAGTCGGCAGGCCTTGCTTGCCCTTTTCGGCATAAGCTAAGAAAGCTTTTAAACCCGCGACCCCTTCAGAATTAGTACGGTTCAAGTCTATATGATCGGATCTTAAGGTAGAAAAAACTTGCATTTCATAACGTGCCCGCGAAACAGCCACATTTAAGCGCCGCCAACCACCTTCGCGGTTGATCGGCCCAAAATTAAGGCCTACCTTACCGGTCTCGTCAGGCCCGTAACCTATTGAAAATAAAATTATGTCGCGCTCATCACCCTGGACATTCTCGAGATTTTTGACAAACAACGGCTCTTCTGCTTCGTAGGCCAGGCGTTCCAGGTCCGGTCGCAACAAAAAGGTTTCGGTCAGTAAATCTTCGATCAGCGACTGCTGGACTGAACTGAAAGTCACTACTCCCATAGACCGCTTGATGATCGCCGGCGTTGATAAGCGGTAAATAATATAGTCAACAATAGCTTTAGCTTCCGCCCGGTTCTGCTTAGTTTTCCCGCGATCATAAAATCCTTTAACTTTTATCAGTTTAACTTTTGTTGCCAGATCATCGGTCGAAGGGAAGGTCAGTAAGTTGTTATCATAGTACATCGCATTACTGAAAGCGATCAAGCTTTCATGCTTGCTGCGATAATGCCATAAAAGATGATAAGATGGCATGGATAGTGCGAGACAATCGTCAAGAATGCTTTCCAGATCTTCTTGTTCGACATTATCCTCATCAAAAGTATTCGTCGAAAAGAAACTGGTTGGCGGCATCTGTTTAGGGTCACCTACCACAATTACGTTGTTACCGCGAGCGATAGCGCCTACTGCTTCGCAGGTTGGCATTTGGGACGCCTCGTCGAAAACAACCAGGTCGAATTTGGCGCTGCTGGCATCAAAATACTGGGCGACCGAGATTGGGCTCATGAGCATGCAAGGCGTAAGCCGTGGCAACACATTTGGGATCAAATCGAATAGTTTTCTTAGTGGCATAGCACGCCCATTATTGCGTAATGTTCGTTGCAGAAGCCCAATTTCTGAGCTTTGAGCAGCTTCCTGAGTAAATGAAGGCGTCCTGGCCGCCAACCGTGCGTAGAGTTCTTCACGGGTAAGTTTTTCGAATTGGTCGCTCAGTTCGCGAAACTTGCGGATCTTCCCTTCGAACAACTGTCCGTGAAAACCAGAAAGTACGGGGTTGTTTTCGATCAATTGATCGGCAATGCTTTTATAAAGCCCTTTTTTATAAGCATTTAATAGTTGATGAGACGGTATAGCTTGATCTTCAAACGCATCTATCAGGGCAGTTAAGCCGCCGGCAATTAGCCGGCTTTTAGTGGTCGTGTAAGTAAACCAGTCTTTTAAGCCATCGAGATTGAGAAGCCACTGTTCTGCTTGAACCTGAAGATTAGTAATCGGGGAACCTGTTAACAGTTGGATTTTTTCACGAGAGGTCTTTAAACGTCCCCCCAACGCTATAAAATTCCGAAATTCCGCTTCATGTATACGCAGGTAGGCGCCACTTCCTTCGTTGAGTTTGGCTGCAAAACGCTCGCGCCAGCTTTTCAAACCATCCAGGCCGATGCCTTTAGAGGCCGCCCGGTTTAGCGCGATATAGGCCTGACTCACCTGGATGATGACCGCCCAATCGGGGTTGCCATTGTTCCACAAAAAACCTGTTAAGCCCGGTAAATAAACAGCACCGGAAACTAGGGACTGTTCAGCTTGATAGGCGATGATCTTATTTAGAAGTCCAGGGATCTCCTCATTGACAAAATTGCCGGAAGGCGATTTAGATTTAAGCGATTTAATAATGGCTTTCTGCTTCAGCCACTTGGGTAAGAACCACTTTTGAGCGGCGATTTCCCAATTTGCCAATACTTGTTCGGCAGGAAATTCCAAAATGCTTTTGTTGAAAATTTGAAGCAAGTCGGTGCGTAAGGCATCGCGTTGCTGACCATGACCAGCGATACCAATGACTTGGGCCAGCGTCTGCTCCAGCGATTCATTTGTTAAAAATGATGCAGGTGAATCCGGCAATTTTAGTAAAATCCCAATCATTTCGCCTAGCACTTCGGTCTGATCAGCCGAATGGCCGCCAAAGCCCAAAGCTTCGGTAACACTTGCGCGAGTCAGATCCAGTTGGGCAGCAAACTCCAATATTTCTTCCAGTGTCTGTTGGATATCTTTTTTTAATTGCTGACTATAGTTTGATAGCTGCAACTCTCTTAAGGGATGTTGAGCAGGTGCGGAAACAATGGCAGCCACGGTTTCCAACTCAGCAGCCAGATCATCCCAAGTTGTTAAGTCCGCCGCTGATAACCGGGTAACCTCGCTGCCCTGAAAAAATACTGTAAAAGGAGTTTGGGCCAACTCTGCATACTTACAGAAGAGTTCAAAAAGTGTATAACCGCCCGGGCGTTTGCGGTGCAAGGCATGCACGTAAACATTGAGTTCATTCCGCACGCTTAAAAGCCGTTCAGCCGTGTTTAGGAAATTTTCTGGACTGTCTTTTTTGATAACCTCAGTCGCCTTTTTCAATTGCGCCAACACATCGGACTTTTTGGATTTATTGGAATGTAGTTCCAGACAGAAATCGCCAATGCCGATCGTCTCGAGCCTTTTCTGAACAACTTCCAGCGCCGCTTTTTTTGCCGAAACGAACAACACCTTTTTGCCGTTGTAGAGCGCGTTAGCTATGATGTTTGTGATCGTTTGGGACTTACCCGTACCAGGGGGGCCATGCAAAACAAAGCTTTCGCCCTTACCCGAACTGATAATAGCTTGTAATTGCGAAGAATCGGTGCTGATCGGTAAAGCAAGTTCACCAGGATGAATATTCAGATCAGTAACAACTGGTAAACTATTTAACTGTAACTTACCCGAGATCAGGCTCGCTACCACTTTGTTTTTTGCTAACTGCGCTGAATTATTATGGATGTCATTCCACAGAATGAATTTGTTAAACGAAAAAATGCCTAGTAAAGCCTGATCTTCCACATCCCAGCGAGACTGGGACATGATCGCCTGCCGTACTGTATTCAGAATGCCGCGAACATCCACACCGCTTTCATCCTTGGGTAAAGTTTCGAGGCCACCGATGCCGATACCGAAATCCTGGCGCATCATTTCCAGCAAAGTAATATTCAGGATCGTTTCTTCTTCCCGAGAGCGGATTACAAAACCCTTTTGAGCGGATTTGCGGATGATCTCCACAGGGATCAATAAAATAGGTGCGAACCGGGGGCGTTCACTTGCCGGCGTTTCGTACCATTTGAGCAGGCCAATGCCAACGAACAAAGTATTCGCACCATTCTCCTCCAACGATAACCGCGACGAACGGAATAGATGAGTTAAATTCAGGTTCAACTCGGTTTCAGTTAGGTACGTCCGCAATCGCTGATGGGAAAGTTCGTGATTTACCAGATCCGAGATTGGATCAGAAGTATTTATGGCTTGATAAATGCCTGCATCCCGTGGGGAATTGCTCCAGTCGGAAGGCTTAGCTAGTATTTGGAATTCTTTACCCGCCGCCAGCGCATCTTCCAGTTTACCGGAGTTAATGCTAATGAATTGGATTATGCTCTTGGTCATCCGGGTATTCAATAAAGTATTTCGTAGTGTAAGATCCAGTAGTTTGCGCTCCCAGATCTGTTGCTTGGAAATACCGATCTTATCAACCTGCAAAGGTTTATTATCCACTAACACCTCTTCCGGCGTATAACCGGAGGTGAGGGGTTTTTCGTCATACTTGATCTCCCAGCCCTGATTACCAGGTATTCGGAGTGGCAGTGGGCGAATGCCACCAAAACGGGCACGTTTGATATCCACGAATAACTGGAAGTTATGCGTCTCAAGCATCCTGGCATCCGCTGAACGTACCGCCTCATCAAAAGGCGGATGATTACCTGCGTTCATACACGTTGATTCGACCACTACGATATCATTGATGCCAGCCGCGGTTCGCTTGGTGATCAGTGAAGGGTCGTCATTGACCGCGTCCGGGAAAGATTCGTCCACCAACCAGGCGCCCGCAAAAGCATGTCCCTTGATCATCACAATCAACGCATTGATGCTCACTGCCTCCAAAGAGGCAGCATATAAAAGTGAAAGATCTAAACAATTCGCCAGTCGTTGAGAAAGAATGGAATCGCTCAGCCTTACGCGCTGCCCGGTCTCTTCAAAGCTGGCTGGAACAGCACAATAGATTAAATTCAAATCGGCGATGGCCTCATAGATCGCCGCCATCTGTTTTTTTACCCGATCCGGATTTCGGGTCTGATAAGCATTAAAAGACGGATCCCCCGTCCATTGCTGCAATAGAACCGAGGCATTACGAATAATCGTTGGGATCTCAGGATGATTTGGTGTTACAAAAGCAGCGAGTAGCTCCGGTACTGAACCAGCGCCGTTCCACTGGTCATAGGCCAGTAAGTCTATATCATAAATGGCTGAACTGATCACCTGTTCAGCAGCCATGATCTTTAAATTCAAGCGACCGCTGAGCCGCTCGGTTAAACCGGCCAAATAAGCCGCAGAGATACGTAGCGGTACCGCCCCAAAAGTATAACTTTCACCCATTTTCAAACGATCAAGGCTCGCTTTCCAAACAATCGAAAATTCAGGCTCCGAACTGATTTCCACTGTCAGGTCTTCATAATTTAATTCACCAGCATTGGTCAAGATCAGCTGTTTTAACACCGGAACATGATTTTGCTGCATAGCAAAATTGATCACGGGTGCCAATGTTAAGTCTATTTGGATTGTGGGTAAGGTTTCAATAGTCATAATTAAAGTGAAATTAGCGATATTTTACTGCAAATCCACTACCCTTAATTATGCAGTGCTTTCCTACGGTACGGGCAGCATTTAGCAGCCTCTTTCCTGGAATTTCAAGGAAAACCCGAGGCAAGAATACACACGGTTATGACAAACACACTAATGCCTATATTGAGATTTAGTCCGCTGACGCATAGACTGGTTCTGTTAGATTTTTAATAAACTATGGTCGTGCTATCTTAAGTTTAGCATAACCAAAAGGTTATTAGATGCTTCAACAATCCACTGGTTTAGTGGACGAGGTGGGTGAAGCGGTTTTAAATCTTTTACGAAAAGGAAGTGATGTTTAAGTAAAAACAGGGGATTTGGCTTCGTAATAACTTTCGCGTAGCTGCACCAACAACTTTTCAGCTAAACCTTTTTGCAACTGCTTGCTCAGGCGGTTTAGCTTTTTTGTGCCTTTACGCTCGTTCAGCAATTCGTAGCAAGCCAATAGCTCGGTGATCTCATCGGCACGGCCGATAACGCCATCGGTAACCCGGGCGACCAGATTGTCGCCCGAGTGCGGCTTAGCCAACTCGGTAACCAGCACCAGCGGTACCGAACGCATATACATTTTGGTGCGGGCATATACAGCCAGTTTACCCACAAATACGGGGTCGCACGCGGTTATCAATTTTTGCAGGCGCACTAAACGCGCCTCGTCTTTTTCATAAAAGAGTCGTTTAAGCTCCAGGTAACTACTGCGGTGTACAGTTCCATTTCCGGCGATAGCGTAAACGCTTTTTACCCGCGTGGTTAACGGTCTGGTTTTTTAATTTACTTAACAGGTTGAACTTCATTGTGAACATCCTTTATCTCTTAATGTTGATACAAAGAAACAGGGGGCTCTGCGCATTGTATTTGCGCAGAGGAAATTATTTTTGAAAAAAGTTGATTTTTTTATTGATCTGTAGAAAGATTCGAACTCTGTATGGGCTTCCGGGTGGAATTTATTAAGGTCAAGCTGGAAACTTAACCTATTTTAGGTCGAAGTTATAAACTTCGACCAGTGAGGTATTCAGCTGGTAAGAATTGATTGACCTTTTGATTGAGTTCAGTCATCGCATCCGAACATTTAAGGATACGTTCAAACAATGTTCGCAGATCTTTTTCAGTGTAGTTCAACGTTTTGGCGCCATCACGTAGCGACACCAAAGAAATATCATCCGTGTCTAATCGAGCTATTTGTACGTAATGCGCAAAATAATTTCGTTGCTCTTTGACATATCTTAGTTCCCCGAACAGTTTACCATATTGTTTCTTAAAATCAGTACCTGCTGATTTCTTAACCAATACCTCCATCGTGGCAATTTTACCGTCAAAATGAAAACGATCTAATAAAACTTCGCGCATTAAATCCCACTTTGTTCCACGCTCGCCAACGAAAAAATCTAAAATAAAGACTTCAATACGTCTCTCAAGCCAGCTGCATGCATCAATAATGTGACCGCGGTGATTATGCCCCATTAGGGCGCGTTCTTCTACAGATAGTGACATACGAAATGATTAAATACCAAGCTACAAATAATATTCTGCTTAGTCACGAGTATTCTGCCCTCATGCCTGCGCTGCATACTCGCGCCAGTTGAGGGAATACCCAGTTGAGGGAATACTCATTTTCCCTAACGTGTTTCATCTAATTTCTCGATTATTATTTTCCTTTTCTTTCAAATAATTTATAAATCGCTGAGTATCTCTAACAATATATTTGAAGCTAAGAGTTTCTTCATAGCCAAAATAGTTACCTCCATGATATTCCAAAAGTAATTCGGAGAGGTCCTCATTCTTTTCTAAATAACTACTAAGATGAAAAACAGCAGATGAAATCTTTGAACTCTCCCTGTCTCTAATTGATTTATTTTTGCCATTTAAAGCTGCGTATTCATCAAGATTTTCGATAATTTTTTCTAAGTAAATAATATGTTTGTCCATCTAATATGTCTTTGTTAAATGTAGGCTTTTTTGTATTGATTTTAGTAACCGAACTGTTCGAGTGATGATGCACTAACGATGTTTCATTCAAGCGTGGACGATTGACGGGCGGGGCGGTGTGGTAGGCAAACGCTTGGCTCAATTATAGCTGTGTCATTAGTATGTAGAATAATGTCTTCGGATTTTTAGCAATAATTCAAAGTGCTATATTTGTTTACCTCTCGCCGAAAGAATGGAAAGATTGTTTCGGCTGGCGGAACTGGTAGACGCGCTTGTCTTGCAAACAAGTGCCGCAAGGCGTATCGGTTCGAATCCGATGCCGCCCACGGTGGCGAGTTGAAGAAATTTGGCTCGCCATTCTTTTTTGAAATTAGTTGTTCCTTGCCTTCAAAAATTCGTTGTAATAGAAGTTTGCCTCGTCTTCATTTCCCGTTAAGATATCAATCATTACCCTATTCATCAATTCTGAGCCGGTGACAACGTCTTTCTCTTTTATATCTTGGTTATCAAAATCCGAATTTGTCGGTATCTCAACATTCATAATCCACCATTTTTCTATCTTAGTCCTAAGGCTCATTAAGCAGGTCAAATTTTCCACGTAGGTGTCAAAATCATTTTCAAACAAGCAAGTCATCATGTCATGAGCAAGTTTGTTTCTTAGTTTTTTTTGCTTTTCAAAATTCGCCATATCTTCCGCATCAATCGCTTCAGATTCAACAAGCCAAGCTAACGACGCATAAAGCTCGCTTTTATTTTTACTTAAAACTTTTGAATAATCTTTACTATATATATAACCAGTTTCATCAAAGCCTGTCATGTAAAAATCCTTTACAGAACTTACTATGTAATCTTTAAAAGATTCAAATAGGCTTATGTAAAAACCACAATTGATTAAATTTGATTTTAAAGTTTCCGGCTTCAAGAAATTAGCCCATTTATCGTAATCAGTCATTTTTTTTAATTTTAAAGTTGGCGAATTATTTAACTTTTTATGCCCACAACGATTCACGCCAAGCGGTGACATAATCTTTGATTTCAAAAAGACTCCAGTCTTCATTTAGAATAGTAATTCCTTGAAATATAGGACCATCGTCTAAGTATGTGACATCTTTATATTTTAAGTTAAAAGAATCTAAAACTTTGGCGGTATTTTCCAATACTATTTCGTCCTTATGCTTCGCGTAATTTGCAAGCGAAATTATTAGTTCGATAGTCGTATGATTATAGCCCGCCTTGATTTGATCTTTCTTGTAGTAATTAAGTTTGGCCTTAGTGGAACCTTCAATATCAGCAATGCTCCCAATAATATAGTTTTGAAATGCTACTAAAGCCAAGCCATATATAGGTTCTGTTTCTTCCATGAACCAATCGCCATCATACCAATGGATTGCTTCGATATTTTTTTCTAGTTCTTTTATAGACTTGTCAAGCCCTTCTATAATCATATGCAGGCTATTTATCCTAAAGTCATTTCTTCGCCAATGTGTAAGTTTACTATTGCTCATACCTTATTTTTTGTCATTCGCAAAACAGAATGGATCGTAGCTAAGTAAAAATAGAATATCCAACTATACCATATTGCCTTGTCGTAGTCTGTTTTCTGATCGGCATTATGGTGCCTTATTCCAAAATTATTTGCGATATTGAAAATGTCATTTTCATCTTTTTTATTGAGATGCTTTTTTATTTCGGGTCGTAAGAACTCTAATACATCTGCTAATTCTCTAATAGAATCCTTTCTGTCATCTAAGGTTGACTTATGTCTCCGGAACTTATTTATAGCGGCATCCATTCTGCTTTTTATATTTTTAACATCATTTGTCGGTATATCGGCTTCAAATAGATTTGATAATCCGTTTTCAGATAGCCTCAATATTTCACCGTTTTCAGATATTTCAAAACCAGTTAAGTAATCTTTTAAAATGGGATTGATCAAGTCCCGAAAATCCTTTTGCCCCTCTTGGTCGCTAAATTCTTCATAATGGTAACCACAATTATTCCACTGATGATAGTGTCCGGTAAGCCCTTTAGATATATGATCATGTAAGAACTCAATCATGTCAAAAAGGTCATCTTCCGAATAACTGGGTAATTTTTCATACACCGGAAATAAATTGTCTTTTCTTAGGTTTACAAAAATCATGGCAGAGATATCATGGCCCAATTCCCCTTCTATATACCCATCTTCACAATCTATTCCGAAATATTTTTGAAAATACCCATCCCTAGATAGCTTATTATAGGTGATTAGAAATAACCTTTTTAGAACTTCTAAATTTATGGCCATGTCTGGGGTAATTATACCGGTCCTTACAGAGTAATAATTTCGTTTAATCATTTTATTGTTAATAAATACCTCATTTAACCTGTTGTTGCCAATGTCCCTCAATCCTCCGGCTTCTCCTTCGCATCCGCCATTCTTACAATCCTTGGCTCAAACTTCGCCAATACCTCCACCAAATCATGCTGTGCGGCCATTACCGTGTGGATATCCTTGTAGGCCATCGGTGCTTCATCCATATCGCTACCCATTAACGTAATGCGCTTGTCGACTAAGTTGGCAGCAATGGCGGCTTTGTCCAGCGTTTTAAATGCCGCGCTACGGCTCATGGCCCTCCCCGCACCGTGACTTGCGGAGTTGATGCTTGCAGCGTCGCCTTTACCGCGGACTAAAAAGCCGGGCGTACTCATGCTGCCGGGGATAATGCCCAACACACCCTCGCCGGCTGGGGTGGCGCCTTTACGGTGCACCATTACCTCAGTACCATCGGCCAGTTGTTCTTTCCACGCAAAGTTGTGATGGTTCTCTATCATGCTGATAGGCTTTACACCGAATGCGCGTGCGATTTTGTTATGGATCTCGTGGTGGTTGGCGCTGGCGTATTCACCGGCCAGGTTCATGGCAATCCAGTATTCTTGTCCTTCGTCTTTGTCCAGATCTAACCAGGCTAAATGCTTGGCCTCGGCAGGAAGCTTGGTTTTGGTCATCGCTATACGGCTGTAATGATCGGCTATAGTACCACCAAAGCCACGTGAGCCAGAGTGCGAAAGCAAAGCCAAATACTTACCGGCCGGGATATCAGCCAAAGCGCCGTCAGCGATGGTCAATTCGCCCCATTCCACAAAGTGGTTACCGGTACCGCTGGTACCTAATTGAGCATAAGCCTTATTCTTTAATGAACGAATTATCTTTGTTTCACCCCAGGTTTTACTATCAAACAAAGAACTATCAAAGTACGATTTAGTAGTACATCCCATGCCAAAGTAGGTGTTATCCACCAGTATATTCTTCAGCTTATCGGTTTCGGTATCAATGGCTTCGGCAGGCAGATCAAATAAGCTTAAGCACATCCGGCATGCAATATCTACCCCAACAGCAAAGGGGA
>Ga0247734_1002132_pt1 | contig 13579 bp, 11 predicted proteins | sample UWRJL103311B2_FD_180933 | JGI IMG/M metagenome (GOLD analysis project Ga0247734, IMG submission 180933) | Plant litter microbial communities from Arlington Agricultural Research Station in Wisconsin, United States - UWRJ-L103-311B-2 | ecosystem: Environmental > Terrestrial > Plant litter >... | reverse complement strand
CGACCCCGTCGTCGACCTGTCGAAGACGGCCGCCGCCGGCACCAAGAACGAGACGGCGTGACGCCGCAGAGCTGATCGACCGAACCACCGATTGCCACGGCTCGGGCGGGGTAAGGGCATCTCACCCTTCACCCCTCCCGAGCCGAGGTGCTTTCATGACCGCTGAGCTGCAACGTACCGATCCGACCGTCTGGACCCCCGAGGAGCTCGACTCCATCCGCGAGGGCCTCGAGAGCGCCGTCGTGCGCCTCCAGGCCGAGTCGCTCCTCCTGCAGGGCGACATCAGCGGCGCCTCCTCCGCGACCGGCATCGAGGTGCTCCACGACGAGCTCGACGTCGCGTCGCAGCGCTCCGAGCTGCTCCAGGACGCCGTCCAGGCGCAGAACCTGGCCGCGATCCTCGAGCAGACCCAGGCCGTCCTCGACCGGCTGTCGGCCGGTCTGTACGGCGTCTGCGCGTCGTGCTCGGGCCAGATCGGTCGCCCACGGCTCGAGGCGTTCCCCCGCGCCACGCTGTGCATGAGCTGCGCGCACTGAGGTTCCCGGCCGGTCCGTGCATGGCCGGTTGAGGCCGGGGTACGTCTGCTGTCCGAGGGGGAAAGGTTGCCATGAACTCCCAGACAGCACGTCACCCGAGCACCCTGACCGACCTGGCGTCCCGCCGACGGTGGGAGAGTGGTCGAGGCCAGGCCTCGTCCGACACCGCTCAGGAGGTGCAGTTCTCCGTGTTGCCGTTCCCGCAGCAGCCGATGCTCGCACGCTCCGTGACGGCTCTGCCCGACGGTGGCGAGCTGGCCGGCGGTGCCGCGTACGAGCCGAAGTTCGACGGCTACCGAGCGCTGATCTTCGTCGAGCCGGGCTGGTGCCGCATCCAGTCGCGGCACGGGCGCGACATCACCAGCTCGTTCCCCGACATCGCCGCCGCGGTCGTCGAGCACGTCCCGTCGGGCGTCGTGCTCGACGGTGAGCTGGTCGTGTGGGGCGACGACACGTCCGACTTCACCGAGCTGCAGCAGCGCCTCGAGCAGCCCGTCGACCTGACGGCCGATCACGTCCGGCCGGCGTCGTTCATCGCCTTCGACGTGCTCGCCGGTGCCGGCATGGACATGCGCAAGAGCCCGTTCCGCGTCCGCCGCCAGGCGCTGACCATCCTGCTGGACGACGCCCCGGCGCCGCTGCACGTCGTGCCGCAGACCCGCGACCCGGACGAGGCCCGCACGTGGATCGTCAGCTACTCCGAGGCGCACGTGGGTGTCGACGGCGTCGTCGCGAAAGGCCTCGCGACGCCGTACGCGCCCGGCGAGCGCGGCTGGGCGAAGCTGCCCATCCGCGACACGATCGAGTGCGTCGTCGGCGCGGTCGTCGGCACGCTGCGCGCGCCGTCGCGCCTGCTGCTGGGCCTGCCGACCGCGGACGGGACGCTGCGGCTCGTGGGTGGCACGCACGAGATGACCCTGCCCCAGAGCCGCCGGCTCGGCGGGATGCTCGCGGCGGCCGAGGACACGCACCCCTGGTCGGCGGGCGGGCTGCTCGACGTCGTCCCCGGATGGACCGCGGGTCCCGCCGCCTCGATCCTGGTCTCGCCGACCTCGGTCGTCGAGGTCGCTGCCGGCGGCTCCTCGGCCGACGGCGGCTGGCTCGAGCCGCGCGAGCTCATCCGCTCACGTCCCGAGATGCTGACGACCGAGATCGAGCTGCTGGCGAGCGACGGCTGAGGATCAGTCCGCCGCGTCGAGGCCCTGCAGCGCCCTGAGCGCGCGGTTCTTCTCCTCCGGGTCGAGCCGGGCCTCCTGCTGCGGCACGGCGGGATCGGCCTCGGGCACGACCCGCAGCGTCACGATCGCGATGTCGTCGCGCGCCTGGCCGTCCTGGAAGTCCAGCGCCCGGGCGAGGACCGCGGCCGTCGTCCCGGCCGCCGACGTCACGCCGCCGGAGACCACCTCGAAGAGGCCGTCCGCCCCGAGCAGCCCGTCGGCGCTGCGCGCCTCGGTGACGCCGTCGGTGTAGATCACCAGGCTGTCGCCGGTGCCGAGCGTCAGTCGGTCGTCGCCGAGCTGCGGGGTCGCCAGCACCCCGATCAGCGATCCGGGCGCGCCCACCTCGGTCACGAACCCGGCGGCACCGACGAGCAGCGGGAGGGGGTGGCCGCCCGAGCTGATCGTGACGAGCCAGCGGTCGTCGTCCTTCAGCAGCCGCAGCACCACGATGGTGCAGAAGCGGTCGGTGCCGTGCTCGATCATCGCGGTGTTGAGCTCGCGGAGGATGCGCGACGGATCGTCCCACTGCACCGCCAGCGCCCGCACCGATCGCTGCACGAACGACGTGACGACGGCCGCCTCGACGCCCTTGCCCGAGACGTCGCCGACCACGACGACCCACTCGCCGTCGCGGATCTGGAAGGCGTCGTAGAAGTCGCCGCCGACCTCGCTGCCGTCGCCGGCCGGTCGGTACGCGCCGACGACCTCCAGGCCGGGGACGTGCGGCATCGACGGCGGGATGAAGCTCTGCTGGAGCGCCTGGGCCAGGGTCCGGGCGGTCGCCTCGGCCTCCTCGGCGGCGTGCCGTGCCCGCAGCAGCTCCTGCTCGTACTTGCGGCGGTCGGTGGCCGCGAAGACGATGACGCGGGTGACGGGGGCGTCGCCGCCGGTGGTGTTGGCGCTGAGGAGGATCGGCACGCGCGCGCCGTCGGGCCGCACCAGCTCGACGGCGATCTCGTGGATCTCGCCGTGCATCTGCAGGGCCGGTCGCACGTGCGTCTCGTAGTACATCCGGTCGCCGACGGGCAGCATGCTGGGCAGCGACCGCGCCCCGACCACCTCGTCCGACGGGCGGTCGACGAGCGACAGGAAGTGCCGGTTGGCGGCCGTGACGATCCCGTCGGGACCCATCTCGACGTAGCCGCAGGGCAGCTCGTCGAGTCCGTGTGCTCCGATCGACGTCATGACCGCAGGAACGCTCCGATCGCGTCGGCGGTCGCACCGGGCGCGCTGAGGTGCGGGCAGTGCCCCACCGCGTCGAGCACGACGAACGTCGACTCGGGGAGGTGGTCGCGCACGTACTCGCCCGCGGTCATCGGTGCGATGAGGTCGTCACGGCACTGCAGCACGAGGACCGGGACCGTCACCGCGGCGAGGTCGTCGCGGTTGTCGGACCGGAACGTCACCTCGGCGAACCGGCGGGCGATCGTCGGATCGGTGCGGCAGAAGCTCGCCTCGAGCTCCTCGGCCAGCTCGGGCTGGTCGGCGTTGCCCATGATGGCCGGCGCCATGCCGTGCGACCAGCCGAGGTAGTTGCTCTCCACCGACGCGAGCAGCTCGTCGATGTCGGCGGCGCTGAACCCGCCGACGTAGTCGCCGTCGTCGATGTAGCGCGCCGACGGCGCCACCAGGACCAGCCGGTCGAACAGCTCGGGCCGCCGGACGCTGGCCACCACGCCGACCATCGACGACACGGAGTGCCCGACGAACGTGACGGGACCCAGGTCGAGGTCCTCGACGAGGTCGAGGACGTCGGCGACGTAGCCGTCGAGCGAGGAGTACGTGTCGGGGTCGTACGACGCCAGGTCGCTGCCGCCGGCACCGACGTGGTCGAACGTGACGACCCGGAAGTCCTGCTCGAACGCCGGCGTCACGAGGCGCCACATGTGCTGGTCGCAGCCGAAGCCGTGCGCGAACACGAGCGGTGGCGCACCGACACGACCGGTGACCTTCGCGTTGAGACGTGCCATGGCTCGCATGCCTGCACCATATCCGCTCACGGGTGGCGTCGGCCGCGCTCGGCCGCCGTGACGCACGCCGACGATACGATGGCCTCCGCGGCTTGTGCATCCAGGCGGCGATGCCCTCCAGAGAGATGCGCCGTGACACCTGACGACCACGACATGGACCACACTCCCGCCTACGCCGCCCCCGACCTCACGACGTGTGAGCAGGAGCCGATCCACGTCCCCGGGGCGATCCAGCCGCACGGGCTGCTGCTCGCGCTCGACCACGACGCGCACGTCGTCATGGCGTCGCGCAACTGCGCGCGGCTGCTGGGCACGCCGGCGCGCGAGCTGATCGGCACCGCGGCGCAGGACGTCATCGGCGCGGCGACCGCGGCGCTCGTGGAGCAGGCCCTCGAGGCCGGCGACGTCAGCACCCCCGTCCGCACCACGATGCCCCCTGGTCCCGGCGACCTCGCCGGCGTCGACGTCGACCTGATCGTGCACCGCTCCGGGTCCCGCGTCGTCGTCGAGATGGAGCCCGTGTCGACGCCCGCCCCGTCGCAGACCGTGTCGTACCGATCGGCCCGCGCGGCCGTGACGCGGCTGACCCAGTCGTCGACCGTCGCGGAGCTGTGCGACCAGCTCGCGCTCGAGATCCGCCAGCTCACGGGCTTCGACCGCGTCATGGTCTACCGCTTCGACGAGGACTGGAACGGCGAGGTCATCGCCGAGCAGCGGCGCGACGACCTCAACCCGTTCCTGGGCCTGCACTACCCGGCCACCGACATCCCGGCGCAGGCGCGACGGCTCTACACCGTCAACTGGACCCGGCTGATCGCCGACATCCTCTACGAGCCGGTCCCGATCGACCCGGTCCTCGACCCCGCCACCGGCGCCCCGCTCGACCTGTCCCACTCGGTGCTGCGCAGCGTCTCGCCGATCCACGTCGAGTACCTGTCCAACATGGGCGTGGGTGCCTCGATGTCGGTGTCGATGGTCAAGGACGGACTGCTGTGGGGGCTCGTCGCGTGCCACCACTACTCGGGACCGTTGCGCGTCCCGTACGACGCCCGGTCGGCCGCGGAGTTCCTGGGGCAGACCGCCTCGCAGCTGATCGACGACCGCGAGCGGGCCGACACCCGCACCGACGAGCTGCGGGCCAGCGTGACGCTCGCCCGCATCACGGCCAGCCTCGCCGGCGACCCACGCCCCGTCTACGACACGCTGCTCGCCGACACCCGGCTGCTCGACCTGGTCGGCGCGCAGGGCGTCGCGCTGTGGGTCGACGGCCGCATGTCGACGCTCGGAGACGTCCCGTCCGACCAGACGCTGCAGCTCATCGCGTCCCGCCTCGCCGGTCCCGCCGGGCAGGCCACGGCCAGCAGCAACCTGGCCGCGCTGGCCCCCGAGCTGGCGTCCGTCGCCAACGTCGCGGCCGGTGCGCTGCACATCGGCAACGGCCCCGACCGCTGGCTGATGTGGCTGCGGCCCGAGCTCGAGCGCACGGTCGACTGGGGCGGCGACCCCACCAACAAGGCGCTCGCCGCGGCCGAGAACCCGTCGGTGCGGCTCAGCCCGCGCAAGTCGTTCGCGAAGTGGCAGCAGGTCGTCCGCGGCCGCAGCGCCCCGTGGGAGTCGTGGCAGCTCGGCACGGTCGAGACGCTGCGCGAGCACCTGTCCGGCGAGCTGCTGCGCCGCAGCCACCAGCACACCGCGATCGCGGAGTCGCTGCAGCGGACCCTGGTGCTCGACGAGGCACCGCAGGTCGACGGTCTGGACATCCACGCCCGCTACCGTCCCGCCGAGGGCAGCCAGCTCGGCGGCGACTGGTGGGACGCGTTCACGCTCCCCGACGGTCGGGTCGTGGTCAGCGTCGGCGACGTCGCGGGTCACGGCGTCACCGCCGCCACCGCGATGGCGCAGGTGCGGACCGCGCTGCGGGCGTACATGATCGACGGCCACTCGCCGGCCGCGTGCGTCGACCGGCTCGACGTGCTCGTGCAGGCGCTGCTGCCCGGACAGACCGCGACCGTGCTGGTGCTCGTCGTCGACCCGGCGACGGGTCAGGTCGAGCTCGCGAACGCGGGGCACCCGCCGCCGTTGCTGCTGCGCGGCGGGGGCGCCGCACCGCTGCCGACGTCGGGCCGCCCGCTGCTGGGCGTCGCGCACGGCACGGCACGCACCGACACGTTCCGGCTCGAGGGCGACGACATCCTGCTGATGTACACCGACGGTGTCGTCGAGCGGCGCGGCGTCGAGCTCGACACGTCGATCGCGCGGCTCAGCGAGGCGGCGGCGGGCACCGACCACGCCGGCACGCTGGACGCGTGGATCGAGGACCTGCTCACCGCCGTGCCCGGCACCCTCGACGACGACCTCACGATCGTCGCGGTCCGCAAGGCCGCGGCCGACCCGAACCGGAGACCTGCATGACCCTCACGATCGACGACCGCGTCAGCGGCGACTTCCACGTCCTGGCACTCACCGGCGACATCGACGTCGAGACGGCCCGCATCCTGCGTGCGCACATCGTCGACCGGTTCTCCGAGCCGGCGTCCCGGGTCGTCGTCGACCTCTCGGGCGTCGACTTCATGGACTCCTCCGGGCTCGGCGCACTGGTCAGCGGATGGCAGCTGACCCGCGACGACGGCGCGTTCCGCATCGCCGGCGCCAACCCGGTCGTGCAGCGGGTGCTGTCGATCACCGGCATGGAGGACGTCTTCGCGCTGTACCCCACGGTCGAGGCCGCGACCTCCGCCTGATCGCGGCCCCGACCGTCAGGCGGCCTGCCGGGCCTTCGTGCCCGGGATCAGCATGACGAGCACCGCAGCGAGGACGGCTGCTCCGGCGCACACCGCGAAGATCTGCTGGTAGGCCCCGAGCGACGGCACGGCGAACGTCCCGACGATGACCGTCGAGCCGGCCAGGATGCTGCCGCCGATCGCGCTGGCCAGCGAGCTGCCGAGGGACCGGAACAGGGAGTTGAGCCCGTTCGCGGCGCCGATCTCGTCCGGCGGCGTGTGCGCGTTGATCAGCGACGGCATCGCGGCGTAGCCGATGCCCGTGCCGGCACCGACGATCGTCGCGCCGACGATGACCTGCCAGAGGGAGTCGTGCACCACGATCCGCATCAGGAAGCCCACGGCGACGACCGTCGCGCCGAGGGCCAGCGTCTGCGAGCCGCCGCGCACCGCGATGAGCTTGGCCGCCACGGGCGACAGCACCAGCATCGCGAGGCCGCCCGGCAGCATCGCAAGGCCGCCGACCAGCAGGCTCGAGCCGAAGCCGTAGCCGCTCGACTCCGGCGCCTCGACGTACGACGCGGTGCCGATGAAGGACGCGAACAGCGCGAAGCCGAACAGGATCGAGGCGGCGTTGGTCAGCACGATCGGCACCCGGCGCAGGGCCTTGAGGTCGACGAGCGGGTCCTCGATGCGCAGCTGGGTCCAGCCGAAGACGCCGATCAGGACGACGGACGCCGCGAGCAGGATCCAGACCTTGGGATCGTCCCAGCCCCACGTGGAGCTCTGCGCGAGCGGCAGGAGCAGCGCGACGAGACCGGCCGCCAGCAGCACCGACCCGACGACGTCGACGCGACCGCCGCTGCGGCCCGGTGCCTCGGGGACGATCAGCAGGATGCCGACGAACGCGATGATGCCGGCGGCCGCGGTGATCCAGAACAGCACGTGGAAGTCGGCGTTCTCGGCCACGAAGCCGGCCAGCGGCAGGCCCAGCGAGCCGCCCACGCCGAGCATCGCGCTGACGAGGGCGATGCTCGACCCGACCCGCTCGCGCGGCATCACGACGGCCAGCAGGCTGATGCCCAGCGGGATCGCCGCGGCCGACGCGCCCTGGATCGCGCGGCCGGCGATCAGCAGCCCGATGTTGTCGGTGAACGACGTCAGCAGCGAGCCGACGACGAGGGCGCCGATCGCGACCAGCAGCATCAGCCGCTTGCCGAACATGTCGCCGAGGCGGCCCAGGATCGGCACGGAGACCGCGGCGACGAGGAGCGTCGACGTCAGCAGCCAGCTGACGTTGCTGGCCGACGTGTCGAGGTCGGCGGGCAGGATCGACAGCACCGGGATCAGCAGCGACTGCGCGAGCGCCACGACGAGCGCGCCGAGCCCGACGACGAACAGCTCGAGGGTGGCCCGGCGCGGCGAGGTGTGCTCAGCCACGGCGGCGGTGGTCGGTTCAGACATGGGCGGATCGGCTTCCTGCGAGATGGTCGGACGACGCAACCTTATGCACTCGTGACACCGAGTGCCAACTTTGCCTCCTTGTGACATGCCCGACTACAGTCCTGTCCATGGACCCCGACATGACGCTGCGCGACCACGCTCGGGGAGCCGTCCGCGACGAGGTCGCCAAGCAGGCCTGGACGCTGTTCGCGACGCAGGGCTTCGAGGCGACGACGGTCGACCAGATCGCCGAGGCCGCGGGCATGTCGCGACGCACCTTCTTCCGCTACTTCGCCGGCAAGGACGAGCTGGTGCTCGAGCGCCTGGTCGAGTCGGCCACCCTGATCGCGACCGCGCTGCGGGCGCGTCCGGCCGACGAGGCGGCGTGGCCGGCGCTGCGAGCGGCGTTCGACGTCAGCATCGAGCTGCAGGAGACCCACGCCGACAAGTCCCGGCCGCTGCAGGTCATGCTGCGCGCGGAGCCGGCGCTGCGCGCGACCGCCGAGACCCGCAGGCGCCTGTGGGTCGAGCTGCTGGCGCCGCTCACGGCCGAGCGGCTCCCGCCCGCGGCCACGGAGGGGCCCGACGTCCGCGCGACGGCCGTCACCGCCAGTGCGATCTCGTGCCTGGAGGCGGCGCAGGTGACGTGGGCCGCCTCGCCCGGCACCTCCCTCGGCACCCTCCTGGACCAAGCCATGACCGCCGTCAGCCCCCTGCCCCCGGCAACCCCTCCCCAAGATGTGGGCACATAACGGGCTGAAATCCGTTCTCGGGCCCGTTACCTGCCCACATCTTGGGTGGGGCTAGGCGAGGCGGGCGGTGGGCGTCGGTTCCTCGCGGCCCCGCAGCACCGGGGAGCCGTGCGACCGCCACCGACGCTGCTCCTCCGGGTTGGCGACGGACACGCTGACCGACGACACCAGCACCCGCCCCTCGACGTCCTTGGCCAGCTCCGTCAGCCGTGCGGCGGCGTTGACCGCGTCGCCGATCACGGTGTACTCGAAGCGGGACCGGTGGCCGACGTTGCCCGCCACGGCCTGCCCCGTCGACACCCCGATGCCGGCGCCGATCTCCGGCACCTCCTCGGCCAGCCGGGCGGCGATCCGCCGGGCACTGGCCAGCGCCGCCCCCGCGTGGTCGTGCAGGTCGTTGGGGGCGCCGAAGATCGCCAGCACCGCATCGCCCATGAACTTGTTGACCAGCCCGCCGTGGTCGTCGACCTCCTCGACGATGACGGCGAAGAACCGGTTCAGCATCGACACGACGTCCGCGGGCGAGCGCGTCGCGGCGTACGTCGTCGACCCGATCAGGTCGATCATCAGCACCGACACGAGCCGCGTCTCGCCGCCCAGCTCGACGTTGCCGTCGGTGGCCGCCTTCGCGACGGACTGCCCGACGTGCCGCCCGAACAGGTCGCGGATCTGCTCGCGCTCCCGCAGCCCCTGCACCATCTCGTTGAAGCCCGACTGCAGCAGCCCCAGCTCGGTGCCGTCGTCGACCCGCACCTCGACGTCGAAGTCGCCCTCCGCGACGCGGGCCAGCGCCTGCTGCACCGAGTCGATCGGCGAGACGACCGACCGGGCGTTCAGCACCGTCACCAGGAGCCCGAACAGCAGGACGACGGCCGCCAGGCCCAGCACGATGAACGCGAGCCGCTTGATGCTGGTGTCGTCGCGGGTGATGGCCGCGAGCGCCGCCACGACCAGGCCCAGCACGGGCGCCGCGGTGCCGAGCCCCCAGAACAGCAGCATCCGCCGTGCGACGCCGGCGCCCATCTCGCCGGCGTCGGCCCGGCCCTGCAGGGCGCGGGCGGCGACGGGGCGCAGCGCGAACTCCGTGAACAGGTACGCGATGGCGCTGACGACCAGGCCCGCGATCCCGACGGCGAACACCGCACCCAGCACGGCCTCGGACTGCTTGACGGCCGCGAGCACCGTGAAGATGACGAGGCCGCCGAGCCACAGCACCGTCTGGATCAGCGTCAGCCGCCACGGCAGGCGCAGCGTCGTGCGTCGCTCGTCCGCGTCCGGCACGCGGTCCTCGATCGTCCACCGCAGGGCCCGCAGCGCGCTGACCGTCACGGTGCCCGCACCGATCACGACGGCCACCCCGACGTACACCGGCACGGCGATCGCCAGCGCCGCCAGGTAGCCGGCGTTGGGCCCGCCGCCGGGCGTCACCAGGAACGTGATGCCGAAGACGATCGCGGCGCCGATGACGTTGGTCGAGACCAGCAGGATCGTCAGCAGCACCTGCACCCGGATGCGGAGCCGGCCGATGGGCTGGTCGGGTGGGCCGACCAGCCAGTCGCTGCCCGGACGGTGCACTCTCGCCACGGCGACTCCATCTCTCGTGCACCTCGTCGAGCTCGTGCCCGCCGAGCTCTCGCAGCCAATATAGTGACAGCAGTCCGCGGTGTGACGAACGCCACGCGACCGCCTGTCGGCGACGGGCACACTCCCGATGAAAGGACGTCGTCATGGCACCCAGGCAGAAGGCCGACCCCGAGGTCGTCACCGCCCTGACCGAGCACACCGACTTCGACAAGGGGCTCGTCAAGCAGCTCGCGACGGTCGGCACCGCGGTCAACATCCCCGAGGGCTGGTCGATCATCATGGAGACGACGCCGGCCGACTCCGCGTACATCGTCCTGGCCGGAACTGTCGAGATTCGCAAGGGTGGCGAGGTCGTCGCGCACCTCGGCGCGGGCGACGTCTTCGGCGAGATCGCCCTGGTCAACCACAGCCTCCGCAACGCCTCCGCGGTGGCCGCCTCCCCCATCCGGGCGCTGCGCCTCGGCGAGGACGCGTTCGCGTCGTTGCTCGAGCACGACCAGGCCTTCGCCGACACCCTCCGCGCCTACGCCGAGAGCCGTCTGTCGGGCAGCTGAGACGGCCCGATTCGCCCTCCAACGGGTGGGTGCTGCACCAACGAGATGCACGCCGGTTACCCTTCGGGACAGACATGTCGCACCAGAGGCATGTCCCAGACACGAGAGGTATGCAGGCGATGGCAGACGTTGAGGCAGCACTGGACCAGGCCGGACTGACCAATCCCCACGTGCGCGAGTACGTGCGCTACTGGGCCGACCTGACGGGAGCCGAGCGCATCGAGGTCGTCAGCGCGTCCGACGACGCGCGTCTGGCCGAGGAGGCCCTGGCCGCCGGCGAGCTGCTCCCCGCAGGTGAGGGTCTGTACTACTCGCGCAGCTACCACAAGGACACGGCCCGCTCCGAGGAGCGGACGATCGTGGCCACCAGCAACCCCGAGGACGCCGGCTCGTACAACAACTGGCGCCCGTCGTCGGAGATGAAGCCGCTGCTCGAGAGCAAGATGCGCGGCGCGTCGGCCGGCAAGACGATGTACGTCGTCCCCTACCTGATGGCACCTCCCGGCTCCCCGCTCGAGGCGTTCGCCGCGGGCGTCGAGCTCACCGACTCGCGCACCGTCGTGATGCACATGATCCGCATGGCCCGCGTCGGCATCGACTACATCAACGAGCTGGCCGACCCCAACAGCTTCGTCCGCGCCGTCCACGTGACCGGTGACCTGGAGAACCTGGGCCACGGCACCGCCGACGACGCCCGCTACTTCGTCACGGTCGCCGACGAGCGCACGATCCTGCACTTCGGCTCGTCCTACGGCGGAAACGCGCTGCTCGGCAAGATCGCCCACGGCCTGCGCCAGGCGGCGTACGACGGCTGGGCGTCGGGCAAGTTCCTGTCCGAGCAGTTCATGCTGCTGGGCATCACCGACAAGGAGACCGGCAAGAAGTACCACATCTGTGGTGGCTTCCCGAGCGCCTCCGGCAAGACCAACCTGGCCATGACGCTGGCCCCCGACGCCCTGGGCGACCGCTACTACGTCGACTTCTACGGCGACGACATCGCGTGGCTCTGGGTCGACGAGAACGACGGCAAGCTCTACGGCATGAACCCCGAGTTCGGTGTGTTCGGCGTCGCCAAGGACACCAACGAGGCGACCAACCCGACGGCCCTCGACTCGATCCTCCCGGGCTCCGGCGCGATCTTCACGAACATCGCCTACAACCCGGACACCCAGGAGGTGTGGTGGGAGGGCAAGACCAAGAACCCGCCGGAGGACGTCACGGGCTGGGAGGACTGGAAGGGCGACAAGATCTCGGAGCGCGCCGAGGGCGACGACTCGCCGTGGGCGCACCCCAACAGCCGCTTCACCACGACGCTGTCGAACGTCCCGAACGTCGCCCCCGACTTCAACAGCCCGGCGGGCGTCCCGATCGACGCGATCATCTTCGGCGGTCGCACGCGCGACCGTGAGCCGCTGATCCGCGCGATCACGGATCTCGCCGAGGGCGTCTACGACGGCATGACGCTCGGCGCGGAGGCCACGTTCGCGGCCGAGGGCGTCGACGGCCAGCTGCGCTACGACCCCATGTCGATGCGTCCGTTCATGTCGTACCCGGAGGGTGCGTACGCGGCCCACTGGCTCAAGATCATCGGCGAGGCCACCGAGGCGCCGCTGTTCGCGCACGTCAACTGGTTCCAGCGCGGCGAGGACGGTCACTTCCTGTGGCCCGGCTACCGCGACAACCTGCGCCCGCTGCTGTGGCTGATGCAGCTCAAGGCCGGCGAGGTCACGGGCCGCACGACGCCGGTCGGCATCATCCCGACCAAGGAGGAGCTCAACCTCGACGGCGTGGAGATCACGCCCGAGGACCTCGAGACGATCCTGACGATCGACAACGCCCGCTGGCAGCAGGAGATCGAGCACCGCGACGTGCACCTCTCGGCGTTCCACGACCTGCCGGAGGAGATCTGGGAGGCCCACCGTCGCGTCAAGGCCGACCTCGAGGCCGACGCCTGATCCACCCCCGCCCCTCGACGCAAATCGTGCGATCCCGCACGTAGCGTCCGGCAAAGAGTGCGAGCCTGCACCGAATCACGACGGTGATCGGTGCAGGCTCGCACTGTTTGCGGCCGGCGCGTGTCCGCATCGCGGGACGGCGCGGCACCTCCGCGGCCCGACGTGGCAGATTGGTCCACGGTCACGAGCACCAGCGCGTCCTTCGACGCACAGCCCCGGCTTGCTGGTCGGCAACCCTCCTTCGCGGTGGGGTGCTCCGGGTGACGACCAGGCTCGTGCCGTCCGGCCCGGGCAAACCGCGAACGCGAAGGTGACACGCATGCCCCTGCTCCCCCTGGTCGGTGCCGACCTCCAGATCCCCCTCGTCGACGGCCGCACGGTCCGCCACGCCAACTTCGACGGCGCCGCGAGCGCCCCCGCGCTGGTCTCGGTCGCCGAGCGCGTCACGGCCGTCCTGCCCTGGTACGCGAGCGTCCACCGCGGCTCGGGCTACTCCTCCCAGGTGTCGACGGCGCTCTACGAGCGGGCCCGCGACGAGGTCGGCCGGTTCGTCGGCGCGCGCCAGGACGAGGACGTCACGATCTTCACCCGCAACACGACCGACGCGGTCAACCTCCTGGCCGCCGCGGTCCCCGGACGCGTCCTGACGCTCGACGTCGAGCACCACGCCAACCTCCTGCCGTGGGACCGCAGCCCCGGCGGCCACGAGATCGTCCGGGCGCTGCCGACCGTCGCCGAGACGCTCGCCGCCGTCGAGGACGCCCTGCGCACGGGACGCTTCGCGCTGCTGGCGATCACGGGCGCCTCCAACGTCACCGGTGAGGCACTGCCCGTCGCCCGCACGG
>Ga0247734_1002128_pt1 | contig 13611 bp, 14 predicted proteins | sample UWRJL103311B2_FD_180933 | JGI IMG/M metagenome (GOLD analysis project Ga0247734, IMG submission 180933) | Plant litter microbial communities from Arlington Agricultural Research Station in Wisconsin, United States - UWRJ-L103-311B-2 | ecosystem: Environmental > Terrestrial > Plant litter >... | reverse complement strand
AAAAAAACATACAACAGTAGGGATTCGCTGGTGGTCACCCACCCAACTACTAGTCTACCGATCTGAGGCTTGTGTATGGCAGAGCGGACGGGATGCCCAATTCTCCTCAGTCTATGGTCGTATGTACTGATAACTACTGTGCCAACACTCATATAGACCTAAGCAATCCATACTTTGCCTAGCTTACTTAGATTAAACTCGATTAATAGTCCCAAGGAGACGATCGAATAATAGCGACCTCAACAGGTGTAACTATAAATATTCTTTGAAGCTATTGAACTGCTTATTTTTGAGGTTTTATTTGGTGCACTTTATGTCACCAACTGATCTGGCACAAGTCACGAGTTGGCATGAATTATTAGTTACTAAAATTGTATCGATGGTACAACCTAGTGGTTAGTACCATCCAGATTTTAGGACTATTAGAATAGTGCTACCACGAAGGTTTTATTTAAGCAATAGTTATTGTTAGATAGGAGCTTCGTGCAACCCTTTAGCCCTACACGGTAGGTTATTAGGAAGGTTACATATAGATCTCTATCTATAATGTACGTAGAAACCCTTGGCAAAAAGACGTATTGTATTGTTACAAGTAATTGGGGTGGAGGATAAGAGGTGGGGTTTATATTACCGCTGGGTTTGAAATTGCGCCAACTGCCAAGAAATGATCTGTGATGATAAAAAATTGGTATATTTAGCGCGGAGCTGTGATTCGCCAGCTAGAATGGTAACGTCCATCCCTACGTGCTGGAAAACCCGGCGTACCGGTTTGACTTTAAGTATCTTAAAATCAATACACACCTCAACATCTTTTATAATTTATTGCAAGTTATACTCTCGGACACTCTAAACCCCTGCCGCTAGAAATTCACATCGGCATCGTTACCTTCACTCCTGGTTTACAATGCTCCTCTTTTTATAGCGCGGCAGAGCTTTTTTACTATAGCTCTACCACCGGATTCATACTATTCTTACTATATATAAAAACTCTTATTCTTGCCCTTATTTCTTATACCCATGCAGGAAATCGTTATTAGCGTTATAGCTTTCATAGCGAGTAAATCCATGTATGATCGCCATGCGGTCTGTACTTCGGATCGAAGCGAGCGACGATTTTGGTTAGTGCAAAACAGCCTCAAAATAGTCACGTAGCAATTTTGACAGCTAACAATAGCGGGAAGTATCGCGGTACCTGTGTGCCACATAATTCAGACGCACTTCCAAAACTCACAAGAGCTCTATTAAAATACCCAGCAGTTTCTTGGCAAGTGGATCGTCCTTCACTCTAACCTAGGCAATATAACCCACAAAGTGGATCCCGATAAATTGCCAACTGCCACCAAGAAATAGTAGGGGAAAGGGATTTCATATATAGGTTCCATGCCGTGCTGATCTACGTTTGAATTTTTATAGTTTGAATCTTCTGCGCCAATCCAAGTCACGAATTGTGGATTTTAGGACTTTGTAGCCACCTAGCAGACAGCGAATCTGTCACTATGAACTTCCTCGCCAGACTTCTCGTCATACTTCCCCTCGTGTGTGCCAGTCAGTCAATTGCCCCTTTATCGTTACGAGAAGAATCCGTTTGCACAGACACGCACATTTTCCTCGCCAGGGGCTGGAACGAACCCTATCCAGGCCGACAAGGGACTTTCGTTGAACAGATTATTACGGCTCTTTCTTACGCCTCTACAAGCTCCGATTATGAAGATATCCTCTACTATAGCACTTTCGAGGCTGTATATTGCAGCTCAATCTTCGAGGGTGTCGCAAACGGTATAGCGCAGATTATAGCGTACAACAAACGCTGTCCAGATTCTAAGTTGGTCGTCAGTGGCTACTCTCAAGGCGCGTATATTGTTGGCGATATATTTGGTGGAGGAGGAGGAACCTTTGGAGATTGTGTGCAGGGGAGCAATGAGGGGTTGAATGTTGAATCAGATGCTGGGAAAATGGGTGAGTGTCCGCTATTTTGGCTAAAACTAATGTATATTGACTCCAAGATCAAGTAACTGCTATAATGATGTGGGGGTCAAAACGTCATACTGCTTCACAGCCTTACAACACGTTCTCCGGCGCTGAAAAGAACGGTACCTATCCTCGGCCAGTTACAGAACTTACCGCTTTGAAACAGTGGACGCCTGTACTACGTGACTATTGTGTCGTCACGGATCCCAATTGTGCTGGCGGGAGCGTGAATGAGGACCATTGGAATTATTTCGAATTGTACTCAGATCAGGCTACTGAGTGGGTTAAGAACCAGGTTGACAATAATGTCACTGCAGTATCATTGGTGATCGAGTCAAGCACTAATACTACTTCATCCGCTGTGTCTTTGAGTCCAAGTCTGTCCAGTGTCACCAATTCAGAAATTCCAGCTACAACTCAGGCATCAGAAATGCCATCTACAATATCACAAACTGTCTTTAGTGGAACTTCGACTTCGTCATCTGGGAGTGCGGCTACAACATTTTATCAAATCAACTTGCTTGGACTGGCAGTCGCAGGATCTTTGGTTGTATGCATATAGAGCGAGCTATCTATGCTCTAAAGTTGTGTATTCTTCACCAAATAGCTTTTAGTAGTCATATTCGATATGGGATGGAAGGTTGTGAACTTAGTACTTTCTCCTAATGAACCAAATTTTAATCAGCTAGTCGAGAGGAATCGGTAGCAAGTCATTCATTCATTAGATTCAAGCGCGATAGGTAACTCGTAGGCTGGCGTACAATCAAAACCTGTCAAGCTCCGTAGCTAAGGGGATACTAACAACTTTGGGATCCCCTAAGGAAGGATCAGGGGGTGGACTCTTAGATCGTGATACTTGTACTTCTTCTATCTATCCGTCCGATTGTCACTTTTCACTTATCAACCTTCACTAAACACAGTCCGCTAAAAGTTCTAGGGTAAGCTTCGTCTTGTTTCGCTAAGAAGCCAACTAGCTAGTCTTAAATACGTGGTTCCTAAGCGAGGCGCTACTAAGCGAAGCGTCTTGCATTTAAGGCTAATTTCCATTAAGCATGATTTGTTGCTGTCACCACAAAGGAAACTGAAAGAATAGAAAGTAGATAATGAAAACAGAAATTTAGAATCCTGTATTAATTTCTGATCTATAAAGTTGAGTTTATAGCTTTGGATCTCATGCAGTTAGTATAATTCTGACCTCGAGGGGGGTGCACGTGACCAGACTGGAGTGACATACTTCACTAATGCGGTTCACCGCCTTAGGAACCCCATTAACGCCAACCTCACATAGAACTTACAATACTATGATCGATCCCACTGAATACAATTGCACTTACGTGAATACACGTAAGGGTGCCCCGTATTCGAAGTGACCCGACATTTGCTAAGCTTAGCCAGTCTACAAAAGTGATTCTAATAGAAGCTTATCCTTTATAAATTCGTATATCGTAAATTATATCCAATTTAAACCATCATCGCTTAAATCTTAACATATATATTACTTCTAAACCAACCCACATTCCATTGCCAAATTATTCAACCCTGCAGTCAACCATAGCAAAGATACTAAAGATATCAAAAGACACCGAAGACACCGAAGACACCAAAATATGCAGTCAAACCTTCTCGCAGAACTCGATATCACTGGGCTTGTAGTGACTTTATCTGCCTGTTCATCGATATTATGCTGCTTGTCACAAATACTAAAATTCCACAACGGCACATAGACCTCATCCTTATTGAAGTTGATATGATAAATCATGCAGGTCCTTGAGATACTTTTAGTTATCACTCGAGTTGTGGCAATCTTGATCCATGAGTAGACTCAGTAGATAGTAAGTAAATTTGCTTGGATTGGTTTTGAAACTCACAAGGTTGAGAGGTTTGGCTTAGTTAAGACGTGGTAGTGTGCAAAACACAGTACTGAAAACAAAATTTCAAAAATAAGACGTTTAACCTCACTACAGGATCAAATCTATTGTAGCTTCAATATGCCCACAAATTTGCTAAGTGTCCATTCTCAATTTGACTTCGCCACAAATGGCCTTCAAGTTCTGCCTCGGCATACTACCATAATCTATTATGCTCCATATCTCCAGAAACTTGGGATGCTCGTAATCCCATGACGTTATATCCCAATGCCCGAACCATGTAGCTCCTGGCAATCAGCCACTTCATATAAATATGTTTATATTTGACCCCTGAGATGAGCAAGTGCAAAGCTATTCCCATGACATACAGCCTTTGTTTCTAAGCATACTTGAAGATAAGGGTGTTTTCCTTCCCGTGCACTATCATTACGGAGTCTATTTTTGTTTTACTCATTGCGACAGAATGGTCAGCTAACATGTAAGCAGCCGCCGCTCCGTTCGGAGTACCAACAAGCGCATAAAAACTATCTTTGTCTTCACCTGTAGGAGAGACTATAATGTCATCCTTCAGCTTATCCTCGCTCTTCTGGGCATAGATCGCACTCATTTGCGCTTTGGTATCTTCGTTATGAAAGTAAAAACGAACTATACCGGTGATGTGCTTGGCTACTGAAGCTGGAGTTCCGATTCCATGAGTCTTCGCAACCATCAGCTGTTCGTAGTAGAAGGCCTTCGAAATTTCAATTGTAAGGTCCTTAGACTTCTCCGTACTTTCAGCCACTATAACTCCATCTGCAGGGCTGAAATGGCAACCAATGGAGATGAAGGTATCTTCTTTGTCTTCTGTTTTCAAGTCTACAGCCTAGAACGTCTCCTTGCTCGTGCCAATACCGAGGAAAGAATTCATTTGAGTTCGAAAACCGGCGTTAGCGAAGTTGGAAGTTTGTTTGGGACCGGCAGGGTCTTCTACCAGCTTTGCCAGCTGTAAGGCTCCTCCGGATCTGTCAACACCTTTCTTAATAGCGGCATTCATTGTCTTTATACGAGTCTTTCCCTTGTTGACAGCATCAGCCCAAGTTTGTGTTATTCTCTTGTGGAGATATTGCGAAGTTATCCCTAATTCGTGGGAGGTGAGATTCTCTCCATGGGTAGGTGCTGAAAGTACTCCAGCCAGAGAAAGGAAGGCGAGGATCAAGGTGCTTGATTTCATGGTTAAAATTTGATTGCTGATTTGAAAGGAGGAAGAGAAGATTAGGGCTGGATGATCTCTAGAATATCAAGTGGTGATTTATAAGTTTAGAACATTCAAAGGCCCATCTCGTCAGGATGAAAGGGAGAATCCTACGGGGTGTACCGTGATCCTTTTTATAATTAAAATTGGAGGGACCAAATATGTTGGTCCGAAAACGGGCTCTGATGCAGCTTTAACATATCGTCCATTGTCCTTCTTTTAAGCAACAATAAATCGAGAGAAAGATGATCAAAGTAGATAGTTAAAGTAGAGAGCAGATTTTTGTTTGATGATAAAACAATATCAAGGTTATTCATCACGAAACTTACTACTGTGTCTTGAGGCAGAGTCTAAGGTTAGAGTTGGTAGATGTTGGTCCAACATTTGGCATACCAGGTAATTACATGTCATTCAGGATTAAGGAAGGAGAACCCCCTGAAACTAATTATTTATGCAATCGCACGTATTGTATATGAGTTTCAATTGGCAAAAGAATTCCGAAGGACTATACCTCACGCGAGACTCTAAATCCTAAATACGTCCAAAATAGCCGTCTGTCTGATATTGTTAAAAGCATCCAATGACCCTAATGAAATAATAGACTTGGTGTCAGCGTTTCCTCGGCGCTGTTGCAGTAATCCAGGCAATTTACCAGCAATATAAACTTTCCTATTCCCCTGATTCATTGTCTGTTGTTTTGAGTCTCTCTTTCATCTAAAGTGCCCTTTAGCATCTGATAGATCCTTCCAAAGCTTTATCCAGATTTGATATCCTGAAAACTGCCCCTTTCCTTGCTGCTTGACATTTGCTCATCTTGGGTATCGGGCGGGGTCAAGATCATATATCCTCCAGGATTGACGTCTCTAGGCACTCCAACTGGGATGGCAGAAGACTCTGCTGTTGATCGTGTCTCGCTCTGCGAACATATGTTCCTAGCGGCTAATGCTTTAACTTTCTCCTTGAAAGCTGCCATACTATTATGAGATGAGTTCTTAGAGGCCTTTAATATCTCTGTCGGATCAGAACTTGTTGGTGTATTAGCGGACGTGAGGAATCAGCTTGCTCGCTGCCTTTCTTTGGTAAGGAAGTCATAGATAATAGGTAATATATGTTAATAGTCGCTTATATGTGATACGGTGCAATGCGATGGTAAGACTTTATAGAAGCTGATGGTTGGATTGTTGTTTCTTCTGAAGGCGCTTTTGTGCCTGAGGTTAGAAAGCTATCGAGCCACAGGAAGGCGGTCGTGGGTGGTGTACGAAGGATCCGGTCAAAAGTCCGGGGATTTGTAGCGAGCGCCAATTAGGGTTACCGGATGTTAGTTTGAAGGGAAGGATGGGGACTGTTCATGACAAAATGAGGTGTCATTTGTGGAGGTAATATTTTGTGTAGGCAAGAGCAGTTTATCCAGAAAAAAGATAGTGTTAATATGCTAGCTTTTCAAAGTAGTTCAATTCCTGTAAGTGTAGCTTTGAATAAAGTAATAGTACCGTTGCGTTGAATCAAATGTCGTGAAGATAGCAAGCCTTGAGGTTAATAAATAAGTTATATATGTTGTTAATTCCAGTGTTTGTCAGGGGTTATAAATCTATTTTATTATATATACAAAAATATGATTAGAAATTCACCTAGTTTAACAAAGAGAATTTAGTAGTTAATAGATTCAATTCTCAAATTTTAAAAGACCTGGATTAGTATTTGCTGTAGGTAACTCGACAAACATATAATGCTCAATAAGATAAAACCATCGGATCAAATCTCCAAGTACACAGTAATCTATCATAAAAGCTGGTGCTGATACAGATCGGGTTCGATTTAAATGAGTGCGATAGCATGCCCCCATCAGATGGCTCTGGTTCGAAAGGCTGAAAATCGCTGGCATAGTTCAGATCATGACTTACACCTGTAAATGATTAGCACTTATATGAGTGACCACGTATACAAAAGCAACTCACCACCTAGAGTTTCGAACATCCACTCCGAGCCATCATATATGACATCCAGTACCCTCGCCCCTGCATGCATACACGATGCTAGGATTCGGTATCTACTTGCTCCTCCCTCAAGGTTTAGATCATAAGCGATAAATTTCAATTTCCAAACTCCACCCCCAATTTCGATTTCCGCAAGAGATTTAGCTCGATGTGTAGATGCATCACCTAAAGGAGCATACACGCGAATATATCCGTCGTAGCCTCCCGTGAGCAAGATGGGTTTTGAATCGGAAAACTAGAAGATACATTGATCAGTATACGAGTCTAAATTAAGGTGATGAGCCACATTACTGTAGAACCAGGTAGCGGTAGAATTGCAGTGAGACCACTCTCATGTGGTCTAAGCTTCATGGAAGGTGGTGATTGCATATCCTCTCCAAGGTCGAATTCTACACCTGGCTTCATATGCGGAAGTTGAGAAATCCGTAGTGAAGACTCCCGAACATCGTCCCCACCCGTGAAAATTCCTGGGAAGGGTTAGCTAATGCGATTTTTGATATTTCTATAGATATACGTGTTGGTTGTGTCGGGTCATTAGAATACGGTGACCAGGCACAGGACTCGGCTTTCTGGCTGTGCATGTGTATCGGCCCATGTTCAGTCAGATATGATTGGAAATCCCAGTCAGAAAATCGTATAACGTGGATTGCCCCGGTGTTGAGTGTGAGTGCAAGACTAGGGGGGTTTTGGCCTCCATGAGGATACCATGTAAAGCTCAGAATGAGAACCTCGTCTTCCAGTGGGAATACTTGATGGTGACAAATTTCCTTTAGGCTATAGCTATCGTTTGAAGCATTTCCTTGCAGTGTCAGAAGCTGTTGAACCCCATGTTAATATTTATGCAACTTTTGAAGTCGAATTCGTCATGATTTATAGAAGTTTTTAGGGGTTTAGATTATTTACCTTGATACCGCCAGTGCTATCAGTCGCAGCAAATATCTGTGTACCAGGAAGAAAATGAAGATCAAGAACTGCGGAATCGGCTACGATAATCTATTTTAGTCGAAAGAAAACCATACATCTTGAAAGATACTCACTCAAAACCGAATCAACCATTATTCTAGTTCACTAATTAGCAAACGCCACGGCTAATTTCAGAAAGGCACATACGCCTCACCATCTCTTAGCCGAAAAAGGACCAGGCTTCCGCTCCTCGACTGAGGGCCCGCGCTCTTTGTCTCGTCGAAATCTTCCTTCTGAAGTTCATAAGTGCCAACGACAAACCATTCACGATTTGAGCGCAAATCTTTTTGCCAAGGAACGAACTCGATACAACTAGGAGGAAGATCCAATACCACTTTTGAAATAGGCGTTATGGACTTGCTATATTTGGTCGGATCCATAGTTAATTTTGTTTTCCTGTTAAGAAATTAGCAAAAAGTCTTGAGGAGATTTTAACACATGATGTAGGTATGCCTGGGCTTGATAGGGCAGGATATATATTTTAAGCATACTTGGGGACTGGATTGGGAATAAGTTTCAATCACATGATCCCCACCCCTAGAGTATATCAAGTTATCCTTGAAATATACTATAGTCCCTTCATTTCACACCAAACGTTGAGAAACTAAAGATATAGGTGAAATTTGCGCATGGGAGGTGCAAGGAAGTCGACAATCGGAAAGAACATACGTACAACTTTATTGCAATCAAGACTTTATTGCATCAGAGGATGTAGTGCAATAGATCCACTACATTAAATATCACACCTGCTGAACTTGCTTTGTGTTACTTATGGACGTGTTTGTCATCTAAAAAAAGGGGCGACCGACCAATTTTCAAAGTTCTGGTGGCCCAGGCGCCAAGCATTCAACGTCAATTAATCGGTGTACCACTTTCTCTAGTCTTTCCTACAATCATCAACAACCACGAAGTATTTATCAAGACTTGATTTCGGCAAGAAGATCTCAGAAAAGAGCCACAAATTCAAGCGTCTTTCAGGTTTTCCTAAAGGTTGTATTGACAAATATTCCGGAAAGTCTATTAGAACGTTTCTATCTTGATGTGACTTTACAATGGCCATTAGCGCCCGAGCGGAAAGTCAAACTCCTCCAGTCTCCAATGACGGGTATCTCTCCGATGATTCGTCTTTCTACGGTTTGTATTCTTACCTCACGTCTCACACCACAACAGACGCGCTGATGTAGAACGGTCAGGTGACACACCGACTAAACGAGACCTGAACAATCGAGCGGCCTCATTCAGCGCTGCTACCTGTTGGTCTGAAGCAATCTTATCACCAACCGCAATGGCTCTCGCCAACCCTTCAACTACAGCCGTGTTGCCCAAACTTTACAATCCATACGAAGGCTCTGTCTGTGGACGGCAGCTAGACGAAACTGTCGACGAGTTCTTAAACCGGCTACCACCATTGGCGACACCGCAATGTGAACAAGTGCCTTGGATTTTTATTGCAAACCCATATCAGGATGCTCCTTCGGTCATGGAAGGGGAGGAAACTTCCGGTCAATGGGCAAGTTTTGTGAATCGTGGTGGGAGATTATTGCTTGAGTTGAGGACATTCCAGGTAGAGCTGAATAAGCGAGAAGAGAAGGGGAAATTGAAGATGTACAACACCCAGCGAGAAAAGGTGGTGAAGCAACTACGAGATATAGCGGTAGAGTTGAAGTGCACTTCTGGCAAGGTATGCACCTTTACCTACTGTTCGTGAAGTTGTTTCAGAGGACTTATCTTAGGCAGTGGATGCTGTTTGTCGAACCACAGGAAATCAATCTTGTGTGGGGAGTTGTTGCTCAGGCTACAGTTAAAAACGAGCTTGGACACGCTGCAAAAGTCGCACCGGATGCCGGTGAAGGACAGAAGCAGCGATTAGTTTGCATCTATACTAATGACTTCACGGATATGGAGGATGTAGCACGGGTTGTCCGGAAGATGAAGGATATCGGGCTGATTGTGACAAATAGAGCAATCTACTATAAATGTGGTAAGTTTATGTTCTAGGAATATGGTGGGAGTTGATCTAATTATTCTTAGATGCATATACGTACCTTGGGCTTAATAGAGACAACGAATGGGGTATCAAAACCTCTCTCTTTAGTTCCAAAGATGTCCTGGCGAATGGTACTCAGGCAAAAATATCTGGCTTCTTGCACAGGAAGGAGCAACCAGCGAACAACTGCGCTGATAAAATGGACTGGGAATGATTGTTGCTTGCTTACCAAAATACCCATTGATGATGATGTTCTGATCACTTGGATTCATTTTAGCGGAAGTGTTCGTTATCTTTCGTGATTTTCATATACGGAGGACAAGATACCCATAGTGTACTTTCTGCCGTATTGTGTGATGGCTGGTAGCATTTTAGCTTTAAACAAATATTCTTCTCGCACAATAGGCTCGATCCGTTTCAATTGTGCACCACTTTTCACTAGACATTGATATCCAACCTATAATTGTATTTTCTCACCAGTAAATCAGAAATCCACCGGTCCATCCCCAACCATCTCCTCCACCCCTTTCAAATGCAGCACAAGCCTGTACGCCGAACTCCCGTTCAAGTAATATCGATGCAGCTTCTTGCTCCTCAGAAATCCCAAGCGCTCATAAAGCTTCATAGCGGGCACATTTTCCTCCTCTGTCTCCAGCACCACCTCATCTGCCCCCCGCTCTTTCATAGCATCGATCGCACGCCTGACTAATGCAGTAGCAATCCCATGGTTACGCCACGACGCTGAAACAGCCAGCATCGCAATATAACCGCGCAAAGTAGGCGGGGAGTGGGAAGCATGTGGTTCGAGCTTGCATATGACAACACCGAGGAGGTTGATAGGTTCTCCGGGTGGGGTTTTGGGATCAAGAGCCATGTAGCAGAGGTCACCCCATTGGTAGAGGAAATATCGGTAAACGTATATGCTGTAGGGTTCGCTGAGATCTTCTTTGATGAGTGCGCGGATCAGAGGGAGGTATTTCTTTTCCATTGAGTGTGTGTACTGTATGTAGCGGAGCTCGGACGGGAGATTCGATTTGGGGATTTGGGTTGCCATCGGGTTCTACAAATTATTGGAGTGGATGAAGCTCGAAGTAAAAGTTGTCCGGATTGAGGCTCGATATATTAAGAGTCTCTGGTTTTGGGGTATCCAAGGTCCAGACACTGCCGTAGCTTGATTATCTCACAGGCACTGGCACATTGGAGATTGGATGAGATCTGGTGATGTTGGGTTAAGTGGAGTGAGAGCTTGTCTTATGTACGTGCAGATTCACATGCAAAACCAACAAGGCTGAACAGAGACAAACTCTTGCAAGCCTCGTTTCGTCGTTTCCCTAGCCTTGTCTTGGCAAAGCTACGTAGCCCTTGCTCTCGGTATGATAAAAAAAAGAGCACTCGTAATGCAAATATCATACCCGGCCAATATCTTCTTTTCGATAAGATGGCGACGTTTCGTGAGCGCTTATTCGGGGGTGCCAAATCCTCTGGAAAGGAGTCTGCAAAACCAGACGATTCCATAAAAGCCGAAGAAGTACGGCTTGCGCCTGTTTCCAAGATTATGACAAGCGCTTCAAAGAAAGAGCGGACAAAACGGAAAACGGGGTTGATATTCTTTCTTGGAGGCATCGTTGGTATCATTGCAGCCGGGCTCTTCGCCCAAAATAGCGACTTCATCGAATTTCCTGAATTCAAAGACCTTAGCCTGGACTCGTTGATGGATGTTTTGCCAAATGGATTTATGAAAGATGCTAGAGAATTGGCTAAGGGAGAACGGGAGGCAGTGGATTACGATTCCTTTGCAGTGGGATTAAAACTGAGGAAAGAAGGTATAAGGGCGAACCATCCGGTTATTATGATACCCGGAGTTATTTCAACAGGTTTGGAGAGTTGGGGTACAACAAATAGCTCGAGGCAGTACTTTCGCAAGAGGTTGTGGGGAAGTTGGAGCATGATGCGGGCACTGGTCGTGGATAAAGAAGGATGGAAGAGACATATCATGTTGGATAAGAAGACGGGACTGGATCCTAAGGGAATCAAATTGAGAGCTGCGCAAGGATTTGATGCAGCTGATTTCTTCATTACTGGTTACTGGATATGGTTCGCGCTATCATTCTACACAAGGAGCTATATACTAAGCTTCTTTCTAGGAACAAAATCTTGGAGAACCTGGCAACGATTGGATATGATCCTCAGAATAGTTTCACAGCCGCATACGACTGGCGATTATCGTACAAGAATCTCGAGGTTCGAGATCAATACTTCACTCGCCTAAAGATGTATATCGAGCTAGCCTATAAAGTATCCGACAAGAAGATTACCCTGGTGTCTCATTCTATGGGCAGTCAAGTTCTATTCTACTTCTTCCATTGGGTTGCGTCGGCAGAAGGTGGTAATGGAGGTGATGACTGGGTAGAGAAATATGTTGATTCTTGGATCAACATCAGTGGATGTATGTTAGGAGCTTTGAAGGGTCTACCAGCCGTCCTATCCGGAGAGATGAAAGATACCGCACAGCTGAATGCCTTCGCTGTCTATGGCCTCGAACGATTTTTAAGCAGAGAAGAACGAGCCGAGATCTTTAGAGCCATGCCAGGAATCAGTTCCATGCTTCCAATAGGCGGTGATTTAGTTTGGGGAAACTCCACCTGGGCCCCGGATGATCTCCCTGGCCAGAAGGTAAGTTATGGCCAGTTTTTGAACTTCAAATATCAGAATGAATCCATGGGATATCGAAACTTAACTGTCTCGCAAAGTATGGAGTATCTTATGAGTACGACTGAGGATTGGTACTCAGATGCAATTAAGGGTAGTTACTCCCATGGGGTAGCACACACAACTGCTGAAGTTGAAGCCAATGAAAAAGACCAGAGAAAGTGGATAAATCCATTGGAAACACGGTTACCACTTGCTCCGTCATTGAAGATATACTGCTTTTATGGTAAGAGCAATCTTGATTGTAGAAGTTGCAGTGTGCTGATCAGTTTAGGTATTGGGAAACCAGCAGAGCGTGCCTACTATTACCGCACTTCAGAGAATCCATTATCCTCGTTAAATATAACAATAGATACCGGTCTAACCCGAGGTCGAATCGATCATGGAGTTATCCTAGGTGAAGGTGATGGTACGGTGAATCTCCTTTCACTTGGATACATGTGTAACAAAGGCTGGAATATGCATCGCTACAATCCTGCCGGTGTGCAGGTGAAAGTATATGAGATGCCGCATGAACCGGACCGCTTCTCTCCTCGAGGAGGACCTAACACTGGAGACCACGTCGATATCCTTGGCAGACAGAGCTTGAACGACATGATTTTGCGAGTCGCGGCGGGCCATGGGGATGAGCTTGTGGAAAACGTCGTTAGCGATATCGACGTATATGCTGATCGGGTCAAGATTTACGAAGAAGAGGGTGTCGCGGAGAGGGCTAGAAAAAGAGTCAAGAAAGCAGAGAATAAGTTGCAAGAGAAACTTGAGAGAATGGAGGAGCGGATCGAAGAGAAGATTGAGGAGGGTATTGAGAAGGTCCATGATAAGCTGAGAGAATTATAGAGCAGGAAACAGGCGGCTGGGTAATGATGGTCAATATTGATAGGCGTTAGATGG
>Ga0247734_1002127_pt1 | contig 13621 bp, 6 predicted proteins | sample UWRJL103311B2_FD_180933 | JGI IMG/M metagenome (GOLD analysis project Ga0247734, IMG submission 180933) | Plant litter microbial communities from Arlington Agricultural Research Station in Wisconsin, United States - UWRJ-L103-311B-2 | ecosystem: Environmental > Terrestrial > Plant litter >... | reverse complement strand
TACTCGGCCATGCCCCAGTTACCGCCCTTTAAAAAAACTTTAGTGCCGTTCACATAAACATGCAGCACCCGGCCAACGGTATCATAACTATATTTTTTGATGCCGAATTTCACCTGTTTGGTATCAGATACCGCATCGCCCAGTTTTACGCTGAGGTTGCAGGTGTACAGGTTTGGCTCGCCGTAACCATTTGGCCACCACAGCTTAGGGCCATTGATAATTAACTCTTTAAAGCGTTTGCTATCCAGCTTAATATCAGATATAGCGTTGGCTCCTACAAAGATCTTTTGTGAGAACTGGATATTGCCGGGATTAATTACGCCTGTTATCGTTCCGGATTGAAATGCCGGGGTGCTGTTTTTCACCTGCACGGCTACAGATACTTCGGCACGGGCGTTAGTTGGCAGCTCGGTACGTATCCACGGATCGCGGATGCTGAGGCTGCCGGTATTGCTCAGGTAAACATCATCCGTTATGCCCATATTTAAGCCCGGCACGTAGGGCATCCAGTCCCAGCTGGCGCTTGGGATGTAGGTTGGGCTATCGTAATTCACCAGCGGGTTTTGCGGGCAATACACCAGCACAGCCAGCGTGTTTGCCCCGCTTTTGCTCACCAGCTTGCTAACATCATACATGCCCCGCTGCATAAAGCCGTTCAATGCGCCAATTTTGGTGCCGTTGAGATAGATCTCCGCCTTGCGGTTAATCCCCTTAAAGTTGAGCCAGATCTTTTCTTTAGTGAAACTGGCAGGCACTTTAAATTCGGTACGGTACCAAAAATCACGGTCGTACTTTTTTTTATCTATCTTGTAAATATTATCACCAAAGTTGGGGTCTTCTTCCAAACCGGCAGCCACGTAGGATGCGAATACAGTACCAGGTACTACGGCCTTCACCCAATCCTGCGTCGGGTAGCTGGCTTTGTATAAACCGGCGCTATCGGCAGTAAGGTCTGCCTGTGCTTTTACCCGCCAGGTTACCTGGTTGTTGCTGTTATTGAGGTAATAAATATCAGACTGTGCCGATGCTTCTACCGTAAGAAAAAGCGCGGCCACCGCCCAAAAAAAAGTTCTTTTTAAGGAGTAATTTATTGACATATGTAGGTTGTATTCTCTGTTGTGTTAAACTTACCGGCTATCGCTTTTTGAAAGTGAAAATGGTTTATCTTCCAAAGCCAGTCCACGGTTTGTATTTGGTTTATCGCCCATTTCAAAATGCAGGGTGCCGCCATTCATAATTTCTGTTTGGCTTATCCAGTTGTGGGTAAAAGGTTTGCCATTGAGCATGGCCGACTGGATATACACATTTTGCTTACTGTTGTTATTAGCCTCAATGATGAGCTTGTTGCCGTTCTCCAGCGTAATGGTCATCTTTTTAAACAGGGGGCTGCCAATAACGTACTGGTCTGTCCCCGGGCAAACGCTGTAGAACCCGGCGGCGCTCAGCACAAACCACGACGACATTTGCCCTTCGTCTTCATCACCGGGGTAACCGTTTTCGGTAGCGTTGTACATTTTATCCATCACCTCGCGCAGGTGCTGCTGCGCTTTCCAGGGCTGGCCGGCGTAGTTGTACATGTAAAGCATATGGTGAATAGGTTCGTTCCCCTGTGCAAACTGGCCCATTTTAAATTCGGCCATCTCCGTCATCTCGTGAATTACCTGCCCGTAACCGCCCACTTTTATAGTACCCGGCTCGGTGAATACCGAATCTATTTTGGCCGTGAAATTTTTATCGCCGCCCATCAGGTTTATGAGCCCCTGCGTGTCATGGAAAACCGACCACGTCCAATGCCATGCGTTACCTTCGGTGTAGGGGCCGCCCCAATCCATCGGGTCGAAAGGCTCTATCCAGTTGCCTTTTGTATCCTTGGCACGCATAAAGCGGGTCTTCGGGTCGAAAAGGTTTTTGTAGTTGTACATCTGGCGGGCAAAAACATCTTCGTAATATTTGTTGCCCGTCATTTTTGCCAGCTGGTAGGCGCAGAAGTCATCGTAGGCAAATTCCAGCGTCCAGGCAGTGGAGCCTTCGGTTTGTTTGGTGTAGGGTACATAACCATCGGCAAAGTATTCCTTCCAGCCAGGGCGGCCATTGGCGCTTCCCCATGGGCCTTTGTTGGTAGCCTCGTGGTAGTAGGCTTCCAAAGCCTGCTTGGGATCGAAGGTACGGATGCCTTTCACCCAGGCATCTGCAAGTAAAGAAATAGCATGGTTACCCAGCATGCCGCCAGTTTCTGCCGGGAACGACCATGCCGGCAGCCAGCCGCATTGCTTTTGTGCATCCAGAAGGGCCTGGACCAGTTGCCCCTCCATTTTCGGATGCAAAATAGTATTCAGCGGGAACTGCGCGCGGAAAGTATCCCAAAAACCGTTATCGGTGTACATGTACCCATCGTGTACCTTACCATCATAAGGGCTAAAATAGTAGGGCTTGCCATCTTTACCGTACTCAAAAAACTGGTGCGAGAACAGGTTGGCATGATACATACAAGAGTAAAAGGTAGCCTTTTCTTCTTCGGTACCGCCTTCTACCAGCATGCGGCCAAGCAGGGTATTCCATACTTTATCGGCCGCTTTATGCGTATCGTTAAAGGTTTTGTAATTACCCAGTTCGGTTTGCAGGGTAAGTGCAGCCTGCTCCGGATTGATGTAGGATGAAGCCACTTTGGCCTGTACCGTTTCGCCATCTTTAAATTTGATGTAAGCGCCAACGCCCATGCCTTCTGCAGTGGTTTCCTTTGCTTTGGTGGTGTTATTTTTATTTTCCCAGGTGCCGTAAGTGGTAAATGGTTTATCAAACGTGATGATGAAATAATTCTTAAAATTTTGAGGCGCCCAGCGGCAATTGTTTACATAGCCGGTAATGGTACGCTTTGCCGGGTCTATCGTAACCATGCTCATTTTAGTGTAGCCATCCAGCACCAGGTACGAGCCCTGCCCCTTAGGAAAACTGAAACGCAGGTGAGCCCCCCGCTCAGTTGGCGACATTTCTGTAGTGATATTATTATCCAGCTTTACTTTGTAGTAGCTTGGCTGTGCCACTTCATTATCGTGACTGAAAGATGCGGCCCGCTCATCCTCATTCACCACTAACTTGCCCGTTACCGGCATCAGCGAGAACACCGCGTAATCATTCACCCAGGAGCTGCACTGGTGCGATTGCTGAAACCCGCGGATCTTTTTCTCAAAGTACTGGTATTTCCATCCGTCGCCATTTTTGCCGGTTTGGGGTGTCCAGGTGTTCATACCAAATGGCAGCGCAGTTGCCGGGTAGGTATTGCCGTAAGAAAACTCGTATTTGGTATTGGTGCCCTGCCGGGTGTTTACATATTTAACCAAATCGGGCTGCTGGGCTGCTAAAAACCGGCCGGTAAGCAAAATGGCGGCGCTAAGAAGTAAGCTTTTTTTCATTCGCAGGTTTATCATATTATTGAGCAAGGGAAATGCTTAATTGGTACTACAAAAATATAAAATAAATCGATTTAGCAAACTCATATCTAAAACTTTGAAAGGTTATAAAAAAGGAGGTGCTCCCACCTCCTTTTAAACCAAATTATAAATATAAACCAAACTAATGCGTTATTTAATAAGCGATTGGTACATCAAATCGGCCACAAATTTGTTGCCTGCTGCATTCAGGTGCACACCATCGCCGGTGAGGATGCCTCTTTCTAAATTCTGAGGGTTGTTCTTTAATACGTACTCGTGGCAAAGTGTGCGCAGGTCTATCAAACCGCAGTTGTTTTGTGCTGCCAGCTCCCGGATGATCTGCGAATACTTGTTCAGGTCGCCATCCAGTTCATTGCTGTAATCTGTTTTTTCTCCAACGGACGCCGGGGTGCAAATGGTTACTTTAATACCCTTAGCCTGGAATTTTTTGATGAGCGCTGTGTAAAACTTGCCAAATTTATCCCAATCGGTGCCGGTGCCAAAAAGGCGTTTATGCCATACATCGTTCACCCCTACCCATATCACTACCACATCGGGGTTCTTAGCCAGTACGTCTTCTTCGTAACGGAGATACAGGTCGTAGATCTTGTTACCACCTATGCCGGCGCCGGCGGCCTCATAGTCGCCTGCTTTGTTATTGTCTTTTAATTTTTGCTGGAACAGGCTGATATAACCATCGGGCTTTACACCATACTCGGTAATAGAGTCACCAAAAAATACAATCTTAACCGGTTTTTTAGCCTGGAAACTGCATAGTATAACTATGGCTGCGAACATTAAAATTTTCTTCATCTTAGATTTAATTGGCAAATGCTAAATTGATTTAGCTAAATTATATATTATTTTTAAAGTAACAAATTTATAATGACAATTATTGGAATTTAAGCCTGATGAAGCGCGGCCTGTACAGGTTGGGGTGCTTATTTAAGTCCTTTATAAACTCAACCGAGTTGATATTGTAGCTGATAATGAGTTCGCCGGGCTTGGAAAGCGTTGGGTGTGCCTTGGCATTGTACACCACAAAGGTTTTCTCTACCAGGTCGGGTTTGCAATCCCACAATTTTATTACCGGGCCAAAGGGACCAACCAGGCTCGCCCCTATCCGCATGCCAACGGTAGTGCTCATGCCGCCCTGCTGAAAGATTAGTGCGTAACGGCCATCAGGCAGTGCTGAAAGACTTAATTCGTTGGAAACGCCGTTGGTAACATCGGCCACGGCTTTCATATCGCTTACCCAGGCGCTGCCGTTCCAAAACGTCCATTTACTGTAGTTTTCAAAATCCCGGGGCAATACGCGGGCTACCATTAAATTTTTGGCAATGCCGCGCACTCCGTATGTGTAGATATAACCATCCGGCTTGGGTGCGCCGGCGGTTTTGGTATTTACATAGATGCCCGCGCCAAAAGAGCCGATATCATTTTTATCATCTGTAAGATAAAAAGGGGTATCCATTTGCTTTAAATCTTTATACGGAGGCTTACTGCCTGCCGGGATCTTGATGAACGTGTTACCTACCTCCCTAAAACCAAAGGCATCGGTGCTTACATTTCTTACCCGGTAACCGAAAATGTAAATATTGTTGTTATACTGGTTTACAAAGCCATCGCCCAGCCAGTAATAGTCGGTGCTATCGGTTTTAGGTGTCCGGGGGATAAATACCGATTCGGGTTTGCCCTGTTTATCGGTATCCCAGTAAAACTTCATTTGTTTAGCCAGCGGTTTATTACCATTCAGAACGGATACTGAGTTATGGATCATTTTATAACCCGGCGCCATGGTATTATCCCGGATCTCGCCAATCATGCTGTCGCTATAGATGAAGAGGATCTTATCATTGGGTTTAGCCTGTTTACCTTCCACACCATTCAGCGGAATGGTATAAATACCGTCGCCGCCGAACCAACCGCTGGTTCTTTTCAGCAGGGCCGACCATTCCGGGGCTTCTTCTACCGTAAATTTCAGGTCGGTAAGGTTAACGGCCTTTGCTTGTTTGGGCTTTTGCGCCATAGTTTGGCAGCACAAGCAGCAAATACTTAAACAGGTAACAACAAGCCTTTTCATTATAGGGGAAATGAGGTTAAATAAAGGGTTTATATGGGCAATGTGGGTTTATATCGGTTACGCTTGTATGCAATGATAGCCAAACCTATCAATCCACCAAGCAACATCAGGCCGCCAATAATTTCTGCCTGTGTAAATGTAAAACCTAAAAAGCGGTAATAAAAATTTATGCGGATATGTTCTATCAAAAAGCGCTCACCGCCATTCAGGATGAGGTAGATGCAGAACATCAGCCCCGGCCGTTTGATCTTCTTACGAAATGCCCACATCAGCAGGAACATACCTATGCACAGTACCAGTTCGTAAAACGATGTAGGGTAAACACCATTCACCAGCTGGTTACAATATTTGCCGCTGCAATTGGGCATAGGCACCCCGGCATTGATAGAATTATGCGGAAACCTGAACGACCACATCCAATCGGGCAGCCAGCTGAGCAGAGTGGGTTTAGGATTATTGTTTACTATCCCCCAGTCGCCATCACCAGAAAGGTGGCAGCCAATGCGGCCAATGCCATAGGCCAGCATCATACCAGGCGACCCGATATCTGCCAGGTGCACCTGTTTCATGCCGTAACGGTAACCAATATACAGGTAGGTTAGCGCGCCAAAGATAAGCCCGCCATAATAGGCAAAGCCGTAGGTGGAGAACAGCGTGTTCACAGGATCGTACCATAATTCATCCAGATGTTCCACGGTATTAAACAGCTTAGCACCGATGAACCCAAAGAAGCCAACACTGAATACAATGAGCCCCATCAGTTGATAAGGGTGCCTGGTTTCTTCCACCAGTTTTGGCTGCGGCAAGGCTTGTTTTTTCCTGTCGAAATATACCCATATCCCGAAGACGAACCCGGTAAGCAGGCCCATCATTAAGTTGCCATTAGCCGAGAGCATGTACTTACGCGGATCGGTACTGAATTTGGTAAAATCCAATATTGCCCCAAAAACTTTGTAACCGAATGCTCCTCCCAATAAAAAATTTATAGCGATATCTAATATCGATGCCGGTTGACCGATAATAACCGTACGTTTAAAAGCGTGGATTTTGCCATTAGCTTCGTACCGCTTAAATTCGGAGGTAAACACCACATAGGCCAGCAGGAACGAAAACGCCACAAAGAACCCAAACGTTTGAATGGGGAACGTAAACGGTATGCCGAACAAGTAATGAATAATATCGCCAATGGTTGGAAACATAGTGCTAATGTATAAAATACAAGGGGTAAAGTTGAGGTTTCACCTACCCTAACCTACGTGATGAAAATTGATGGATTGGGTTTCTAATAAATCTTACTCCCTGTCATGCTTCCTTCGTCAGCATCTAATCGCCTATTTGGAAATCGCCAATAAGCATGGTGTACATCAGATCCTTCGCTGTCGCTCAGGATGACAATTTAAGTGTTTAATTTATTTAACGCCCCAATATTACCGCCCTGTCATGCAGGATGACGAAGGAAGCATCTGATCGCCTACTTGCAAGTCGCCAACAAGCATGGTGTACATCAGATCCTTCGCTGTCGCTCAGGATGACAATTTGTGCGCTGAAGCCCCTTTTCCAAACAGCAAGGGTTAACGCTATTGCTAACGTTAACCCTCACATCATTTTAAACTCAACTCAAATATTATAAACCTAACTGGATCCCGATGTTCACTACGCGCTGGTTGATGTAGGCATCACCCGCGGTGTTGGTAGAGATCTCCGGATCCTGCTGGTACTTTTTATAGTTATCAAACGTGAACAGGTTGTATGCACTTAAGTAAAGGCGTGCGTTGTTGATCTTAAACGGCAGCAGCTTGTTTGGCAGTTGATAGCCAATATCAATAGTTTTTAAACGTACATAGTAAGCGTTAACCAGCCAGAAATCTGAGAAGTAGGCGGTTGGGCTGTTTACCGATGTTGGGTTTAACCCTAAACGCGGGAATGCGGCGTTCACGCTGTTGTTTGGCGTCCAGCGTTCCTGGTGGATAGGCTGAAACTGGCTCTGGAACGGTTCGATACCTGTACCCACAACTGCAAAGCTATAGTTAAACGAACCCTGCAGCAATACGCTTACACTAAAGCCTTTGTAGATAGCCTGTAGCGATAAACCTAAAATAGTGTTCGGCAGGTTAGGGTTACCAATGGCGCGTTTATCAAATACGTTGATGATACCGTCGCCGTTCAGATCCTGGTATTTCAGGTCGCCGGGCTGAATGGGGATACCGTTATCAGGCACCGCAATATTTTTGTTCCCTACGTTACTGTTACCATTGCCGGCCATATAAGTGTTAATGGCGGTAACATCCTGAGCAGTATAAAAACCAAGAGAATGGTAACCATATTGCTGACCGATAGGATACCCCGTTTGGGCCAGCCAAGGGTATGCCGGTGTAGCTTCATCCCTAAACAAGATCTTGTTTTTGGCGTAAGAGAAAACCAGGCCGGTGTTAAACTGCAGGTTGCCTGCCTTGCCGTGATAACTGATCTGCCCGTCGAAGCCCTGGTTACGGGTTTTACCAATGTTAACCGCCGGCAGGTCTACACCCAAAACAAGCGGTACGCTGCCGGGGGTAATAAGCTGGTTGTAGCGGATATCATGAAAATAATCTACCGTAAGCGAAAGCTTATCATTAAACAAGTTCATATCCAAACCAATGTCCAGCTTTTTAGAGCGCTCCCAAACTACATTTGCGTTGCCCAGCGAACCTTCTGTAATAGAATTATAAGGGTTGGGTGTTTGGCCAAAGCTGTAAGGGCTGCCCTGGTTGTAAACCTGGTTGTACACGTAGCGGTTACCCGGCGCGGCATCAGAGCCTACCAAGCCGTAGCTTCCCCTTATTTTAAATAAGCTGAACATTGGCAGGGCCTCGCTAAAAAACTCTTCTTTTACCAGGTTGTAACCAATACTCACAGCCGGGAAGATGCCAAAACGGTGATCGGCAGCAAAGCGGTCGGTACCGTTATAGGCCACGTTAAAGTCTAACAGGTATTTCTGTTTGTAATCATACCCCAATTTACCAGATACCCCCCTGAACTTTTGCGGAACACCCACTAAAGAACCGGCAAGTAACGGCGCGGCATATGCGGTATTGGCAGTTTGATTGAACAGCAACAAGCCGGAGAAGTGGTGCGCGTTTTTAAACGTACGATCGTAATTGGCATATACCTGCAGGTTGTAGTTATTGCTGTTCAGATCGGTATTACCGGTTAAGGCATAGGTAGAATATACATACGTTGCACCCGGCCTTAAAGCGTAACTATTGGTTACCGGGTCGTAATGATAAGCGGGAATACCGCCGTTAAAGATCTGTTTGGTGAACTGTTCAATGCTGGAGTAAGCTATACGGCCGGTTACCGATAAGCCATCGGTAAGGGCATCCAGCTTTTGGGTAGCACCAAACAGGAAGTTAAAATCTGTTCTGCGCGAGCGCTGGTAACCGCCTGTTGCCAGCCTTGCATTCAGCGTTGGCAGGTGCTCGGGGTTAAAGTTAGAGTATGCGTACGAATAAGTACCGTTAGGATTTAAATAAGGCGCTGTAAAAGGCGTTGTTTTAGTGAAGTTGTACACCTCGCCCACCGCATTCTGGTTGTAGGGCTGGTTCAGATCCGAAAAACGGGTGGTGATATCCAATCGCAGATCGAGCGTTTTGTTGGCCTTCAGATCCAGGTTGGAGCGGAAGTTATAGCGTTTAAAATAGTAGTTGGTGTTCACCAGGCTTTGCGGGTCGGCAAAATCTTTTACTAAACCGTTTTGGTTAAGCGCACCGCCCGAAACAAAATATTTTAACGCATTGGTACCGCCGGAGATATCCAGGTTGGCGTTAGTTTGGTAGCTCTGTTTTTTAAAGATCTTATCGTACCAGTTCACGTCCGGGTGGCCGTATGGGTCGTTACCGTTTTTAAATGCATCCAGGTCCTGCTGGGTAAAGCTCTGCTGAATGCCATCGTTCATCTGCGCCTCGTTAATTAAAACGGCGGCATCGTAAGAGTTAAGAAATTTTGGCGTTTTGGTAGGCTGCTGCGTACCGGCCTCTACTCTAACATTAACCTTTGGCGCACCGCCTTTACCGCGGCGGGTGGTTACAACCAGTACGCCGTTGGCACCTTTAATACCGTAAACGGCCGTGGTAGATGCATCCTTCAGGATAGAGATATTTTCGATCTCATTCACGTTGATCTGCTGCAGCTGATCGTAGCTGTACTCAATATCATCAACAATAATAAGCGGCTGGTTACCGGCAGGGTTTAACGAGCTTACCCCGCGGATGTAAAAGTCTGATGCATCTTTACCCGGCTGGCCCGAGCCCTGCTGCGAGAAAAAGCCCGGCAGCTTACCTGTTAATGCGTTTTGCACGTTAGCTGTTGGCACAGTACGGATATCGCTTGCAGATATAGAACTTACCGCACCTGTATTGGTAATACGCTTTTTGGTACCGTAGGCAATTACCGATACCTCATCCAAACCGTTAGTACTGGTTTGCAGGATAACATCCAGCGGTTTATCATCTGTTACGGTAACTTCCTGCGTGGCAAAGCCTATAAAACGTACAACAAGCTTGTTGGTGCTGCCTTTAAGCGTTAAGCTGAAGCGGCCGTTAACATCTGTTGTAACCCCGTTGGTTGGTACACCTTTTTCCACTACGGATACCCCGGGCAACACCCCGCTAATATCGCGCACTTTACCCGTAACCGCTCTGTTTTGTGCATACAGCGCCACCGGAAGCAAGGTTATTATAATTTGAAAGAAAAGTATTATTTTTCTCATAACTGCGTAATTAATTGGTTAAATTGATGTTAGGGAAATTACCATCCGGGGTTTTGTTTCATATTCGGGTTCTTTTGTACTTCGTCATACGGCACGGGGTACAAATACATTTTTGGCGCTACAAACCTGGTTGTAAGGATATTTATTGGGTTGTAGTTTAAGGTTGATCCTAATTTTACAATGCTTACCCCGGTGCGCGGCTGGTTCATTACCGTTTCGGCAATTTTCCAGCGGCGGATGTCCCAGTAACGGCTCTCCTCAAAGGCAAGCTCTATACGGCGCTCGTTCTGAATAGCAGCACGCATCTCTTCTTTGGTCATACCTGCTTTTAAGCCGTATAAACCATTACCGCCTCCGTCTATACCTGCACGCTGGCGTATTTTGCCCAGGGTAGTGTAAACATCGTTGGTTGGGCCGGCAGATTCATTTGTTGCTTCGGCATAGGCCAGTAAAATATCGGCATAGCGCAAGATCAGCCAATCGGTATTGTGCGAGCTGTAGGTGTTGGTAGTTTCAAAATTGCCCATAAACTTGCGCAGGTAGTAACCGCTTTTGGTTTGCTGCAAAGCGCTGTTAGGCTTGCTTTGGCCACCTTCAAATGTTTGTATGGATGAGTTAAGCCATTGCGCACCGTTATAAATAATATTGTAGCTAAGCCTTGGGTCGCGGTTGGCGTATGGGTCGTTCTCGTTATAATTGGCTGCCGGGTCGCTTATAGCCAAGCCGTTTGCCATCGGGAAGGAATTAACCAGTTCCTGTGTTGGGCTGGTTTGGCCCTTGCCTGTTGCGGCGGTAAAACCTACCGGGCCGTTATTGGTTTCTACACTATTATTGTTACCGCCCTGGCGCATAAATAGTATCTCGGGGTTATTCTGATCAAGAAAAACGTTCTTGTAGTTTGGCACCAGCGAGTACACATTTAAGTCTATCACATCTTTAGCTGCGGCAGCGGCAGCAGCCCAGCGGGCCGCGTTAAAATCGGTATAACCGGTCAGGTTGTTGGTTGGGTCGATATTACCGCCATTAAAAAGCGGGCTGGCAGCATACAAAAGCACCCTTGCCTTTAATGCCAGTGCCGAGCCTTTTGTAGGGCGGTGGCTATCGGCATTCGCATCAGATTCCGGCAGCGTGAAAGGGGCTGTAAGCAATGAATCTTTTATGGCATCACACTCGCTCACAATATATTTTACGCAATCATCAAAAGAATTACGCGGAATGTTTACATCATCGGCAATGGTAAGCACCTTGTTACCCATCAGCGGTACACCGCCGTAACGCTTAAGCAACTCGAAGTAAAACATCGCCCTTAAGAAGCGGGCCTCGCTTTTCCACAGGTATTTAATAGAGTAGCCTTTGTATTTGGCCAGCACCGGCACCACCTCAATATTGTTTACAAACTCGTTTGCCTGGCGAATACCACCATAGTAAGTACCCCACAGGTTTTCATCAGCAGGCAGCGAATACGAGTTGTAAGATGCTGTTGACAGCACAGTAACCACGTTTGTAGGGCTGGATGCGGATGAAATGGCATCATCGCTGGCAGCGTCGAGGTAATCGGTACCCACACGGTTGTGGCCGTTCTTCAGTACGCTGTAAATGCCGTAAAGATATTTTTGGGCGTTTACACCGGCCGAATCCTTTTTATCAAAAATATAGTCGATGCCCACCTTATCTACCGGGAACTGCTCATATTTTTTGCAACCGGCAATTACGGTTATCAGTGCTATTGCCGCTATAATATTTTTATGATTTTTCATGATCGTATTTTTAATGATGGCCATAATTAAAGCTTAATAGTTACACCCGCGTTAAGCACCCTTTGAATAGGGTAAGCGTAACCGTAAACCTCGGGGTCTATCCCCTTGTAGCCATAAAAGGTTACCAAATTTTCGCCGTTTGCAAAGATCCTTATGCCCGATAGTCTTAATCTGCGTAACCACTCATGCGGCAGGTTGTAACCAATCTCGGCGTTCTTTAGCCTGATGTAATCGCCCGAGCGGACGTACAGGGTAGAGTTTTGCGTGTTGTTTACGTTAGCCAGCGATAAGCGCGGTAAGGTAGCCGTTGCAGCGGTTTCCGGTGTCCATCTGCCGGTTATTGATTCGTATGCCTGCCCGCTGTAGTTTACGCCGAACGGCCCCACACCCTGAAAGCTGTTCAACAGCCCGGTGTTGTAAAAGAACTGCCTGTTCTCTACACCCTGAATAATAAAACTAAGGCTGAAACCTTTGTAGCTGAAACCAAGTGACGCACCGTAATAAGCCAGCGGTTTGTTATTGCCGATGGTAGTTTGGTCGAACTGGTTAATTACCCCGTCGTTGTTAAGGTCTTTGTATTTAACATCGCCTGCCTGTGCAATGTAACCAGTTGTGGTAGCGCTGCCGGCGGCATCTGCAGCATCTTTAAAAAAGCCCTCGGCAACGTAACCGTATAACGATCCCGGTGATGTGCCGGTACGCAGCGTCCATGGGAACGGCGATGGGGTTTCGTCGTTATAAATAGTTTTTGATGATTGCAGCGATCCGTTAGCCGATATAAAATAGTTAAAGCTGCGGATGTTGTTTTGGTAAGTTAAGGTTAGCTCGGCACCTTTGTTAAGTATCACACCGATGTTCTCTAACGGGTAAGGCGTACCCAACAGCGCTATGCTGCGGCCACGGATCTGCAACAGGTCTTTATACCTGTCGTGGTAATAATCTGCAGTAATGTTAAGGTGGTTGTTAAACATGGCTATATCTGCACCAATGTCAATTTTATCAGCTTTCTCCCACTGGATAAAAGGGTTAGCCAATGCATCGGCAAAAACGCCCTGTACATCGCCCCTGCTGGTACCCGTACTGTAAGAGTATCCGTTTGATGCGCTGTAGGTTTGCTTAAAGTTGTAGTAACCGGCTGCATCTACGTTGCCGTTACCTGTGCGGCCGTAAGTGGCGCGCCATTTCCAGGAGTTGATCCAGCTCAGGTTATCTTTTATAAAATCTTCCTTAGCCATTTGCCAGCCTATGCCGCCTGCGTAAAAAATGCCGAACTGTTTATTGGGCGGGTAACGGTTATAACCGCTGCGGTTGATGGCACCTTCCAGGAAGTATTTACCATCCAGGTTGTAGCCTACTTTAAAGGCCTCGTTGGTGGTAACGCCGGTAAGGTCAAAGTTTAAGTTCACCGCACGGGTATCGTACATCAACTTACCTGTAAAGTTGTGGCGGCCAAACTGCCTGTCGTAATTTAAGGCCAGTTGGAAGTATGAGTTACGCGCGCTTGATACGTTGTTGTAGTTATTTACCTGCGCTGCAGATGAGCCAACTGCCGCGTAAGCGTCGTCGGCGCGTATGGCGTAAACATTGTTCTGTAAAGCTCTGCTCA
>Ga0247734_1002126_pt1 | contig 13627 bp, 7 predicted proteins | sample UWRJL103311B2_FD_180933 | JGI IMG/M metagenome (GOLD analysis project Ga0247734, IMG submission 180933) | Plant litter microbial communities from Arlington Agricultural Research Station in Wisconsin, United States - UWRJ-L103-311B-2 | ecosystem: Environmental > Terrestrial > Plant litter >... | reverse complement strand
CGGTCCAATAATTTTTAAGCCCCAATCTTTATTTTCCATTGCAAATTTTGCAAACGCTTCACATAAAACGCCTGTATCCTTTTGTACTGTACCAATTCTACCCACTGTTATTATGAGGTTCTCTTTGTAAGCGAATGGTACCTCTTCCCTTATTCCATAATCATAAAACCCGTTTGGTATGTACTCAACCTTTCGTTTCCAGTTATTATTTAATACCTCCTGTATTTGTGTTGTCTCTATGGTTACCAGATCAACAGTACTTAAGAAATATTCTAACAATTTCATTCCCAATCCTGTAAAGCGTACTTTTTTTACATCGTCGCCTGCATCAAGTTTGAGATATGTCTTACAACGACCTAATTTAACTATTTTAAAGAAAAAACACCATATAATCGATCTGGGAGAAAAATGATACACTTGCAAAATGTCAAACTTATTCAGGTTCAACAACATATATATCATACCATCTAGCAACGATACACCTGTTATTTTAGATATAAACGATAGTTTTATTCCTTTTACCTCATTATCCAAATATATGTAATCTCCATTTTTATAAGTGGCAACCGTTGAATCATAACCTAGCTCTTTATGCAGGATAAATGGAATCATACCAACATCCTTAGCTAAATGTACATTTATTAGTGCGGGAAAGATGGTCAGTAATCTCTTTTTTTCCATTTAGTATTAACATTAGTGAAAACAAAAAATTTAGCTTTTTCAACCGCTTGTAACAGAAGCTGCCTTTCGTCCATTTTAAATATAAATACCAGAATAATAGCGAGTAAAAATATAAAGGCAGTTTTAATGATCACCATGATGATTGGTGCATAATAAAGATGCGAGAAAATATAAGTACTACTGAAATAAGCTATTCCGGAAAGCAGGGCAATAAATAAGACGTAAACAAGAATAGAAGATAAAATTGGTTTTACCATAGCTGGAAAATTGACTGTCATGACCAATGCAGCTATTAAATGAGATAAAAACAAGGATATGGGGAATATAAATACTCCAATAGTTCTAAAAAGTAAAACATTAAAAAGTAGCATTAATAACTGAGCAACCACGCCACAGGTAGCGTAAACTTTCCCTTTATTAGCCGATAATAATGCAAGCCCCACAGTAGAATAATAGTAAATAGCAAAGCCACTCATTGCATATAAAATGGTAAGGCTTGAGATAACACTTAAATTCTCTGAGGCAATCTTTTTTGAAGTGTACAGTAAATGGACAACATCAGAGGAATTTATTATGAAAAAGACCAGTATAATTCCAAGAATGAACAGCCCTAATTGTAATGAGTTTTTCAGTTCATTCTTGAACTGAACCATGTCATTTTGAAGATATTTCTGTGATAATATAGGAACTAGAACAGTAGTTAGGATACTGGTTAAGACGCCAATGGGGATATTAATGAATTTCCGTGAGTAATCAATAATAGATACAGCTCCATCACCTATTAAACTAGCTATGGATTGATCTGCAACTCCATTGAGCTGGCCGAAAAAATATGGAAAAAAGAATGGAAGAGCAAATAGAATATATGGTTTAACATATTGAAAGTCAAATACTACTGGCCTCTTGAACAGCGGGATGTTATTTTTCCTAACCTGGTAAATAAGCAAAAAAAGCAGTAAAAATAAACTTATATAATAAGAAACTACTAACGAGTATATTCCTATTGATGGTACCAAAACGATAAGAAATATTATATTTAAAACCGTCGATATAAAGCCGGCGATTTCCGGAATATAAAATATATTGTATGCATTCAGAACATTACTCAGTAATAAAGTAGCCTGATTTAACAAAAGAGAAGGAGCAAGAATGCGAAGTATCAGCACGAGAATTTCTAATTCCTTGTCACTTTTACCAGGAGCAATTACGGAAGTTGCTAATGATGGGTAGAATAAAATGATAGTAAAAAGAACGGCTGAGATGAATAAAGTAAAGATGAACAGTGATGCAGTTTTATGTATTGTAACAGCTTCTCCTTCTTCACTTTTTATAAATATAAATTTGGTTCTGAAAGTTTCATTTATTGGCCCCCAAATAGCCATATCAAGTACATTTAAACAATTGGATGCTAAAAGCCATGCATCACGTTCAGCTGATACTCCAAAGTACTTCGCAGACAAAATTAATGTTACAATTGAAATAAGAGCTCTTAATATCCGAAAAATAAAAAGGCCTAATGTAGTTCTACTAGAATTTATAGTCTTATCAGCCATTTAATGATTTTATTGCGCTCATTCGTTTATATATGTTGTTTTTGATAGTGTGCAACAAACATATTGTTAAAATATACGAATATTGAAAGCGACAGATTTACTGGTAGTATTAACTTAATTATATCATAATGTCCTGCTGCTATGATAATTATAGGTTATTAAAAGAAGTGATGATGAATTTTCTCTTTAAAGAATAAAATGTAAAGAAGTGAAACAAATCCTCCTATTACTCCAAATGCTACGGCAATAAGTAATCGCTTTGGATTGCTTTTATTGAAAGGAATTTTAGCTGGTTCCAGTACTTTAAAAACCGGCTTTTCTTGTTTTACCTTAATATTAGCCTGTTCTAATCTTTGAACTAAATCGGCATAAATGGATTGAGCCAAGGTGTAATCTGACTGAAGACGTTGTTCTTCAATTCTGGCAACATTCAGGAATGTATTTCTGTTATGATCCCGATAGCTTTGCAATGCATATTCTGCATTTTGCTGACGTTTTCTAGCCTCCTTAGCCCTGACTTCTAAAAATTGAGCCTGATCCTGTGTTTTGGCAGTACGATAATCTTCAACGTATTGAACAAGATATTTTTTGCCGGCTTCAACAAGTTGGGTAGCAACTACCGGATCAGTCATTTCGGATTCAATGGTTATTATACCATCTTTCTTATCCACTGATACTGATACCAGGCCAACTGCACTTCCAATTGCTCCTTCTTCTTCGGAAGACAAGGAAAGGATGTCAGGATTTGGAAGCCTTATAGGTTCTTTTGATTTTACGGGTGCTTTTTCTGAGGATTGAGAACTTGAGAAAAAGCCAGGTTTTGTATTTTGTTCAAAAAAAGTTTTTAGCGTTGGATAAGATTTGTTATTCTGATCTATAACCGGTTGCTTTAATAAATACATTCCAAATGCTGAACTTCTGAGAACCGTAGGATATAAATCCGGGGTTAGCTTTTCTGCACCATCAGAAGACTGCGAGGTCATGGCAGAGAAGAAAGAATTACCTCCCATGCTGTATTCCGGTAAAAGAAGAGTTTTGGCTTTAAAAGTTTTTTCAATTGTATAACTATAAGCAAAACCAATTGCGGCTGCAGTAAAAGAGATTAGTACAATTATCAAAAAATACTTTTGCACAAAATGCACAACATCTGAGATACGTATCTGCAAATTTTTATCCGGTATTTTATCTACAGTAAGATTCTGAGTTTCCATTCCTTTTATTAAAAGAGGGTTATTTACTAGTATTAATAATAGTGATGGTCAATGTAGTAACCAGTGTAGAAATCAGAGAAAATAATCCTAGCCTCTCACCTGCGCTCATTGTGCGCTCAGCTTTCAAAGCTTTAATAGGTACAGTGACTGTGGATCCGGGTTCAACTGTCGGGAATGATCTAAAAAAGAGGAATTTTTTAGTCCTGTGCGTCCTTCCATTTGGATAAGATACATAAACCCGGCTTTTCCAGCCTTGTTCAGTATATCCTCCTGCTTGAGAAATGTAATCTTTATAAGAAAACACGCGATCGAAATTCATTACAGAAGGATTCAGTACTCCTCCTTGTATGCGTACTGTTTCTGATTGTCTTGGAATAATTAAAGTATCGCCGTCCAAAAGTAACAGATTAGAAGTTAATGTTGGTTTTTCAATAATTGCATTTAAATCTATTGCTACTAGCTCACTATTTCGATAAAACCTGGCTCCTTTAAAGTACGCCCCCGGCTTAATTCCTCCTGCTTTAGGGAACAAATCTGATATACGTTCAAAATTTGACTTGATTGTATAGTCGCCTGGAAATTTGACTTCTCCTAAAATAGTTACCGTTTTTTGAGTTTCGTAGCGAGGTGATTTACGAACAATTACAATATCGTAAGGAGATAATTTGAATTTTTGATCCTCCGGACTAAGAACAAGGTTATCTGAAACGTCCATTGTAAAAATGCGGACATTCTGATTTTCCGGTATATTCAGGGTATCATTTTTCACCCGACGTGATACCTCTATACGGTAGGGGATACCGCCTTCTGTATAGCCACCGGACTGGAAAATTAAGTCTGCAATAGTAATATCTTTATAGTAGTAATAATTACCAGGATTTATAACAGAACCTGCTACTGATAAATAAGTAAATTCTTTTAAATCTTCAATAGCCTTTATTGTTAGAATATCTCCTGGAAGCAGTGTGACATCTTCAATTTCACCACTAACGATTTTTCTCAAATCTAATGCAACAATGCCTGTTTGAACATCACCTCCACTAGACCTTTCAAGAATTGCCCTATTCAGGAATGCACGTGAACTAAGCCCCTGCGCCATTTTTATCAGCTCAAGAACGGTGTTACAGCGTTCTTCCAATGCGTAGGTTCCGGGAACGGTTACAGCACCAATAATTTCTATTTGATTAGCTACAACATCAAGTATTTTTTTGATCGTAAAAATATCCCCGTTCTGCGGTACGAACGTGTTCAGCTGGGTTGAATCAATACTGCCAATAATATAATTAGTTCCTGTATTGCGCTGATAAGTTACCATAGAGGTATATGCATCCGGCGTATACCCGCCGGCATAGCGAACCAGATTGATAAATTTTTCACCTGCTTTAGCTTCAAATATACCAGGTCTTTTAATTTCACCCCTTAGTTCTATCTTGGTTTCAAATGGCCGGATAAGGATGATATCCTGGTCCTGCAATGCAATATTATCTTTCAAATCAGCATCTACTAAAAAGCGATACAAATCGATTTTTTTTATCGTAACGTTATTTCGGATAATTTCAATATTTCTGAAAGAACCATTTCTATTAGGGCCTCCTGATACTGAAAGTGCATTAAAAGCAGTTGCTAAGGAAGATACCGTATATGTACCTGGATTAGCCGCCTCACCAGTTATCATAACGCGTATGCTACGAACATTTCCCAGCGTAATGGATGAGTAGGTTCCAGAACCCGGGCGGTTTAATGAAGAATATGCTTGTCTGAGTCTGTTTACAATCCGTTCAGAAGCCTGCTCTATTGTTAAACCATTTACATATACCGGAGCAAGGTTCAACATCTTAACTGTTCCTTCAGGACTGATTTTCATTCTGAAATTATCAACTGAATTTCCGTATATGTCTACAACAAGCTCATCTTCCGGACCTAGTACGTAATTACGCGGTGTTGCAATTCTAAGGTTTGGCTCGAATGTATTAGAAGAACTCGAAAAAAAATCAGAACCAAAAGTTCGGTTTTGTAACCTTCCCTGCATTCTTCTTAAACCCGTGGAGTCCTTTTGGTTATTAGCTTCGTCTTCCAGATCATCCCGGTTTCTTGTTTCATCTAACTCATCCCGGTTTGGATCTTTTATTTGGTTATCTTTATTTGCAGGCTGTAAACGCTTACGCATAGCCGAAATCTGGTCCAGAGTATATCCCTTTTGAAGAGCCGCTTTTTCAATATCCATATCTGACATCCCTGAGGATTTAGCCTGATTGTAAAAATCAACGGCTTGAGAACTGGAGGTAGGAGCTTGTGGAAGTGTTGGAGAAATCGGATTTGGAATAGTCTGATCCTGACCGAAAGCGATTGTGCTTACTACAAGAATCAAAAAAAGCGCCGTTCTAATGAAATGTAATTTTTTAAGTAATAAATAATGCATGTAATTTATTTAATTAACAGTTAATAGGAACTGCAATGAATCCCGAAATTCATAACATAATAAAACGCTGATTTGAAACAAGTTGCAAAACTACAAAATGTAAAATAATTTAAACCAAAGTATTTTATTAAATTGTCTTTTTCGCAGATTAAAATTTAACAGATCATTGATTTACAGATATAGACAATTCCTTTAATTGCACATCGGAAATGTGAGACGGTGAATCAATCATCACGTCACGTCCTGAATTATTTTTTGGAAATGCAATGAAATCACGGATAGAATCAACACCGCCGAATAAGGAGCAAAGACGATCAAATCCAAAAGCAATTCCTGCATGCGGAGGTGCTCCGAACTCAAATGCATTCATTAAAAATCCAAATTGTTCCTGTGCTTCTTCCGGGGAAAATCCTAATATCTCAAACATTTGTTGCTGAAGATCACGCTCAAATATCCTTACTGAGCCTCCGCCTACTTCAACGCCATTAATAACCATATCGTATGCATTGGCACGCACTTTTCCTAAATCAGTATTTAACAGATGAATGTCTTCGGGTTTCGGGCTTGTAAACGGGTGGTGCATGGCGTACCAGCGGTTTTCTGTTTCGCCATATTCCAAAAGAGGAAAATCTAAAACCCAAAGTACACGGTAATCTTTTGGATCACGGAATCCAAGACGTGTACCCATTTCAAGTCTAACTTCATTTAATTGCTTGCGGGCTTTGTCGGCAGCACCTGATACAATCAGCAATAAATCACCTGGTTTGGCATCAAATGCTTCAACCCATTTCTTTAAATCCTCTTCTGAATAGAATTTATCAACAGAAGATTTAATAGTTCCGTCTGCATTATAACGAACATAAATAAGCCCTTTTGCACCAATTTGAGGGCGTTTAACCCAATCCGTTAATTCGTCCATTTGCTTGCGGGTATAATACGCACAACCAGGAGCACAAACTCCCACAACGATTTCTGCATCATCAAAAACACTGAATCCTTTTCCGGAGGTGAAGTCCTGATCATCTCCTTTAAGCTCAGTGAACTTCATGTCAAAGCGAATATCGGGCTTGTCCGAACCATATAAACGCATTGCATCAGCATAAGTCATACGTGGAACTTCCGGCAGTTCTATTCCTTTTACCTTGCTAAATAAGTTACGGATAAGTCCTTCAAAAGTATTTAAAATATCTTCCTGAGTTACAAAAGACATCTCACAATCAATTTGCGTAAATTCCGGTTGACGATCTGATCTTAAATCTTCATCGCGGAAACATTTCACAATTTGATAATAACGGTCGAAGCCGGCTACCATCAATAATTGCTTGAATGTTTGGGGAGATTGAGGCAAAGCATAAAATTCGCCCGGGTTCATACGGCTTGGAACTACAAAATCACGTGCTCCTTCAGGCGTGGATTTAATCAGGACCGGCGTCTCAACTTCTATAAAATTAAGTTCATCCAGATATGCCCGCGTGTGGCGTGCTACCTGATGGCGTAATTGTAAATTTTTTCTGACAACATTTCTGCGAAGGTCCAGATAACGGTATTTCATTCTGATGTCATCGCCGCCGTCTGTTTCATCTTCAATCAGAAACGGAGGTAATTTAGCTGAATTTAAAATTGTAAGTTCAGAAACCCGTATTTCAATAGAACCAGTATCTATTTTATCATTTTTAGAAAGTCTTTCAATAACTTCTCCTTTGGTACAAATCACAAATTCCCTTCCCAGAGAACGAGCAGTTGCCAACACGTCTGCCGGAGTTTTGCCTTCTTCAAAAAGAAGTTGGGTTAAGCCATAACGGTCACGTAAATCTAACCACAACATGCCGCCTTTGTCACGAATACGCTGAACCCATCCGCACAATACAACGTCCTGATTTACATGCTCTAAGCTTAACTCTCCACAGGTATGTGTACGTAACATATAATTATTTTAATACTGATAAAACTAAACTGCCTGATAATAAATGGCGCAAAAGTACGTAATTTTACCAAATCTAACATAAAGTGTTTTTATGAATGTAAATAAAACCGGTATTGCACAATTCAAATTTGCACTGTTATTATTAATATTTTGTTCTGCGTCTGCCTGTAATCAGTCACCAGACCCGGATGTGAAATCGGACGGTTTTGAAATAGTACCACAGAAATTCAATATTACACCAGGTATTATTGATGAGGCTTCGGGACTTACTGAAAGCGCCAACCTCAATGGATATTTGTGGACAAATCAGGATTCCGGAGCACCTAATTCTCTATACCTGATGAGTAAAGATGGCAAATCAATTAAAGAATATAAAGTTCCTGGTTCTGAAAACCATGACTGGGAAGATATAACAAGCGGACCTGGTCCTAATTCAGGAGTTAATTATTTGTACATAGGTGATACCGGAAATAATAATCTGCCTATGACTGAAACCAATATAATTTATAGAATACCAGAAATAAGTGATTTGAACGGATCATTTCAAAGCAGTCAGCTGGAAAAGATAAGATTCCGGTATCCGGATGGTCCCCGGGATGCGGAAACATTATTACTGGATCCGAAAACAAGGGATATTTTTATCATATCTAAAGAGTCAGCTCAAACAGGTATTTATCGTTTACCCTACCCACAATCCACTTCTGAAACCATTACAGCAGAAAAAACCGGTGCAATTCCTTCGGTTGCTATGGCTACAAGCGGAGATATTTCTGTAGGCGGAAATGAAATTATAATTCGTACTTATTTCAGCGTATTATACTGGACACGAAAAGAGGGTGAAACAGTTAGCCAGACATTGTCTCAAAGCGCAACAAAAATATTACCTGTAGCACTGGAGCCTCAGGGAGAAGGAATTTGTTTTGACCGGCAGTCAAGCGGTTTTTATACACTGAGCGAAAAAGGAAGTGCTTCCAGTGTAACATTAAATTATTACAAGAGAAAATAAATTTTCTTTGATCCGGTCCTGAGTTCAGTATCAGGAAATATAGCTTAAAATTACTTTCAGCAGATGATCAGGAACAAACGGTTTTACTACAATATCATTGATTCCAATTCCATAAACAAGCTTTTCTACGTCCAAAGCAGCACTTGCAGTAAGGGCAATAATTGGTATTTTTTCACCACGGCTGCGTAAATGTTTGGTAGCTTCGTATCCGTCCATGACTGGCATGTGCAGATCCATTAGAATGATTTGATGTCTTAACGGATTAAGCATTTGAAGTGCTTCTTTGCCATTTTGAGCTACTTCAGATTCTGCTCCCCAACGGGTCAAAAATTTTTGAAGAACAAGTACATTCATTGGATTATCTTCTACAATCAATATTTTAATATTTAAAAGCGGATATTTTTTTTCTATTTCTGGTTGTACTATTGTTTTTTGCACTTCTTGTACTTTTTCAAATGTTTGGGTAAAATAAAAAATGGAACCTTTGCCTAATTCACTTTGAAGGTGAAGCGTTATTCCCTGTAATTCCAAGATGCGTTTACTGATTGCAAGTCCTAAACCGGTGCCGCTGAATCCGCGCGATGTAGAAGAATCTGCCTGGGTAAAGCGCTCAAATATCATTCTCTGTTTGTCAAAAGGAATACCTATACCTGTATCTTCAACTGCAATTTTAAGCGTAATTCCTTTTTCTGTAAATGATTCCTTTGTGATAGCCAGTTTAATGTACCCGGAAGTAGTAAATTTTATTGCGTTATGTACCAGATTACTAATTATCTGTGAAGTTCGTGTGCTATCACCTAATATTTTAGAAGGAATACTTGTATCAAGATCCAGTATAAAATTAATATTAGCGTTATTAGCTGCTGCTTTGTAACCAAAAATGATATTTCGGGCAATTAAAGCAATGTCTATTGGCTTAGAAGCAAAGTAAATTTTTCCCTCTTCAATTGTACTGAAATCCAGAACATCATTTACAATATTGAGTAAATTATTGGCAGAGAACAAAAGTATATCCAAATGATCTTGCTGGTCGGGGCGCGGCACTTCTTTGATCATCAGATGTGTTAGCCCGATCACTGAGTTAAGGGGTGTTCTGATTTCATGACTCATCGTGCTTAAAAATTCACTTTTTACTTTAAGCCCGATTTCTGCTTCTTCCTTTGCCTTTTTTAAAGTAGTTGCAAATTTGAAAGACAGGATCAGAGACTGACACGAGAAGAAAGCAATATATCCAAAAAATAAAATCTCCTTGTGTGGAGTGGCAATATTATAATATTTAAGGGCATCAGATATAATAATAATAAATATAGCTGCCGAGCTAAGTAAAGCATAGACCGAGCCGATTCTTTTATTACGGACTGCCAGCCAATAGATACGGGTGCCAATTGCAACATAAATAAATATGGCAATGATAAAGAAATTGATCAGCAGGGTAAATAAGACAGGTGGAGAAATAATGGTAATGACTGCAAATCCAAAACAAATTCCAACCATTACATTCATGATCTTATGAGGCGCATCTTCAGGGTATAATGTTCTGGTATATAAAACAAACATAGCCACAGCAGAGAATAATGATAAATATTCACATTGTAATGTGAAATCCCAGCTTAAATGCGGGAAGATATCATGAAGAGGATATTGGCCGGTTCCAATAATCCGATAGCTATAAAACAAACAGAAAAGGGCAAAATACAAGATCGATTTATCATGCCGGCCGTAAAAATATAATCCCAGGAAAAAAAGGCCTCCCATAAAAATGCCACCCGTCAGGAAATAATCGGATGCATGATCGATATTAATTTCATGCTGAAGAGTTGGAAAGCAGCCTATCTCAATACTCTTGTTCATCCCTCCTTTGGAATGATGAAAATTCGCTATCTGAAGTGTTAAATTTAATGTATCGCTAATACCAAAAATCGGTATTACCTGCGTTGACCAATAAGGAATTGTACTTTCTTTATTGATACCCGGGCTGCCATTTCTGGCAACAAGCTTATCATTGAGGTATAAGTTGTAAGAAGAGTAGGTGTCCGGTACTTTTAGTGCCAGCTGCTGCGTTGAATGAGGAAGCAAAACTGTAATTTTATAGCTGGCAAATCCTTGTGAAGGTATTTGTTTATTTCTCCAAAGCGTTGAGCTCCAAAGTTGAGGAAAATTAGCATATTCAAAATACCCGTCAATTTGTGATGGTTCTTGCAGGGATTTCCAGAAGAATTTCCACTTTCCGTTAATGGGTATACTACTTGTATCGAAATTTGTTTTCCTTAAATCAAGAACACCTGATTTTACAATAGGAATTATTGAAGGTTTTTGGGCATTGCATTGTATTGGAATAGCTGCCAGGTACAAGACGCAGAACAATATCAATAGCAGGAATTTCTGATTCCGTATCATTTACAAAAATTAAATTGAGCTAGTATGATATAGTGTTTCTACGCTAGAAGGCAATATTATTTGTATTAAAATAAAAAGTCGTTGTAGCATTAGTTAAATAAAGATAAGTTTTTTTATAAAAAGAAAATTCTGGTCTTTTTTTTACTTTATTGATCTCTGATTTATCGCTATTATTTGTTTTTCATCTCGGTATATCGGATTATGCAACGAAAATCAATTTAAAATGAACCTTAAACATGCAGGAATGACAGCGATCATTGCAATTATCACAGATGTTAATGGATTTACTCAAAATATTCAATATCCGGTAACAAAAAAAACAGAACACATAGATCAATACTTCGAAACAGCAATTTCAGACCCTTATCACTGGCTTGAAGACGACAGATCAAAGGAAACAGAAGCATGGGTAAAGGCACAAAATGAAGTTACTTTCAAGTTTCTTGATAAAATTCCTTTTAAAGGGAAAATTTTTGAATATCTGGAAAAGGCATATAATTATCCAAAATATTCTGCGCCAAGTAAAAAGGGAGAATATTTCTATTTTTATAAAAATGATGGTCTGCAAAATCAATCGGTTTTTTATCGTCAGAAAGGCTTAAATGGAAATCCCGAAGTTGTACTTGATCCTAATAAACTTTCCGCAGATGGGACAACCCGATTGACTGTTTTTAGCCTGTCAAAAGATGGATTGCATGCGGTATGTGGTTTTTCAAAAGGAGGATCCGACTGGCAGGAATACCAGGTTATGGACATGAAAACCTTACAAATGTTGTCCGACAAAGTAGAATGGGTGAAAGTTTCCGGCGCTGCATGGCAGGGAAACGGATTTTATTACAGCAGTTATCCCAAGCCTGAGGGTAGTGCACTGGCAGCCAAAAATGAAAACCATCAGGTATATTATCATCAGATCGGTACTTCACAAAAAGCAGATAAGCTGATTTTCGAAGATCCGGCTAATCCGCAAAGATTTCATACGATCAGCACTACTGAAGATGAGCAGTATGCCGCACTTTACGTAAGCGACAGGGGAAAAGGGAAAGATGGAAACGGACTCTGGGTTTTAAAAAGAGGCGAATCAAAGTTTATTCCTGTCAAGGAGGAAATAACAGATTTCAGTTACTCGCTTATTGAAAATGTGGAAAAGGGATTTTTAATAGAAACCAATGATAATGCCCCGAATAGTAAAGTCGTATTCTATGATCTGAAAAATAAAACCTGGAAATCCATTATTGATGAGAAGCCGGAACCATTACAAGGAGCGGGAACGGCTGGTGGTAAATTGTTTGCATCTTACTCTAAGGATGTAACAACACGTGTATACGTCTACGATTTAAATGGGAAATTAGAAAACGAGGTAAAATTACCAGGACTTGGTACTGCAGGCGGGTTTGGCGGGGAAAAGGAAGATTCATTTGTATTTTATACCTACACTTCCTTCAATTATCCGCCTACAATTTTCAGGTATGATATCGTTGACAAAAAAAGTACAGTTTTCCGGGAGCCGGAAGTTTCCTTTAAACCAGAAGATTACGAAACAAAACAGGTTTTTTACCCAAGCAAAGACGGAACAAAAATTCCTGCTTTTATTACTTACAAAAAAGGGCTAAAACTTGACGGTACTAATCCTACAATCCTGTATGGTTATGGTGGTTTTAATATCAGTCTTACTCCGGCATTCAGCCCGACGCGAATTCCGTTTTTTGATCAGGGTGGAGTTTATGTTCAGGCTAATCTCAGAGGTGGAAGTGAATATGGAGAAAAATGGCATGAGCAGGGAATGAAGCTTAAGAAGCAGAATGTATTTGATGACTTTATTGCAGCAGCAGAATTTTTGATAAAAGAAAAATATACATCACCTGAAAAACTGGCAATTCAGGGAGGATCCAATGGTGGTTTGCTGGTTGGCGCAGTAATGAATCAGCGTCCTGAGCTCTTCAAAGTGGCATTTCCGGCAGTTGGCGTAATGGATATGCTTCGTTTTCATAAGTTTACAATTGGCTGGAATTGGATTGCGGATTATGGCAGCAGTGATAATGCAGAAGAATTTAAAATGCTTTTGGGTTATTCGCCTTTGCATAATATTAAAGAAGGAGGGAAATATCCGGCAACTATGATCACAACCGCAGATCATGATGACCGGGTAGTACCGGCTCATTCATTTAAATATGCCGCAGAACTTCAGGCAAAAGCCGGAGCATCTTCTTCTAATCCTTTATTAATTCGAATTGATACTAACTCCGGACATGGAGCCAGCAATACTAAAAAGGCATTAGAAACGCAGGCTGACATTTACGCATTTTTATTTTGGAATATGGGATTGAAGTGGAAGTGAAGTTTTAAAGGAAATTTTCAAGACCAGGTTAAATTCTGATCAGTAACTTTTAGTTACAAATCGGAAATTATCCTGGTTCTTTTGTTTAAACTGCATACAAT
>Ga0247734_1002125_pt1 | contig 13629 bp, 8 predicted proteins | sample UWRJL103311B2_FD_180933 | JGI IMG/M metagenome (GOLD analysis project Ga0247734, IMG submission 180933) | Plant litter microbial communities from Arlington Agricultural Research Station in Wisconsin, United States - UWRJ-L103-311B-2 | ecosystem: Environmental > Terrestrial > Plant litter >... | reverse complement strand
GATCTCAAACATGCAAGCGTCAACACAGCTGCTACCCGACGTTATTCAAAGGGCTGGTGGAATTACATTACAACGCCGTTCTTGACCAGATCAAATACTGTAGCCTCAAGAGGTGTATTTGAGGACCAAGCCCCGCCTGCAATTCCAGCATTAGCAGTCGCAGCTGCAAAGGCACAGGAAGCGGAGCGCGAGCGCGATGGAATGAAGTGGGAGAAGCAATTTTCACCTTTGACTCCTGCAACGAGCACCACGATCAATTCCGATGCTTGGTGGGACGCAACTGCCAAGGAAGATCAGTCCAAGCATCCTGAGTTTATGGAGGAGTCTTCAAATGTTCACGACAAGAGACATCAAGTCCAGACATCTAATGGAACAATACCCTTAAAATCGCCGGAAGCTGCCACGGTTGGCCAAGCGACACCATCACTTGCTGCAAAGTCACCAATTGATCGCAGCATGTCCAAGAGGTCTGTAGAGAACACGAGCCGATCCAATCAGGCATTCGTCGTGCTTCCGGGCACAACAAGAATTATCGAAACGAACAACATATTTGTACAGGCTCCTTCAAGCATTCCGAACGCTCCTACATCTATTCAGCCAACTCGCAGACCAGAGCCAGCCATGCCAGCTGCAGCACCTGCTCGTGGTACATCCTCCCCCCCACCACCACCATATTCACCTCCCCCAGCAGCTACAGTAAGCGGTCCTCGATATAGGGCTTTCGTCCCTCCAGTACAAGAACAGACAAGACTTGCTCAGCCACCATCTGCTCCAGCGCTTCAGTACCCATCCTCACCCGGTCCGATTTCGCCTGGACTTCAGCAGGCTATGACCTCCCATGGTGGTATTCCGATGTCTGAAGTTCGCTCGTCTGAGCCTGATATGTCTGAAGTTCCACTTACGCCTGCAACACGGAGACCCATCAACCTCAACTCTCAATATGCAGAACTCCCTCCCAGACAAGCGCCAATGTTCTTTGCGCCACCACCAAAAGAACCCATTACCAGTAAAGCTCAAAAGGCGGAGGCGAAGCGTCGACGCAATGAGAAGGAAGATGCTATAGCACACAAAGCAGGTGGTTGCTGGCGAGGTCGGGGATGTATTCCCAATACCGGATGTTATGGCCGCAGTGGCCCGGAAGGCCGCAAGAAGCGACGTTGTTATATAGGGCTGGTGATTGGGTTCGTGACTATGATGATCGTGGTAGTTGTCCTAGCTACTACACTTCACCGGAAGTCAAACACAGTTGTTGGCCCATCGCAGTGGTTGAATATCACTGGATTTCCGCCAATATTCTCTGGCTTATCTACTGTGGTGGCCCCGGTCAGCATCAAAGCCAATTCAGGATGTATCTTCCCAGCAACGGTTTGGAGCTGTGATTTACCTAAAGAGTTGCACTCGTCAGTTGCACCGAATCCTTCTAATCGGCCAAATTTTGTATTTCAGATACAATGGGATAATAGCAGCGAAGCAAATGCGACGTTTGCCAATGTTACTGGGGGGGCTAAAATAGAGACTCGTGGTGTTGGTAATCCTGTGTCGGCCGGCCAGTTTATGAAGCACATTTTGTTCAAAGCAAGAGATATTGTTACGTTCGCGCCCAATCCAGCTCCTCCCTCCGCCGCAGAGGGGGTTTTCCTCGGCAATTCCACAGATGGCATTATCTCACCGAACAAATACGGGGAGCCGACTCCATTCTATATCTCACTGCTTTCACAAGCAGATTCGGGTCTCAAGAAGCGTGATCTTCGGGACCGTGCGAAAAATGACTTTCCCAACATCACCGCGGCAATTCCAAAACCAAGTCTAGAAAAAGATGGTACTGCAGCCGCAGCGAATCTTATTCCGTTACCTTCCCAGCAACCTATCAGACTCTACGATCGAGGTCTTCCGACCGAGCATTACGGATTCTACACATATTTCGATCGTTCGATCTTCATGAAGTCTGTTACTTCACTGAGCGAGTCCGACAACGGCCAAGTACCCGACGATCGGGATGGGGGGGCCACAGAATCAGAGGCCAATTTCCGAGTCACTTGGGCAGAAACTCGATTCCTAGTACAGATGTGGACGCAAATGAACAATACCGCACGTCTGAACGGTAACACTACGTCGCCAAAAGCAAATTTAACACAACCAGGCACATTCCCTTACCCAATCACCATCACCATCGACCGTCACGGTGGTGATCCGGCCAAGAAAATGGTTTATCTTTACGAGATGGACGAGCGGCGAGGGGTCAAGGGAGATAGTGGGAAGTTGATGGCCGAAAATAGAGCGTTTGGAGGCACGATAGTTAATCCTGCACAGAAGATATTTAATAATGAGACCAATCCCGATCCGGATTTGGGAGGATTTGATGGCGGGAATAGCGGGTGTACTTGTCAGTGGAGTAATTTCCAGAAGGTTATTCCTGGTGTACCCGTCATTGGATAACTAAAACATGGGAGATATGGGGGCAAGGAAGAAGAGGCGGGGACGGATGGACGAAAAAATAGGGAGTTTTTGAATTGCATCTGCATTAAGTTTGCAGCATAAATTGCGAGGTCTCGCATGGATAATAGGGAAGGGCTTCAGATCTTAGATTAGTGATGATTAATAGAGTAATGTTCAAAAAGGAACCACACAAGAAAGACTTCAGTTAAAAATAAATGTGCTTAATGTGAATATGCACCATATCTTACAGAAGTGAACTGCTACAACTCTACCTTGTCTAATACTAAAGAAAGGATAAATATCAAATACCTGCCTGTCATGGACGTTCAGGGGAGAGGGGTTCGGTTACCCCTGCCATAAACAATGTTTTAGCGCGCGGGCTAGCCCGCTGCTGCCTTTCGATCCAGGAACCGAGCGTACCTAAGCAAGCTACAACGACTTCCTACTCAAGCTTCGGGTCCTACATTTGTTCCACCTCTCACATCACTCTCTTTGAGAGCGAGCAACACGGGTTTCTACCTGGCACAGCTTCAATCTTTCAGCTCTGCAGGTTTCATTAAGTAGCTTCGCCTCACGAAAAGGTTGCTTGAGCGGGAGTCAACAAACCTTACCGAAGTAGCAAGAAAGCGAACGATGCCTTCGATAGCACAAACACCTCCCGGGAGAATCGGAAGTAAGAAGCGGAGAAGAGATGATGATGAAGGGGTGCAAAGAGCTACGTATGTTGTCCTCTCTTTTCCCCAACAGATAAAGTGAATAGAAGGCTGACGGAGGGGGGGCGATGTGTAGCGTACAGGTGCATTTCCCACACCAGAACGAGGAATTGGGCATGGAGATGAGCATGGCGAAGGAAACCCACTGGAAGCCGATGGCCGGCAAACCTCTCCGCCAGCCCTCGAAACGGGTAAGGGTCTCCTCGCTCTACCATGATACCGGGCTTGATGGTACATCACATAACTCCCCGCATGAAGGAATACGACATGCGGCGACTGGGGAAGCGGCGAAGGAGAAGAAAATCGATCTCCGTCCCTGTCATATCTGTCGTCGACGGCCGAGTGATAGAGCGCAGTTAGATCGGTATGCAGATTGTGAAGGATGTGGTGCGCGGACCTGTTTCGTGTGTATGCGGCAGTGTGAGGGAGATTTTGCAGGCTATGGTAAGCAATTGGGATTGGATGTTGAGGGGGACTTTGACTGTCTGGCGAGCTCGTTTGAGCGGAGAGGAAGTGATTTTGGTGATGGTTATAACAAGGGTGTTGACGTTGGTGGCGGGGGTGAGTTGAGGGGAAGAGATAGGGAAAGGGAGGAAGACGGAAATGGAGTATGGGAGAAGGAACGGGTGATGGGCCATAGGAGGAAAGTTTGCAGAGAGTGTTGCGTGGAACTTGGTGCTGAGGGTGAGGTTAGGTGTTTGGGGTGTTATCGTGTTGATGAGGCTTGAGAGGTGGTGCATTAAGGCCTTAATACAACTCGAGTAAGTGATGGATGCAGCGTTGATTTTTGGTGTTGGTAGGAATCTTTGTGCCGATCGTGTCTGCTTTCCTGGAGGAACTACTTTCTTATGATGCCATGGATGGAATGTGAAATAGGAACCCAAATATAATTTTACACAGCACCCATTTTCTGAGCTGAGCTGTGTTGCCAGTGCACCTTTCTTAAAAGATATTGCCAGCACCCATACCAATATGAATAAAACACTAAACGCGCTAGTCACGCTAAATTCAGCACCAAAATCCCTCTCGACCGACCGCATCTCACGTTTGAAATTTTGTTGCACGTCGCGCAATGCCCGAGGATGACGTTTTAGGCATGAATCGGACCGGGATGGAATGAATGGAGAGAGGATCTAAGATCACCTGATTCATTGGTTGAGATCTTCGGATTTTGCAACATAGCTATTGTTTTATGTTAAAATATTTGGTGCTTGCCTAGAAAAAGGAGATGGGGGATGGAAATGGAGATATCCAAGCTTCTGATATGGGAACTAACTGCCTTGTTACTAAAGATGATGCCGCGCTTGTTTGTAGTGAGGTGTGATAATCTGATTTTGACTTGGAACGTGAAATTTAAGTAGGCTAACTTTTATATATACATATACACACACATATATATATATATATATGCGGTTTGCTTTTCTTCAACATTTGGTGTGGCTGTGGTGGAGGTGGCTGAATATGTTGAACCCGAGCTACGAAATGATGTCAGCTTACATTCAGCGAGCCCGTTGAGTTAAATCTCTCCATAACCATCTCTGTCGCCAAACCGAAAACCCAATTGCCCTATTTATCATAGTTCTTGCCTTACCCTTTCATAAACTTGCAATGCCAGGCGTCCCTTCTGGAAAGGGTTGTGATGCATGTCGACAGCAGAAAAAAAAGGTAGGTCTCAATGACAGAAGCATGTGAAACCTACTTTTAATAAGCACTTAGTGTGATCAAGCAAAACCAGCATGTTCACGATGTGCTAGACTTCGTATTGCTTGTATAGGGTCGGGTGCTCAACGATTCAAATTTATTGCAGACAATAGGTTTGTAAGAGTATCTTCGCCATCGCCTTCCGCTTCGCCAAGCAGTGATCCGTTGACCTGTGCTCTCGTGGGAAAATTGAACGAGTTAGATGATCTAAGATACCATATCACATGGACTTTTGGGGGCTATATCGAAGATATACCCAAACGAATCGGGAGGAACAATGCACTAGATGCTGCTACTGCGGCGCTAGTTACCACCCATTCTACGCTACGCTTGAACCGGGAGTCAAATAGACCGATTCCTGCTGAAGCTTTTCAGAAATATTCCCATGCAATCAGGGCTCTGAGGGAATACCTGGACATTCCTGCGCGGGCACGTGAGTCGGAAACCCTCTGTGCGGTGTCTCTCTTGTCTATATGTGCGTACTTCCTCGGGGAGAGGGGAAGTCGATCATACCACGGAGAAGGTGCTGCACAGATCCTCAAAGCTAGAGCCTACTACGATCCCCGAGATGATTTTGAGCAAAAGCTGCTATTGAGTTTACGAGGAACGGTGTTGTTCGAAGCACTCGTTAACCCGCGGGTTCAGTTTACTCCACCAGAATGGAAACTCATAGTGGAGAATAAATTAGATGAGAGCGATCGCCCCGAGGGCATGATGTTACGCCATCTAGCGAGGGCTCCTGATTTGATGCATCGCGGACGGATCGCTTTGCGGGAGCAAACTGGCTTGCAAATGCTCGTTTTCGACGCCAGGCGCTTATATCAGAGTTTGACAACCATGTTGGGTGGATTGCGAGATCGCTATTGTAATACTCAAACGTCCGACTCTACTAGCACAGCGGCAACCACCTCTAGAGCTGCGATCACGATAGCAATGATCAACTGCCATTATCAACGCACGTATGGTTTTGGAGTATTGATATGTATGATATTCAACTGTATTCTAAAGGCTCTTGACACGGACGCCGTGGACTTGGACGTGGATGCCAAATACTTTTGCAAAGAAACTTTGAAACTTGCTAATGAGGCTGCAAAGTACAGGCCGCTGTGCGCTTCTTATATTCAGCTATGTCTTGTGGCAGCATGGAGCTGTAGCGACGATAAAGCCACAAAGGAAGCTCTAGAAAAGTGGTTGGTGGATTATTCGTCGGACTTTACAACTTCCCCTGAGGATACGGTTGAGACGAGATTAAAAGAGACATGTCGAACCCTGAGACTGTTGGATCCTTAGCTACCATTAAGACATGGAATTCCAGTAATTGAAAATACATCCTTCGTGTAGTGGCATTCGTAGCAGTACTAAACAGAAAGTTTGAGAGTAGTCGATCGCGCCATACACGCAATGGCTCAGAAAAATTGATGCGAGTCTAATATGGACTACGTAGACCTTGATGAGCAACGCTGAAGAGACAAATAATGAAGAGAATTACTGTACTACCTAGGTATCTATCGTCAGAGATCCCATAACCAAAAATGTAGATACAGTTTAGGGAAAGAGAAACTGAGTTAGATCAGTGGCCGAGTTCTTCATATATCATAGCAAGGAGATTCCATATGAATATGACTTGTTATTACATCTTTTAAGTTTCTGAGTGAATTGATATATTAGTCTCAATCCAGCAACTCGCTTAAATAGCTATCTTTGGCAGGGACCAGACCAGACTCATTGTTCGCTTATATTTCTGCATTAGGGAGGTACGTGCGGAAGCACCAAAATAGGCGACGACTGGCTGAGAGCCTCCGGTTCTCAAACATCACAGCTCACGATTAACTAGCAGCGTCAACTCATATCGAGTGAGCTGTCAACGATATTTCATGACCCAAACAGTCTGTCAAGCGCGGGGCCCAGAACAACTGGCTAATATTAGCGTGCGATGAATATTTTCCGCGCCTTCCAGCCAGTCACTTCGGGATGCCCCTGGACATATGAATAACCTTCTCTTGTTGATGGTATTGTGGCGAGTGCGGTGCAAGGGTCCGGAGATATCACTGGATCTTGACCCCGGAGCAATTTTCTAGGTCTGAGATATTTCGTGGCTGCTTCAAAGTCCCCTGGCACCACTAACAGTGCTCGTTGACATTCGCATAAGGAACATAAGGAACCGTATTGTGTGCCCGTTAAATCTTATAAGTCGTTGCTCGAAGTTCCGTCATCTTTTCGAATGTTTCTCGGTCTTTTTATTTCCTACTTCTTTTCGTAGTGCTTGATTTGTCACAGCATTGGAGACATTCTAAACTTTCCATTCTTCAGCGTTGATCGCAATTTTCTACAACACTCCTTTATAATGAATTAAAGCTTTGGCCGAATCTGGAATAGTATATTTTCTGTTCTTATTGTCGTACGTACTCGAAATGTCTTTATTCAGAACAGTTCAATCCTTTATCCAGAACAATAGCTTTGCTTGTCAAGTGACAATACTATTCACAATAGCATTCTTTATCTTAGATTCACACATGGCAATACGATTTTAGGTGTTGCTCAGCCATGAACAACATTCTCTTATGTACTTTCTTTTTTTCAAAACAGATCTCCTTCACTCTCACATTTCCTCTCTTCAAAACTCACCAACTCTCAGGCACACCTATATACATTTTATACGAAACCAGATCACGAAACAATATTCATGCTTCTGGAGCTGACTGCGCATTTCAGAATGACAAAATTACAACAGATTTTATGCCTAGGCGCTTTAGCCTACATCTTACCAACAGTTAATGGTCACGGTGGTGATGATGACGGAGATCCAGTCGCCAGTCTTAGTGGCCCCTATCCTACCTTGCAACACAATTACGATTCGTCAAACTTTTTCGACGAGTTTTCTTTCTTCAGCGATCCCGATCCTACACAGGGTTTTGTTCAGTATCAAACTCTCGAAGCTGCGAATAGTTCTCGATTAGCAGGTATCAAAGATGGTGCAATTTACCTAGGATCCGATGCAACCACCAATCCTCCAAGGTCCACCCGTGTCCAATCCAACTATGGCAACTACAGTCGTGGTCTCTTTATTGCTGACATCGCCCGCATGCCTGATTCCGATTGTGGAGTATGGCCGGCGTTCTGGACAGTCACAAGTGGTAATACCTGGCCCGTCGGGGGCGAAATCGATATCATTGAGGGTGTGAATGATATGGTGGGCAACGCTCCCTACCTTCATACGGGACCTGGATGCAACCTCATCAGCAAAAACCCTGCGACACCTCCCTCTGATAAAAAGCTTGGATGGGATCCAAAGGCTTCCGAGGACTGTAATGCAGGAAACGGAGGTTTAGGCTGCGGTTTTGGTCGGACTTCTGGGGCATACGGGAAATCTTTCAACCAACAGAACGGTGGTGTCTATGCAATGGAGTGGACTCAGAATGATATACGAGTTTGGAACTTTGCTCGCGAATCTATCCCGCAAGACATCAAATCCGATAATCCCAATCCGATGTCCTGGCCACAGCCACAAGCCCATTTTGGGGGAGGTGGCTGCAATATTGGCCAGCATTTCCAGAACCATCAAATCGTCATTAACACTGACTTTTGTGGGGCATACGCTGGAAACGACGAAGTGTGGAAAGCAGGTACTTGCAGTACGAAAGCGAAAACTTGCAAAGAGTTTGTAACCGGCAATCCTCAAGCTTTCAAGGATGCTTATTGGCAAATTAACTCCATCAAGGTGTTCCAATCACCAAATGGTGATCCTTGGCTTGTTCCTGGCCAGGTGAAACCTTCGTCAAATAGTAGAAGCTTTGCCCCACGCGGAATCAACTGGCGAGTTGGTCTACATCATAAGCATTTGTGAGCTGGAGGGACTATGAATAGTTTCTGTGGTGTAAATAGCTCACTGGAACACACTCTGGTAGTGTGTGCGTAGATCTTGATCTTACTGTATATTCCACTTGAGCGTATTTAGAAAGACAGAATGGTCTGAAGAGACATGAGAGGTTCGAATAGACATGACCTAGAAGCAAATCATATAATAAAACCAAGTTCCATTTTTTCCTCTAGCGCCAATTTATTCTTTATATGGCACCGTCCTGGGTAAGACACTAAACTGCCTCTTGATAATATCGGCATTTCCACTCGCCGTAAAAATATCATGCTATAACCACTACCTGCACCAAGGTTAAACCACCAGGAGAAGAAATAATAGGTGAAGCAAATCACGGAGTACTCTCATGGCAACACAATACCACCACCACTAGAACAACACCGACAGCGCAGCAGCAAAGCAAAGCATAAACTATAGAACAATATCCGAAAGTAAGGTGATGATCGTCCTAGGTAAGACATAAAACTGCCTTGACAGTCAATATCAGCGTTGTCTGCAGGCGGACTCTGAGTTTGCTGTCACCTCTCAGTCCTCCTACACCGACGCTTCAGAATAAGTTCCTTGAACACCATCACATCAAGCACAATCCAGCCCCGCAATTCGTCTTCCCAAATTTGACATTAGTGAGGAAAGTAAAATGGCTCAAGTTCCGGAGTACTCCTAATAGTGTGTTATAATAAGATATGACAATGGGAGAAGCTGAAAAGTTGCCCAGCAATCCCAAATTAGGGTAGAACATAAAAGGGGAACCAATATTACCAACATCGCGGGAGGTAAATGAGATGGAGATCCTGGGCTAGAGCCGGTAAGTATCCATTGTTGACTGCACGACATGTTGCGATTTGCTTCTTAATGACCCACCATACGATAACAGTTCGGAGATGTTTCCAAATAGGTTCTCCGAAGAGCAAATAGGACATAATTTGAATACTTACGCACGGATATACGGCTTGAGCCATATCCAAAGATTCCAGAAAGAGCCACAAGAGAAGGATCAACAGAGGATAATCACTCTTCTTGAAAAATTCTTTGGATCCCCCACGAATAGCAGTATGGCGTACCGGAGCTGGTATGGCGAATTTTCCATTTATAAAAGGTTTCTTTCTTCCCACACCATTAGAGAACTATCAAAAGTGGAAGATTTAGAGCCACCTTCAACTGCCAACTCCGCCGTTTGTCTCTATGGTCTGGAATTGATCGCATCAAGCTGGTGGGATTCTCTAGGAATAGACCTTTCCTACTTATCTAGATAGCGTTTACAATTTGCCCAATTGGCGCTGGCTCTTTATTATTAATGCTATTATCATTATACCGCTCACATTCATTGGCTACTTTCTTTGGCCAGGAACGCCAGCTCAACCCAATCGCTTAATAATCAAAGAATCTAAAATTGAGTTAACATGGGCTCGGCTGGCAAAAGCTGGAGCTAAACCGCAGCCCACTCCCTTTTCGTTTAGTCTTTTGAAGCGTATCTTTACTAATCGCCAAATTTATATCTTGATTATCTTCAATACCTTTTTCTTTAATATTAGCGTTAATATTGTTGCCTTTCTGCTATAAATTAAAAGCCTCAAATGCTACGATATTGTAATCATTACTCGGCTTAGTATTATTAGTCCAGACCTTGGAATCTTCCTTATTCTCTTTATTAACTTCAGCGCCAATTTATAAATCGGCCGCGTAACAGCTATTACCCTTATCTCTACGGTTAATTTCAATAGTCTCATTATCCTGGCCATCTGGAATATACCTGAGCCCGCAAAGTGATTTGCCTTTTCGCTTAGCTACTCGTCTATTACTATTTCGTTTATGTTTTACGAGTAGGCGAATTGTGAGGACTCAACGACCGACGCACCTTCCTTTAGCAACAGTAGAACTTAGGTATAAGGTCTTCAAGACCTTAGTAGAAGAGAATCAGACACTTTTTTTACCACTTTCAGACTCACTACCGTGATCCCTGATACGAATGTAATACTCAAGGACAACAAAGAAGAGCGTACTTTAACACTAATCTTAATAACTGCGTTTGCGACTTTAACGATCGCGTAAATACCGCTACTTACTTATCCTACGATCCAGGCTTCAAGATTTCCGCACGATTATGCTTACTCGGCGTCAATAACGGTGGGCTTGGTTATTATGACACAGATTGTGCGTGTGCTGTTTAAAGGGGAAGATTAAGTCATTGATACCACTTACTAAGAAGTGATAGAAAGAGTTGAGGCTAACAAATCTACAGTGAGAAATAGGCTAGATTGGAAGAATCTTCTGAGGACGGCACGAGCTCGGGTGTAGCATCAATACAGGAAGAGAAGGACAAGAAAGCGGTGGTTCAAGACGTTGTTCCAGTCTAGAATTTATGGGAGCACGGTGTGCTTGAGAGTCAAACAAATAGACTAGTAGTATAATTGGGAGTGGCGGGACGTCAAGACTTAAAGTAGGCCCATGTTCTCAAGTTTTCCGTTATGCCTTTAAGATCGATTCTGTGACACATTTAAAGAAACAGTTAAGGCGGTCATGGTGATCTATCTCAATAGACTTGACTCTGATATGTTATAGGAGGCCCCAATTAAGCCGAGTCTATTGGTTTCTAAGCCTATCTCTATCATCCATAAATGTTTGTGGGGGGTTCTCTTCATCCACCACTCTCTGTTTGCTCCCCGGAAGAACGGAGTTTCGTCGACCGACGTGTCGCTGTTCCGACGCAGGAGTAACATTTGGTGGCTGGTTGTTTTGATCCGGGCTGTATACTGGCTCTGCGTGCTTTGCTTCCAGCGGAGCAGGATTGCCATCAGCTGGAGTACTAGCTTTAGACATAATTCTTCCAATGGCGCTGCTCGCCAAATTTAATACCCATGCATAAATACCTAGGCTCAGGTTTGCAAGTGCTTCAGCAGTCTTCCACATCGCCCACTTCGTACGCTCAAGTTGCATGGTCGTCATGTAAACTGCAATGAAAAAACCTGCTGCCGGCCCAACTGTCACAATAAGTCATAGTATCCCAAAAGTTGGCAAATCGAACTTACAGATGTAGCCATATACGTATCTTGACCATGAAACACCCTGAATCTTCATACCGTCCGCGGATTGCGGGAACCCGTCGATATCTAGCGCAAGCAACGAGGTGATGAATGACATGGGTAACTAGACATGTGATTAGAACCTAGTCCATGCTGCATATAGGAATGAGAGCCAGCTTACGAAGATGATCGTGATGACTGTGAAGACCATGAGAATATTCCCCTGTTTTAGTGACTGCGTTGCCTGTTGTCGCGAAGATATCGCTTCATCGATGGCCGCCTCATTCTGCTCAAGATCCAGTATAGAACCTATCTGGAAAGTCGTATCAGTTAGATAGTGTTTGCAGTGGGATGGAGGCAGGTAGAGTTGGAGCCAGTGATATTCAAATACTTACCGCACCCTGTATTCGTTCAGCCTGGCTGTCCATTTCCTTTATGTCGTTCAGGTAGTACGCCGGTCCTCTAAAGTGGTCTTTCTTAGAGCTGGTATCATGCAGCTGGTTCCAAACCGTCATTTGGTGCGAGAGGATTGCTTTGAGCATGTTGAGTTCGTCACGAATGTCTTTGACATTTTTCATCACATTTGCCGCGCTTCTAATAGATTTGATAGTTCCAAGCCCGCCATTTTCAACTTTTTGTGGAGGCCCTTTCTTTCCGTCATCTTTACTAGTGACGGAAGTTTGGGCTTTCTTATCTTCTACAGCCTCATCGCTTTCCGTCTCGTAATCTGTTTGAGATTTCAGGCTCTCACGTTCTATACTATTGGCAACCTTCTCCGTAAAACGACCAAAGAGCTTGGCTTCCTCTCGAGCCTAGAACAGAATCAGTACTTAGTCGAAAAACTTTGGTCAGAGCACAGACCGCTTTATTGATAGAGTTCTCATATACTTGTTGTATGGTCTCGTACATTGGACCCACGCGAATACGGCAGGTGGAGTTGTCAAAAAAGTTGATACAGAAATCGGTTACAATCTCGGCCATCTTATGCGCGGAGAGCGGAAACTGAGTGATAGTACGATTCATCAAGTGTTCTCGATCCGTGAAGCTTACAGTTCCCTCTATCTTTGTACAAGTCAAGCAGTTCTCGGTACATGACGCTTTCCGGGGGCAATTTTAAGATCTTCTGCTCGTGCGAAGTGCTAGATTTCAGCTTGTGGAAGTTGCTCGACTTGGTAGGATCCTGCAGTCTGGAAATTATGGAACTAAGTTTCTTGGTGCTGCGAGTAAAGTCCTTATCAAATTTAGTTGTTCCTTGAATGCCTTGGAATTGAAGTGGCACTGTTTGTATTTGTTTATTTAATATATGCTCTTCCACATTATTAGTATCCGCGGCCTCAGTTCGCGCGGTCAGAGTGCTCAGTGTCAAATACGGCATCTTTTGGTTAATCAGAGACTACAATGGCTCATATATATGAGGTGATAGCTTACATATAAAGCAAGTGCGTTGGAAACTGGCTCTTCCGACTTGCTCTTTTTCTTTGATGCCGACTCTTGTCTTTTATAATTGGGGCTTAATACACATCCCGGCTTCATAAAGTGTGTCGCAGATTTTCCAGATGGCAACTGATGCCAGCTTCGTTTCAAGAAGTCTGCCAAATAGTAGTAGTCTTTCTTCGATTTTTGTAGAGTAGGGTCTAGGTTCTCAGTCACGTATTGTGTTTCATTTGTGTCACCGGATACAGGAGAAGCTTCATCAGCCTCCGAGATCTCGTTTTCGGTTATTACATCGACCTCATCGACACATATTCTCAGAACGAGATCCTACAATGTAATGATTAACCACCAGGGACAATGAATATGAGACACGACTTACCTCCATCCACTTCAGCTGTGTAGACTTAGCAATTGAGTGTATCACATCTTGCATGGAAGACTTACATTATTA
>Ga0247734_1002123_pt1 | contig 13636 bp, 12 predicted proteins | sample UWRJL103311B2_FD_180933 | JGI IMG/M metagenome (GOLD analysis project Ga0247734, IMG submission 180933) | Plant litter microbial communities from Arlington Agricultural Research Station in Wisconsin, United States - UWRJ-L103-311B-2 | ecosystem: Environmental > Terrestrial > Plant litter >... | reverse complement strand
ATCGCATAAAAAAGATAGTTTTTGTGGGGGGGGGGGGGGTGGTTCATTTCTAAAGATAACCTTTTGGGACCTAATTACCATGATTGCTATTGTGCATGCCTTCCTCTATTGTCGAGGCTCTTTTGCTGGCTGGGCTACAATACATCAGGAAGCCGCTCTCCACCAACTACAAACTCGTTCAAGATGCAATGAGCGACAATCTTCTTAAGCTTTAAATACATCAGACGCTAAGTAACATGGGAAATCTAAAATGGTGAAGTCAAGAGGGGCTGAAATCCACGATCAAGGCCGGCTTGGCTGAACGGCAGACACAACAGTGTTGTTGCGGATAGGTGTGATGCTCGTTCTTAATAGCGACTTCCTCGTGAAAGCTGCGTACTTGCTAGCCACAAGAACATCACTATGGTTTCTTTATATTCTTCTCTCTCCAACCACTGCTAACTTATAATATTAGCATCATCACCAACAGTACTATTCTACCGCATCAGTGTTCGTGCATATATAACTTCGATCATAAAAACCCGAATTTATTCATCATGCTTTCTCAAACAGTTCTCGGGCTCTTAAACGTGAGCTCGATTGGCAACTTGAGCTCGGTCACTGCAAATGTGAGTCAACTCCCCCTGTCGTGTTCCAATATAAAGCCCCATCTAACATTTAACTAGGCGAGCAATGAGTGCAATGCCTTCCGTGGTGTTTGTTCACCTGGAGGCGAAGTTTTCCTCGGGCCTGATTTCTCTTACGGAAGCTACACCGGATTTTCTATGTGGCACGACCGTGAATAATCCTCTTCCTTACCTCTTTGTGAGAATCCCCGAGGAAGATACTAACCAATAATACAGATGGAGGAGATCACGGAGAGTATGGCGCCATCTCTCAGATGCCTGTTCTAGGCGAAGTTAAGAATCCTTTCGAGGGTATTCAGGACAGTGTAACTGGCGTGAATAAAGCTGGAAATGACTACTACAAATTTGTTTCTGGTTCAAATATTACGGTCGAGCTCGGAGCTAGCAATCATTCAGGGATCTACCAGTACACATTCCCGGGTGGTTATGCAGCAAATGTCGTGATCGACATTTCACACGTTTTCCAGCCTCCTCAAGGGCAAGGGCTGAAATATAAGGCCGGTAGCTTTGAGGTTCTTTCTGATCGGATCTATAAGGGAACTGGGCACTACATCGATGAATATGAGAGCGTTCACAATATCAGCTTCTGCGGATACTTCGACAATACTGCTAATGGTAAGTGTTGCTTTTGAGATTAGTCCGAGCCTTGAACTTTTTTTATTAATGCCACAACGTTCACAGCCACACTTTATGAGTTGGACGGTAAGATCCTCAAGAAATCCAAGCTAGAGAAAGACGAAGAGGTCCGTCATACTCTCACGAAGCATCGTGTTGCTGTAATATTCACTTTTCCAAATACCACCATCATCTCCAGGGTTGGAATATCAAAGACTTCTGAAGAGGAAGCCTGCAAAAACGTCAATGCTGAACGTAAGTAATTTATATTTTTCTGGAGCCGGTGCTTTCCCCCATCACATGGAATCACACTCTGCGGCATTGCAAACTAACCTCATTAGTCCCTAAGGGAATGCACATCAACTCTAATGGTGTCTTTGATGCGGATCTCCCTGAAATATCAGTGGCTCCGTCACCCACAGCAAACGGAACAAAACCAGATAATACTACACTGTCAATTAGCTCTTCGCCTTCCAGTGCTGATTTTGACGTCGAAGACACAAATATGGACCAACATCATTTCAAGATATTTGTCATCCTTCTAGGAGTTATCCTTGGACTGTTGTTCCTTTGTGAGTAGCATGATGACTTAATATGAGAATTTAAGATGCTCTGGATAATTGCTGACCTATCAATAGCTTTGATTATTCTCTTCGCTTTATGTTTGGGCGCTCATAGGCACTTCAAGACAGACAAGAAGCAGAACAAGATAGACCACCATTTTCGGTCCGCTGGAATGAGAGAGCGCGATGGTGCTGCTGATATGCCTCCAAGACTCTAGAGTATGATTGGGAATTTTATGAGCTGAAGTTCCGCTCCATGAAGTTTCGTATACTGAGGTATACCTAGTTGGTCTTTCGTCGATAGTCATCATCAGTATGAATTATGAAATTATTCCAAGACCTATAGTGTCAAATCTGGAGACACATTGAAAAGAGAGAACTTGACTCAATTTCTAGTTTTCAGTAACATAGATCGGCTGCAGGTGAGTTTCCATTCGTCGTTCGGGTCGTTGAATTTTGATGGTAGTCTCTTATGTGAAGGTCGGCTCCCAGCGGCTCCCTAGTGTTCACGTTAAGGAGCTTGTCCTTTAATATCCTATATAGGTGTCACTGCCTTTGATGAAATGTAGTAGAATTTTGCAAATTGAAAATGGTCATGCGTTATAAATGGTTGTCCAAAAGCGCTGATAGGTACCTCCAGCATTAGTCTGATTTGATCATGATTCTATGAAATGTTTTGAGACACTTAAACTTGAGCTTAGTAGAGCAACTAGCTACAGGAATTGTAGCTTCAATCCGATTAATCATCTCAATTCAAGCCATGCTAGATAGACTAACTGGTAATGTAAGATCTTCTGGAAAAGAAATTCAAAGCACTAGGTGCCATTCTTCATGAATAATGTGCAACTAGGTAAATGATAAGACATAATGGAATCGCATTTTTGGAATGCACCTGCTGAGTGTTCTCAAACATTAAAGCCATATGCCAGACACCACGAAAGAAAGTCGTAGCCTTATGGTATATATATCTCTTATACTAGCGCAGTATTGAAGCTTTTCCTTGGCACGGCCTAAAAGTGGGTCCATTCAACCCGACACAATTTGTAGCCAAACTCGCGACCTTGCAAACCAATGCAACAACAGCACCTGCAGACTGACATGGTCTTTTAAGCTGCCTCACCAAATATACATACTATAACTTTTCTGTTATTGCGCCATGTTGTTCCCTGAGCAAGATTCGGAGCATCTCAAGGCGTGGATTATCCAACGGCTGGCTGGAACGTAAGTAACTTACTTGCACCTTTCATAGCGAAGAAATCATAACACCCCGTTGCTAACGCTTCAATCGCGTGTAGTTCTGATGCAGATCCTGATGTCCTTGCAGAATACATGCTAGCGCTTCTGCGTCATGATGGAGAGATCAACGAGGTCCGCGCTCTATGCGATACTGAGATTCCAGATTTCTTGAAGGAGGGTGCTCCAGTATTTGTGCAAGACGTATTTGACGCCATTGCTTACAAGTCATATCTCCCCGGCGCTCCTCAACCACCTGTTCGCAGATCCTCTGGCCCCATTGCACCCCCCACTGGACCTTCTGCTCCTATATATAATGGTTTGTCCTCGCTGCCTGGTGTGCCTGGCGCACCATTGGGACCTCAAAATGGATCAAGGAAGCGCTCATACAACGATCGCGGAGATGGTGATGCCCAGGATAGAGGATTCCAGCCCGGTGGAGACCCAAATGGAAGATCATTCAAGCAACCACGAAGAGGCAATATGATGGGAGGCCATATGGGACGGGGAGACTTCAACAATATGAATGGCAGAGGCGGTTTTCAGGGTAGGGGCGGTCCTATGAATCTGCAAGGCCCAAATCCACCACGTTTCATGCCGACAATGCCTATTACACCGCAAGGAATGCCGCCATTGGATCCGAGCGACCCTATAGCATCAATACTGGCTATGCAGCAGTTGCAGCAGGCGATGGGGCTGCCTCCACTGCCGCCTATGCCTACGAAGCAACGATGTCGAAATTACGACGAAAAGGGATTTTGCGCCAGAGGTCACACTTGTAAATATGAGCATGGTCAAGACTCGGTGTTTGTGCCACCTCCTAAGCCAGCCGATGAGTACGACCCAAGCAACTCAAGTCTTATGACTGGTGTGGAGCTGGGTAGTCCAGGTGGATTCAATGGTGTTCGGGGCAGTGACCGAGGTAGAGGTCGTGGGGGTTTCCAACGAGGTGGTGGAAACGAGCGAGGAGGCTTTTCGCAGAACAGACGTGGAGGCAGAGCCGACTTCTCGTCAGATAGACCAAATTATGACAAGACCCGGACAACGATCGTAATAGAGCAAATCCCAGAGGAAAAGTTTGATGAAAGCCATGTTAGGGAGTTCTTCTCTGAGTTTGGAAACATCATCGAAGTCACTATGCAACCATACAAGAGACTTGCTATCGTCAAATTTGATGACTTTCAGGGAGCCAAAGCAGCTTACGATTCCCCGAAAGTAATTTTTGATAATAGATTTGTGAAGGTTTATTGGTATATCAACCCAGAGTCCTTACCACAACCACCTGCTAGAGCGAACGGGTCGGCAAAGATCGAGAACAGAGCTACGCCAGTACCTGCTCGGAGAGCATCCGAACCAGAAATTGATCCTGTAGAGTTTGCGAAGAAGCAGGAAGAGGTCCAGAAAGCCCACGAAGAGAAGATCAGGAAGAAACGAGAAGTAGATGCTGCTAGATCCGAGCTAGACAAGCGTCTAGAGAGCCAGGCCGAGGAGAAGCGGCAGCTGATGGAGAAAATAGCACGTATGACTGCAAAAAAGAACGGGAGCACCGATGCAGCCTCTGAAAACGGCACTCTAAATCCCAGTGATACAACGGATAACACGGCAAGTGAAGCCCAAAAGTTATATGCTAAGTTAAAGGCGGAAGCAAGTTCGTTGGGTATCGATACTACACTCACTGACACCGAGCCATGGGCTGGTCGTGGACGTGGACGTGGACGTGGTGGCTATAGAGGGCGTGCTACCGCATTTGTTCCACGAGGTTCCAGAGGTGGCTATCGAGGTCGGGGTGGCGCTCCCTTTGCAGGTGCCGCAAGCGTCTACAAAATTGATAACCGTCCTAAGAAGATTGCTCTCAAAGGCATTGACTTCACTACTTCCGATAAGGAAGAACCACTCCGGGAACATCTCTTTGTAAGCTCCCTTGTTTCTCGGTTAAAACATTTAGAAACTAACCAGATTGTAGAGCATTGATAGCACAGCTGAAGTAGATGTCTCCCCCGAAGTCACAACTATTCTCTTCAAAGAACGGTATATCGCCGAGAAATTCTGGCAAAGTCTCCCAAACGGCGAGATTCCATCAGTTGGTAAGGTCGAATTGTCGTGGATCCAGACACCGCTGGCGCCTATCAAGCCTAAGAACGAAGATACAGCAATGGAAGAGGGTGATGCCATGGCTTCAGGTCCAACGCCGATGCGGTATGAGCAGGCGGCGGAAAATATTGATTACGATGTTGCGGATGATAACGATTGGGGTGATATCTAATAAGCAGACTATGAAAGGAAGGGAATGACATTAACTTGGAAATGAGGAATAAGGGTTAGGAGGACCTGTATTTTATGTAGATTATGATCCGAAAAGCGAAATTCGTGATGGATGCCTTCCCCTAAACTTGGTCTTCACACCACTCTCTTATCGAACGCAGTCTGCTGTGACTTTTCCAAATCGGGTTACCTACTTATGTCGACCTCGAATTTCTTTCACATATACCGCATTGTTACAATAGTATCCGCCACTCGACGTTGGCAGATGTGCGTTAGAACGCTGCCCCCAGTCCTGATCAGAATTACCAATGGCTGCCCGCCCTTCCCCTTTGTTAAGCGAGAATCCAGAACCGCGAATGTCAAATTCAGCTCGAAGTAAACCAAAAAGCCACATGATTGTTACACTTATAAGCCAACCACAGATCTAAAATGGCGAGCTAGCTTATTATTGCACTGAAGATGATAGCGTGTTATGTATTGAAGGGCGTAAACTTGTGAAAGAGGTTGTGATGGCATGGTTTGTCTGGGTGAATCTGGTAATGCAAATAGGCAAGGCTGGGTAGCGGGATGGACTTGTAATGGGACTGAGGGAGGAAACATATGCGAAGGTATTGGGGGGTCAGGGTGGCACTTGATGAATTAAGGTGACATTTGGGAGGAGGTAGCTAGAGAAGTAAACTAATATTTTCTCCACTTCTCTCTGTATGATACCTATACCGTGTTAGCTTAGCACACTGCATAGCCAACCTACTCTTACTTGAAGAAAGTTATTCTGTATCCGGTTCAAAGATCAGGGCAGCCTCGTCATTTTCTACTAATGTCCCACCGGCGGTGTACAATGTCTGTCTGACAACTGTCATCTGGTGGTGTCTAGCTATTCATACGAGGAACTGAGATATCAAGTGTACCTCGACTTTCAAATCATTCACGTTTATTCCCCAGCCATTTACCCATACCTCAAACATGTTCGACAATTCATTTTTTCACCGGTGTCTTCGACTTCGGGACTGTATTGAATATTGTTCACTCAGACAGGGGACCAGCAGCCTTTCAAACGTGATGCAGTAGTCACAGCCTTACGTTCCCGTACGCTATCCATTCAACAACACCACTTCATTTCTCTCTCTTTGCCTACTTTCCTTCATTGAGCTCACCTATAATATCAAATCTAAGCAATCGGCGGGAACGCTTTACCAACGATGACGGTATGCGCATTCGAAGGGAATAGCGATATGTACGGCATCGGAATCCGTATCGGCTTCTATCTCCAGTGGTACACCAGTATCCTCGCATCCAGGGTCGCTCCAAGAGAGCTTGATGGTCTGGATTTTTCGAACACGGTATTCATTACAGCGACTTTTATTGCACTTATCATTCAGAGAATTCAGCATCAACTAGTCATTGTTGAGATCTATATCATCCTGCTTTTGTGCTTCGGAGGGTATATTTACCTGGTTTTTCTATATGCCTGGCGTATTTTAACTAGATGCAACCCCAGGTTAGACCCTTCGAGATGGCCTAGTTTAAAAAAGAGCGAGTTTTATAGTCTTGTGAATTTCGGGATGCTGATTTCGGTCTGCTGTTTCCAGCTCTGGTTCTGGTTTTCTGAGGTGCCACATCTGGATCAGGACGAAGATTGTCAGGCCTATGGCTTCCTCTTCTCGAAGATAGTTTTAAACAGTCCGACTTTCATAGTGTTGAATATCGTATTACAAGGTTTATTGCTTCTCTCCTGTGTCGGGATTCTTGTCATCTGGTGTGGAAAACGGCTTAAACTATGGGAGGAAAGAAGAGGCCGGACACTGAGGTTTGTTAGTACAAACGTATCTCGCAGATGACGGTACTGATGTTTTGATTAGGACATCCCAGATATTACAGTTGGAAAACCTTCAAATGGTCAATAGTATTATTGTGGCGAGCATCGTTACAGCGGCAACAGAATTAACCATAAAATGGAATATGATAACTGGTGTGAACGATCTGACATCAGCCGGTCAACTTATTCCGTTTCTAATCGGGGTTGCTCTTGTCCTGAGGGTTGTCTATGTCGGATTCTTCAGGAACGGACCCGATGGAGAGACAATACCGAGGCGGAATCCGAATTCAATTACTGGTCATGTCGGCCGGCACCACCCAGGGCGGGCTAGTCGTCACCGCTCTTTTATACAACGGGAAGCTGACAACTTTTCATCAAACAATAGTGTACCAATAGTTGCGGAACCAGCAAGGGCAGGTCGTCGATCTCGACCCAGGTATGGTGAAATAGTTTAAATGTGGTTATTTAGTAGCTGTTTTGATTTTACAGTCGTTCCGTAAAGGAGCCTCCTGCACATTTATTACTAATGAATGCGCATCTTGGCTAATGTGAGCACTTTCTTGATGGATCAGAACTCAGCAATGGAATTATTGGGTGCAAACCAATCGGGGTTTCCACAGGTTCCGTTAATAAAGATATTTCCCCTACAAGCTCCTCTGCTCTAACTTTTCTTCAAATAATTGAAAGTATCATATCAGAAAACTGGCTAGACAAGCTCATTCAACTAGTTGGTAGCCAATATACATGAGCAAATATCATTTCAATCGTTCTATAGATTTAAATGCCCTACGTTCAGAGAGCGGTATATCTGTAAGATGGAGGTTTCATCGACATTGACATGGCAATTTTTTTTAAAGCGAATAGGCTTGTATACCAGTTAACAAGTAATACGATTAATAATTCTGACTTAACAAAGACCATCTATAAACGACCAGCAAGTAACTATTATTATAAACTCTCGGGAATTACTACACTCAGTTATCTAGATAGAAAATGCCCAGGTCGTGTGTAAATAAAAAATAAAGGTTTGACATCTTGCAAAGATGCTTCGCAGATATGCTGGGAGTGTGCTGAGTATGATCTGTTTATGGAATGATCAGCGGGAAGTGTACTATGAATAAAGAGTAGAGTTTCTAGAGTATGTTATGGTCTTCATTGGCCAAATCCGCTCTTTAAGACTTAATAGATAATAACATCGAGAGCTTACATCATGGAGGGAAAACGAATTGCCACTGATGTATTCCTAGTCAATGACTACAGGCATAGCTTTATACTAGCCTATGAGTTTTCAAAAAATCAAAAAATAATTTTTTTGAGCGCGGTCTGGGCTGCTATGTGGAAGGGGGGTAAGGGAGGAGTACTACTTTTGTTGGTCCACATTTTGCCCTCTGCTACGCGAATGAGAACATCTCCCTCTTCGCTAAACCTTCAAACTTGCCAGCTCGCAGGTATATGTGACGTATGCTGAAACACAAATGCAGAATTCGCCCTCGTAGCTCAATGGTAGAGTCAGTTATTACTTCATCTTCGCAAATCAAATTAAAACTAACAGTATCCCAGGCGCGTCACTAGTAATGACGAGGTTGCCGGTTCGATTCCGTCCGAGGGCATTACATCTTTTTTTTTTTTTTTTTTTTTGGTGTGTTTTTTTTTTTTTTGGGTGTGTATCTTTGTTTTCTTTTTAAACCATACTAGAAAGCAAATTGCATATTATATGTACGTAGACTACATTCTTCTTAACTCGGCTCGAAACTTTCCTACTTTGGCTTTCCAGCTCCCCCGACAAGTAAATTTTTTGGTCTTGGAAGGAGTTGGAGTGGGTGGGTTCGCTTAAAGCCTTGAATGCTATTACTACCATACCACCTTTTCCGTGTTTTCTTTGAGTCTTGGCCCTGTATACTTACTACTCGACATATATACTCATTTGTTATAATGTAGATGTTGGATTTGCTTTGCTGAGGTGATATTTGGTTTTATAAGGAAACATTTTCAATTTCAAAGTCTTGTAAAACTCAAAAGAACTTATTCTTGCCTACAGTGTGTGTGAGTAGTCGCAGTTCGACGGGAGGTGAGTGAAAGATGGATCAAACTCTCCGTAATCATGAGAGATTGTGAATTTGTGGTAGGTAGTAGAAGCTGTGCGGAGATAATATAGAACCATGTTTTAATATAATGAGCTTGCCAAAGTTTAAGATTCGATGAATGTATTGTTATCATTGATTTGGTGATAAAATACTTACGGGGAGTTTCCATGGAACTGGTTTATGGCCCAGGTTTGCTAGTGAAGGTAGATGCTCGCAGGACAAAGTTGGCCCCAAAGGTGTTATTGTCTGATTATAAATCTATGCTAAGGGGGGTTTTCATAGGCCAAACAGCTAGACTAGAATAATATCGTTCAAGAACGCAGTGGAAGCATGCAGCGGAGTGTTTATTTGCTGGTCTACAGGCCAATATGGTCCAATCTTTGATGAGTAGGTTTATATTCGAAAATGATGCTGCTACGAGTCGATGGAGCCTCTAAAAACCCCCCGTTTCAGTTTATTGTTGAAGTGCAACTGAAATCACCATCAAAAAGTATATCATTCACATCCCCGTGGTCGATTATCGAATTCAATCATTGATTGATCCACGCTATGTCTATCCAATAAAACGAGGCAGGACTACACAGGACCCCCGAACTTGAACCGAGAATGATAATCTCACAAGTGTGAGATGAAATAATCATAACCTAGGATTTCCCATCCTTTTCTTTGGCGCATTGATGACCTGAGTTTGCCCTACTATCTAATATATTCAGGCACTGGACTGCAGCCAGAATCCTGCTCAATTCAGACACCGATCATAAATTAGGCAGGCCCGGCTCGGCTAAAGGGCAGGAGTCAATAATCATAAATGAATCGAGACATAGCATTAGATACAAAAAAGCAGGTTGTTGGCCTCTGCCTTTTGGCTTTCTCTCTGTAAGGCGTGTAGAGAAGGGCCATCACTCGCTCACTTCCTGGAATGAATGTTGACCAATATGAAATTAGTACGGTCCGTACTGGCTGAGATGGCATAAATGAAAGCCGTCGATCCAAATCCTTTGGTCACTCGAAAAAGCCTCTCTGTTTGGCCCGAACCATAGGATCTAGTTCGAGTATTGCAATGTAATGGTTACGCACGCAAGCAGCTGCAAGCAGCTGCAGTTCCATGCCGCGCTCCTCGTGGCATCCCTCAGCCTCGTGAACCAGTGTGGTTCGAAAGCGGAATTGCGGTCCCTTTTTCGGCTTTTTCGGGACAACCTAATCTTCACTATCAATGCGTTATAAAGCTCATAGGAGGAGATACGGCCTTGTATCGTTCGTACCTGCACGGCTTCGGAGCCAACAGGGCACCTATCCCACTTTAAATTGATGTTGGGGATGACTTTATTATTAACGTGCATAGTAGTCCTCGCCTTGAAGTGGTACGTGGGGACCCTGGTCTGGAGTCTTGGAGGGCCAGCGGCTCTTTTTTAATTCGCACGTGATTGGTGAAAATGTTAAAGGTATACTAATAAAAAGGATTCTGTGGCGTCGGGTTTGCATTTGGCCGTGATATTACTGGATTGAGCCATAGCGTACACACCCTTGCGTTTCGTACAATTCGACCCAATGAAAAGCATGCAACGCCATTCGAGCAGGTACAAAAGTAAATAATGCAAAACAACCCAACTCCAAGGAGATGGGCAGCTGGGTTGATAATAAAATGTACATTACTACTGGACACTGGACAGTTACACTACGGACATGGATCGAATTATGTTATGTCCTTGGGCGCACGGACGATGCCGAAAGCTTAAACCTATTGATTAGTGCAAAAGTGTACATAACAGTGAAAATTCAACCGAAAGCTTTACTTTTGCTCTTGCAAACCGTTCCTTCAATTGAAAACCATCTTGAACTGTCTTCAAGTAGCTAAATAATTTCACAGTGATTTGGTGCAATCATGCTCCCTAATCAAGTAGGATTCAGCTGTGTGCAAAAGCTCCAGGGGTTGATTTCCATTTGATTGATGAAGTCAAGTGGTAGGCTTTGGTATGGATTACGTTAGTACAGTACAGGACCAGATTGTATGCAATGTAACGATGTAACCCCAAGATCAACCGCGGGGAGCATTCCCTTACAACGCACTACAGTACAGTTGGCGCTGGTTAGGCTGTACTGTGGGGGGTTGAATATCTTAAAATACTTTTGGAGTATATCATCATTCATATCATCATGGGGGACCCCGCCCAACTTTACAAACTTTCATTGGAGACAGTCCTGTAGCTGAGGTTGTCGCAGTGCTGTAGGTAATATACTGACTGTGCTGTACTATATTATTGATCATGAATGGGTTTATCGAGACAGCCAACCACAAAACGTTGGGTCAAGCCTGTTTTGCACCCAGGCCCATGATCATCTTTTCGTGGTGACGAGAAAGCGGATGCACTGCAACCTCCCAGGCCAGCTCAAGTTGTGGTGAGGGTGATGATTGGAGTTCGATATATAATGTGGCGGCTATGGATGTTCGTCGGGCATGGATAATATGCCATTTGCAGGGCTCCCACATGTCTACCGCATTGTTGGGGCCCTTGGAAATGGGATGAAACCTACCTCCATACAGCTTTGTAGCCAGGAGAAGCCACCGTCTGGAGGAAGATCAAATTTCGACGCCAAATATAGCGTTTGTGATACATGGCACATGAAGTGCATTGCGCAGATCTCTTGCGCTTCCAGGGTTTCAACATACTGCTCGCTGGACAGTTTCTCCTCCCTCTGTCTCACCGTCAAACTTGTTCCAAAAGTGACCGGACCTAGAAGTCGATACGGTGTAGCCTGTACTGAACAGTACTGTACAGTACAGTAGCAGTTCTTTGAACAGGTAAGTTCCGGACGGGACTAATCTAATAGTGACTTGTACCGATCGAGCATTCATTGTGCGAAGGTCTCGCTGGCCCTCGCCCAGGAATGAGAAATGCTAAAGTAGAGTAGCGTAGCTTTTGCGTATCACGCCCCGGTACCGGTATTGTACAAGTGTACATACTCATACTAGTGAGTACTTTACTTATTGTCTAGCGGTAAGTCCGGGGTACCGAAAGACGAAGTCGGCAAGTATCTGGCATGTACTGTACAGTACAGTACAGTCGTACCTCCGTACTTACATACGGAGGGTACTCAATAACGAATGGTAGTCGGCGAGCAGATCGTCCAGTAGGTACAGTACATACTGTATTTGTGCTTGTACCGACAATGTGCATGACTAGCAAAGCAGGTAGTATTAATTTCCAACTTACTAGTGTATATTGTGCTGCAGGCAGTACAGGTGACCGACCTCACCCTCGTCCTGGACCAGTGCAATCCGGTCAATAGCTCCAAGGCGATATTATTGGACAGATTAGCAGAGATTTCTGCTTTTGGTAATTGGATATTTAGAAGAGAGTTGTGATTTTGGAACTCACCAGGACTCGCACAGCCTTCCCTAACGGGGGAGGGCGATTGTTGAGGGCTCAGGGGAGGAGGTTCAAGGGGGGAAAAGGGGATGTTTTGCTCGACAGGATTGATTGATTCACACGAAAGCCGCAGCCGCATTGCCGAGCATCAGTCAGCCAGCAGCTATTTACATACCAGTCCGTCACTGTACTGTGCGATGTACTTACTGTACCGTGTACAATATAAGTAATACGAACATGTATGTACATTTATTAGTACAGTCGGTTTATAATATACTCCCATTATGAGTAAGTAGGGACTAGCCCAGACTAGACTAGACTGGCTAGTAAGTGGTAACAGCTAAGAGGGGGGGAAGTTGTATGGATGCTGCACAGACTGGAAATTGATCAGTGCTCTCCGGCGTCAACTTCGTCTCCGAGAATTCAGCTCAATGGTCGGTAGGCTCGGTAGGGAAGGATAACAGCACAGCACAGCAAGGTAAGGAAGGGCTGGTCAAGGGCTGGTGAAATTTGATGGAAGAGGGTTAATCAAGCAATACCAGCCAAGGAATTACTTCGTAAGGATACTTACTATATAGTACCGTATGTACTGGTAATATAATCAACGAAAAAAGAACAAGGGGAAGTGGTTCGGATAAGGAACAAGGGCGAGGGGCGAAACCAAAAAGTAAAATAGTCAAAAGTCAAAGTCAAAAGGGGGGTGGTGGTAGCACAGTAGTACGGTACATACCATCCATGATCCATGATCCATCCTCCATCCATAGAGCATAGCATCACATAACCAACCAACCGGTTGTTCCAAACCACCACACACAACACAGCGTGTACCTCCGTATGTATCTCGTGCGGAATCTTGCCATCCACATACTGCATACTGACATACTAACTATCCATCCACCTTACAGTACAGTACAGTACAGTACAATATATACAAATATTAATAAAGTGTCTGTATACACCTATCTACCCACAGACCATACATACATGTCAATCACAGACCACCACCCAGACCACAGACCACAGACTATAACAAGCCACCGACCCATGGACCACCATCATGGACTATTGA
>Ga0247734_1002122_pt1 | contig 13639 bp, 10 predicted proteins | sample UWRJL103311B2_FD_180933 | JGI IMG/M metagenome (GOLD analysis project Ga0247734, IMG submission 180933) | Plant litter microbial communities from Arlington Agricultural Research Station in Wisconsin, United States - UWRJ-L103-311B-2 | ecosystem: Environmental > Terrestrial > Plant litter >... | reverse complement strand
AGCGATAATGTTCAGACGATCCTTCGACAATTAACTTAACTTCCCACAGACCCGACGATCTGACGTGAGTTTAATTGGTGGCGCCTGACACCAAAGGCTGCGAAGGTACTTGTAACGAAGGCTAAATGTGAAAGATATTCCAGTTTCGAGCTTCGTTGCAGAGTTTCCTTTGGTGGTAGAGGCTGCATCGCCCACAGTAACGTGACCTCTGTCAGTATGAGACCGGAGACTGGAGACTGTACTGTCCGCCCTCTTTTCCGACTGATGGCTTCTCTTACCTTTCTCTGCGATATTGCCATCTAACTAGAGAAGGATTCATCAGCGAGTTCCAGGGCCACGCATTAGAAATGAATTCTAGTATACTGTAATATATTAATACATTAATATATTCATCACACTCCACATTGGCCATTGCAATCAAACCCTCCTCTCCACCCCCCACCAAACATCTTGCATTAAGCGAGCTGCGGGCGCTTGAGACTTTCGTCAGAGGCAGTCACGTCAACAACATAATAATTTCTCTCCATCAACACTCAAGCTATCTCCCATTACCTAACTATTATAATCCACTCTGCAAACAAGTCTCCAACTTCATCCCTTCCTCTCAATATACACAAATTGCTCCGAGATGTCGTGGCAAGGTTCGCAGACCCTAAGCTGATTTACCCCTCCTTGCACAAGCTGACTTGCTTTTTCATAGCATATGTTGACTCTAGGTACGTCCAACTGGGAGGAGATAAGATTAGGAATGAATAGTGGCTGATGGGAATTTAGCCTTATTGGCAGTGGCCATATCGACAAGGGAGCTATCTACAGCATCAAAGGTGATAGTGTCTGGGCTACCAGTGCCGGTTTCACCGTATGTGCCAACACCAGTACCTACCTCCAGCCATCGAGAGAAATCAATATACTTCAGATTGCTCCAGTCGGATGGGGCAAGGGGCTTTGGATAACATGAGGCTGATACGGTTATAGATTTCTGCAGCAGAGATCCAGGAGGTTGTTGCTGGGCTGAGCGGCAAGCTCGATAAGCTGTATTCCGAGGGATTACATGTTGCTGGAGAGAAATACGTTCTTAATAAGGCCGAGGATAGAAGTCTTTATGCCAGAAAGGTTAGGATTGTCCCAACGCTACCCAACGTTACCGACAGGCTGTACCTTGGGTGTTCTTAAAGGATAGCAAACGGGCACTTGTTGGGGCGCCAGCTTGGGCAACACAACTAACTATTTCCAAACAGGGCAGAGAAGGCATCGTCATCGTTAAAACCACACAAGCCATCCTGATCGGTCATTACGGCGAGGGCCATATTGCAGGAAATGCCGCCACAACAGTCGAGCAACTAGCTGACTACCTCATCAAGCAAGGCTACTAAATCGTTATGTAGGGAGGGAGGTTAGAAGTTGTTGGCAGGAAGGAGTAGTAGATATCTGAGGTTACGTTGCATATTATGGCGGAAATCAAATGCCTTCTTTGATATTCATAGGGCAGATACTAGAACAGTGTCTTTTAACGATCACCACGGCCGTGGTCTATTTTTCTGATGGGGTGGATAGCCATGCATGAGAGCAAGGAGGCTTTGCATGGTGGACGAATACATGAAATTCTCATACTACCAAATTATCTGTGAAGTTTGAATTCTTGTGTCTTTGTATTATGAGGATTGCTAGCTCGGCAAAGGAGCATCAGCTCTACTTGTCCGTCCCAGATATTCAGGTATTTACCCAACGCCAATCCATGATTCGTAGGCTCCGTAATTCCCATATTATACATTCTATTCCCACTGCCCTTGTTGCTCCTCTCGATATTCCTCCAAGAACCATCTGTCTCCTATTTAGTAACCTCAAACTGGTAGATCCCCACCTCTCCCCAATCCCATCCTATCCACAAGCACCCCAATCCATGGTCCAATAATCGGTATATTTCTCGCAAACCCTGCGATCGTCCCCAAGAAGTCCCCAAAGAGAATGAAGATCCCATATAATTCAATGAAGAATCCGACAAAGGCCCAGCGCATAAGAATGAGCAGAAGTCCAACAAAGAAGGCGGCTGTTCCTTTGAGTTTCTGGCGACGTGCAAAGAAGGAAAAGGTTTTCTGGGGTCCAATTATTATGGTGAGGCCGATTAGGAAGAGGATCTATTAGGTTGTTAGAGGGCGAGACTGGTTGGAGAAATTTGGGACGTACGTTTCCCATTGCGAGCCTAGCAGATACAAGTCAGTAATTTCCCGAGATTAAGGCAATTCGCAAGACATACATAGCTCTATCGAAAAACATGATCACACCACCGATCAGGAAGAAACCGCCTATTCCACCAAAGTCAGCTTGCGCCAACCGTCTCTCGACTTCGAATATACATACCACCTGAACAGAATGCTACTCCTATCTCTGTAGTCCCAATCTCATTAGCCAAACAGTCCCTAAAACGCACAAAACTATATTCCGGTGCAAACTAACCAAGGAAGGCTTAAAGGGGATGTAACTTACTCTGCGAGTCTGATAACCACATGGTAGGCATTTTGGCTCCAAATCTCTAGCTACCGGTGGTGAACAAAAGCGGATTCGAGAGAAATGGAGGGTGGTAGAAGATGGGAAATGTGAGACGGGGGTTTTGCGATAAGGAGAGTTGGCCTTGGGAACTTTTTCGAGAAATGGTACGGACGCGATTTACAGGGGTGTTGTTGGGTACACGCTAGTTGGGAGGCCAAGATTACTTTCTTTTTCTCCTTAGAGGGAGAACTTTCTCTTCTCTCATTTTAATACGTGAGTTGGTCTGAACCACCACATTGCGAAGGATGCGAGCCACAAAAATGGATGAATCGTTTTGGGATATCGTCCGGTATTTTAATATACCTTATCATTGTAAGTTATTGCCTCGATCGAGCTACAGCAAAGTTCGACCAAAACCCCTCGGACAGGGAAATGCATCAAAATCTCCATGCACCCCTATGATCCATCAAGGACGAACAATATCCTGCCATGACGATCAGGACTTCATTGTTCTGATAACTGAGTTTCATTTACCATCCGTTGGCTCTCGGTACCCCGTCACCGGCAGAGAGTAAAAACTTTATAGGATCGCGATTAAGCCGGAGCGTCTTCTTGAGCTGGCCATTGAAAGATGGTTAGTGGGTGGAAGGGGTTTGACTTTGATGGTCTGACATTTCTGATTCTGTATTTTGTCTTTCGAGGAGAAGAAGGATTGAATGGGACGTTTTCTCGGGACAGGAAAGAATGAAGATTCTAGGGATGAGAAATAATTCAAAGGCGGATTTTGAAGTGAAATTTGAGGATTGGATGCTAAAGTCGAAATTTCTCATAAACCGATATTATTCAACCAATGCTGCCCTAGTTTCTACTGTGATGCTGTCTTCCTAGTCTTGATTTATTGTCTTATCATCACGTCCCTAGCATTTCCTTTAACATTTCCTTATATGAACTGTTAGTGTGTCCATCTGTGGTGTTAGCTAAAGCCAACAATGTAGATCCGCACAAGGAGGATTCTACTCATTATTCCTGAAACATACGTTAGACCTTTCGTGGTTCTTCAACTGGATGGCGTTAGAGAGTTTGCTTAATTAGTCTTGGACCTAAATATACCTCTAGTGGATGGAGTGGTTTGATTGCAGTTGGGTCAACCTAGTATAGCTACATGTTCTAGAACAGCATTGGCCAAGGCGGTCTTGAGAGAAAGGCAGACTACTATCACTACAGTTCAAAGACATTCTCCCGCAATAGCCAAGAGGCTAACAGCAAATATAAATAGTTGTCATGGTGCGCGACAAATGTGCCTACTAGTTCAAGTGAGACAACTTCCAGGCCCTTGAGCTATAACAAAGGCGAAAACCCACCGTTGCATTATCTGCTCAGCTGATCCTTGAGCCATTCACTCCGGAGAGAGAAACATACTATATCTACGCCGGAAAAAGCTCCGGCCATGTACAGCCCTGTAATTTAACGATGAGCAAGCTGAAAATATAAGTTAACTTAAACAAAGTATCATGTTGTTATATTTGGATATATTCACTAGATCAGTCGCGTACTAGTTTGCTGCTTTAGTTAGGCATATGAAGATCTCGTAACAGATGGATTTTGACAATACGAACTCAACAGACTCTAGGTTAAGTGATCCGTTGGAATTGGTGTATGCTTCAGAATTTAAGGGAGTTTCAAAAATCAGGTAGTTGCTTCATCTACTGTATAACCTGGACTAGAACATTTAAAACCAAGACACCATTTTGGTTGGGTCAACGAAATGGTCGATGTATATGACAAATGCTCTTGTTCCAATGCTTGACCACCTGGTAGCAACATACGGAACTTATGCTCGCTCGCTCTATCTGAACTGCTTCCTTTGGATTTTTCCGTGGGAACAAGCAAAGTTTGGTTAAAGAACTTTCTGACTTAGAAATACTCAGTAATACAAACCATCTGTCCTAGTTCTCATCTCAACTTTTAACTTAATTGTTTGATTCCACGCACAGATTGTAATCCTATGTATAATATCAAGTAGCCTCGTAAAATCAACTAGACCAGTGAGATAACGATCGAATGGCAGCTGCTAAAACAACTATATCGAAAATGTAAAGCTTTGCGGGTTGACGTTGATAAAATTCTGAGCCAATTTAGCCAGGAGAAAGCAAAATCTTCAGAAAGTTACCAGCATTCCCCTTCCTTTGAGAGATGAAAATGTACAAAAAGCCTCGATCATCATAATCCAGTCATTACAATCTTAATCTCAAGCCCGAAGCATTTGTCATAAATTTTCACCAGCTTTACACCTCAGTTATATTCACTAACTTCTTCAATCACTCAACAAAGTTGCAAAACATGACTCTGTAAGACTCTCTTCCTGACTCTGAACTACTAAACTCAAATCCTAAGAAAACAAGTGCCATTGGTGCTTGGCCATTGTGGTTGGATGTTCAGTTATTCCTGGTGAAATGTTTCAGAAGAATATTCATAATAGAGTATGCTAGGGGTACATACCTGCCACTATCAATATTTCAGAGACTCTATTAATGTGACTATCTTTGATTTACCTTGTAACAGCTAGTTCCCAAACATGATATCAGAAAGTTTTTTTCTTTCGATTTTTCTACTCTTTGATTTCTATACTATCCACAAACCTATCTAAATCTTCCTTGACAAAGATAGGCTCTTGATAGCCACATGTCTGTAAAGCAGACACCACTGCCTGTAAACACCAAGCTAAAGGAATCAATCTTGAGACGAGTAGATTCTAGAACGGCAACAGGATTTTATAGAAAGCACATCGCCGAGTAACATTCGGAGCATCAAGTTTTTTGCTTAACAAAAGAATCTGGTCTTTCAATACAAACCAACGGCATCAATCTTGGCAATAGAGTTACCAATTTATTTCATCAACATTGAATTAAGTATTGGGGAATTACCAAGTGGCTGATATGACGCATTGAAGTTAGAATCGTCTGATTCGTTTAAAGTCTGCGGGAAGAGTGAAGCTATATAAGATAGGTTCTTTCACTACTATGATGCTAATCATACCTACATACATCAATGACTGGTTGTGAGTTGATGGTTATGAGATATTGGTAGTGTGAATCCAGGTAGCTTGATACAGTGCTTGTAGCGTAATATTCTATTCTACGAAGCGAAGACTGAGTATTTTATGTGCAACGTCTTCTTTTTTCCTGCTGCATCGTCCTTAGGTACAAAGTTCTGTATAATATTCTTTGTTATGTTATTTAGTAACTTTCTTTGGTTATAATCTAGACTTTTTCGTTGTCAGAGTTGCTGCCAAATCTAAGTCTTCTATTGTACAAGTTCTATATGATCACATACATTTGGAGCTCTTGGCCACTTATGCGCATAATTATTCTTTTATTTACACTATGTATACTATTTGCCTTTCTACGTAAGATATCTCTCAAAATTAGAAACTAGTATTTTTGAGTTACCAATTCTTTTCAATCCTATCTATCCTTTCTGAAGTCCGCAGGTATTTAAAGGCCAAACCATAAGCCTAATATGAAATTGTAGTAGCGAGTTAAGTTTGCCCCTAGATCCAATAAGTTGTTAAGTTAGATACTGGAAGATGTATCGCATATTAATTAGTAACTTAAGTATATCTAGATTCTTTCATATCTCGCAACCATGGCAACCGTAGACTGGCCTCAAAAGCTCTTTTTTGGCTGAATCTAAGCCAAAAGACACATAAAACCAAAACTCATTCGATCGCGATCAGAATTCCGCGGCAAAGAGGAAGGCTTTAGCGTGCGGACAAAATTTAAGAATGAGTATATTATTTAACTCCCAAAAATACACCAATCACGCGAGAACAAGCTCAAATTTACTAGAGCACGAGTAAAGCTAATAAGCTATTAAAAGCACAGGATGAATCAGCTTCCAGCTTCTCAAATGGCCGCAGATCAAGAGTTCAGTGCCAAAGCAAGTCTTCACGCGTTGAGCGAAATTGTCCCAATGATAGTAGTGAAAATTCAAGCAACATGGTCAAGGGAAGGTAACATAGTTTATATTTTGTTACTACGATCACCGTCTCCACTTGTCCTTCCACATACACTCTCGCGAATCAAGGTGGGACTGGTTTGAATCGTCTCAGAGAGCTAGGTCATCTTTGCTGAAGGCGAGAAGTATCCTCCACCACAACAGAAAACTCCATCTCCACTTACAGGATATGTCTTAGAGTGATCCATCTAGCAACCGGACATAAATTTTTGAAATGAATGTCAATAACAGTCTTTCATTTCAAGATCGTATGTGCTCCTCTAGCCTCCAAATACTGCTCTGCAACCCCTTGCCCCAAAGTTCTAATAATTCCGAAGACCTCCTTGTCATGATATCTCAGCCGTGTCTTTGGATCTGTATATGGTGCTGGCAACCCCGTAATATCACAATAATGCCTCGAATGTGACAAGGATGGAGCCGACTCGATATTGGTGTACGTAGCATTCGGAGCTGTAGAAAAGCCACTCGTCCTCATATTTCTCTCCAGAACTAGCTTTGAAAGGTTGCGTGAAGCTTGGGCAAGGTTGGGTTGTAGAGTAGCACTGCTGGTTGAGGCTGCTGGTGTACTCTCTCCATCGGTTGAAATGCCTGAGTCGTCAACAGATGGAGTGACAGCACCGCTATTGTCTTGTGTGGGCATAAGGGAAGCTTCTTTGCGAACGGCATCGCCGAGGATGGTCTTGATGTTCTTATTACGACGTTGATTGGGTTTCCAGTGGTGATTGCGGAAAGGCTTTCGTACTCCATGGATATCAAGTTGGTCGATAAGCTCTTGATGGGCATCTGCTTCTGGAGTTGGAGGAGCCATTCTTATCGAAGCTCTGCTGTTGTAGTTTCTTTAAAACTTCGGACGCGATTGGGAAGTCGACGTTCTAACCTAAATCCAACGGGATGTCATTGAGATTGAGATGTTCCCAAGCACGTGCGGCTGTTCCGTCAGCCTTGCCCCTCAACTCCAACGCGTCAAACATCGTGATCAACTTAACACTGAACGGACTACACTCCAAAATGGTATTTATACCCATCTTCTGAGTGACAGACAAGGAGAACATACTGATATGAAAATAGGAAAGCCCTCATGAACACCAGCAGAATTTGCTGCTTTCTCGGATCATAACAAACGTGGTATGTTGACCAACATCTGAACTCAAGATATGAGCTAATCTCCAACAGGAGAAACTCAACGAAGCTATCATGCTTTTGAATAAGAGTCTACAAGTTGGTACAGCAATCTTCTGTACGGCCCAGTTGCTTATAAAATCCCCAGGAAATCAACATACAAAACATGAATGTGGAGCTTGTAGCCCAAATGTTCAAGAACTATCAGTCTAACGTTCTCTTTCATCTCGAAGGTAGTTTTCGAATCCCCGTTTATTTATTTATAAGTGCTGATCCTCTTCTTAAAGCAACGGACAGTCTGAAAGATCCCTCGTGAGGTGGAGAAGCGGGCGATAAGATTTCGACTTATTGGAGTTCGGGCGTTTGGAGGCAACGGGTATTTCTGATGCATATTACACTGATACAATTGGTACATAATTCTCAAAATGATTACCAATGTAGTAAAGATTTTTATTTTTCCAAACCTGACTGCTGGTAGTTTTCAAGGTGAAATCATGTGCTTCCTGGACTGATATAGACTATACGAGTACTTTAAAAAAGATAATTTCTCAGAAATAGGTAGAATTAATTGCATAGCCATCTTACTTTGTGATACTTGTAACTACAAACCCGAGAGTATCCTAAGATCTTTCTGTATAATAAAGTGGTTGTTACGTGCACACCAGAACCAGAGTCTTTGTAAAAGAATCCACATTCAGCCTTGTGCGGCCTTATGAGGGTATTCAGAAACCTCCTTCAGCCTTGCCGAAGAACATGAACCTCGCGTTGACAAGCGTTTTCTCATTATAAACTGCATACCCCGAAATCCGACAATGATCTGACCAAACAGAAACACTACTTTGTATTGACAGGAAAATGGCGCCATCTGCCACTGGAGTAGCTGTTCAAGCGCCTGAAACCACAATCTCACCACCAAAACTATATCCAGCAAAGGAGGCACGCTTCGAGAAGTTTATTGAGCCACAGAATGATGGCTACCGACAAGCAAAGTCTCGTGGATCTGAGCGCACAGCAATCGTAATTGATAATGGTATTTACCTCCCAATCATCTAGTCCTGTCCTGATTATTGAGCTTAAGCTAACCATAACCCATAGGCTCGTCTGCAACCCGAGCAGGCTGGTCATTCGAAAGCAAACCTAGACTGAATATTGTACCTATATTCGCCAAATACAGAGACCGTAAATTGGGGAAGAACTACTCATTCGTTGGGGCAGATGTCTACTCAGATACCACAGCGAAGAGCCATATGAGAAATGCCTTTGAGTTTGGCACAGGGATTGTGAGCAATTGGGATGTCATGGAATCAGTACTCGACTATGTGTTCATTAAATTGGGAATAGATGGTGCCAATGGGGGTGTTGACATGCCTATTGTGATGACAGAAGCTGTTGCCAACCTTCCATACGCACGAAAATGTAAGATGATCAAATGCTCCTAGAGCTCCAAGCTAACCGAGTAATATAGCTATGACCGAGATCATATTTGAATGTTATTCGGCTCCATCTCTGGCATACGGAATTGACTCCTTGTTCTCCTATGATTACAACAATGGCAAAACTGGACTTGTGGTCTCCTCCTCCCATAGCTCAACACACCTAATACCAGTCATAAATTCAAAAGCTATGCTCACACAAGCAACAAGATTGAACTGGGGTGGATTACAGAGTGCAGAATACCTCCAGAAACTCATGCGGCTCAAATACCCGACATTCCCTGGGAAGGTAAACTCATCCCAAATGGAGTACTTAATTAGAGACCATTGCTATCTGTCTCAAGATTACGACCAGGAATTGAGTAAGTATCTTGACTGGACTGGACTTGAAGATCGAGACCATGTTATTCAATACCCTTATACGGAAGAAGTTATTATTCAGAAGAGTGAGGAAGAACTAGCCAGAGCAGCAGAGAAGCGGAAAGAGAGTGGTCGACGTTTACAAGAACAAGCAGCAAAGATGCGTCTTGAAAAGTTGATGCGTAAAGAGGAAGAACTAGACTACTATCGAGATGTTCAGCGGAGGTTAGTTGACCAAACCAAGAAGGAAATTAAGCGGATATTAGATCTCGAAGATATGAAAGATGAAGCCGCTTTAGAGAGAACCATCAAAGAACTTGACAAGTCTATTCGAAAGGCGCGAACGAAGGACGTTGGTGGCGAAGCTGTTGAGGAAGAAGTTGACGAGCCCGACTTCAGCCTCCTCGACACTCCAGATGACCAATTAGATGAAGCAGGAATCAAGCAAAAGCGTCACCAGCGCCTCATGAAATCCAGTGTCGAAGCTCGAGCTCGCGCAAAAGCCGAGAAAGAAAAAGAGAAAGCTAGAATAGCAGAGGAGCAACGTCTTGACAACGAGAAGAGGGAAACCAATCTGGAAGCCTGGCTTCAAGAGCGGCGAACCGCTAGAGCCAGTCTCGTTCAAAAGATGAAGGATCGAGAACGTCTAAAAGCTGATCTCGGTAACCGTAAATCGCTAGCTAGTCAAATCCGCATGAAGAGTATCGCCAACCTCGCTTCCGATGCACCTACCAAAAAGCGTCGTCGGGGAAATGACGATGATAACTTTGGCGCGAATGATGATGATTGGGGCGTCTATCGTCAAATCGCCGTTGGGGAGGGGAGTGACGATGAAGAAGAAGAAGATCTCGGTGTCACGCTCAAAACCCTCGAAGCTGACTTGTTAAAATATGATCCTGAATTCACAGATCAACACACCCTAGATGCGCAAACCGACTGGACAAAATCTCTCATCCATGCTTTCCTTCGTGGCCCAAGACCATTTGACCCAAGTAGCCAGCAAGAAGCCCATCAACTACATCTTAACGTTGAGCGAATCCGCGTTCCAGAAGTTTTGTTCCAACCCACAATCGCGGGTCTGGACCAAGCTGGCATAGTCGAAATCGCAGCCGACATCCTCACCCATCGACTGAATGGTAATAATGCCCAAACGGATGTTTTGCGGGACATCTTCTTCACAGGCGGGAATTCGCTGTTCCGCAATTTTGATGAGAGGTTAAGAGAGGGGTTGAGGGGGATGTTGCCAGCAGGAGCCGAGTTAAAGACAAGGAGGGCGAAAGATGCGATTCTGGATCCGTGGAAAGGGGCGGCGAAGTGGGCGGGCGGGAAGGAATGGAGCTCGGCTGCTGTTACTAGGGAGGAGTATTTGGAAAAGGGCCCGGATTATATAAAGGTATGTATCAAACCGATGATGTGAAGGAGGAAAGCTAACGACCATATTTAGGAACACGACCTTGGGAATGCGTACTCCTGAGAGCCTCGCTCGTTATCTCAGGCATGATGGTACAATGTACTTGCTTAAGCCCTATAATTGAAGGCGTTGTTCTTTGTTTAGTTACTCAAGAAATTTATATTTCTCCCTGGGTCACATCAAAAGTCGCGCGAGTTGTTCGGAATATGTAATTTTGCATTTGGATAGTCGGCAAAAGTCTAAATTATTTTAGGCCCTGCTATCTATCATAATAAAAAGATCGATAAACTCCAAAAGCCCATGTCCGTAAAGAGGTAGAGAAAAGCCATTATTCAATACATGCAGCAGAGTGACGCCGTTAAACCACCTCTCAAGAGTGGAATACCGTCCACCCTCAATTTCATATAACGCCAATGTTTGCAGAAGTCAAAGCAGGACATTTAATTCGACATCGTAGGAAGGCCGTGGGCACCACCGAGTTGGGTCCTGATAAGATCGTCTGTGTTAGAGTCGTCGTTACTCTCCCTTAATCTCTTATGCTGTTCATAACCACGGTCGTCCTGTTGCGGGTGTTTGCCCGCGAGACCAGCTGCCGCCAGCGAGCGTGAGGCTGCTTGTTGCAGCTGGCTCATGGGTGCCATCGGCGCAACGGCAGGATCATGACGCAAATGATCGATGTGTTGTTCGGTTCGGGCTTGCGGGTTCGAGAGGTTGATGTTGGGTGGAGGGTCGGGGTATTCTTGTTGGTTATCGATGAGTCGCGATTGGAGATGGATGATGTATTCCCTCAAGGAGTAGTTTTCGGCCTGGATGGCTTTGTAGTTTTCCTCGAGTACATGGTGTTCGCGCACCTGCTCCTCAAGCTTTTTGATGTAGCCTTCCTTGCGCTGACGGAATGCGCGCTGTGCTGCACGGTTTTGGGCGGCCCTATTGTCAATTGACTAGTTAGAATAATTGTTTTGATGAAAGTTGAACGTCTTGCGACGAAGTAAATGATCAATGAACGTTGCGGTTATGTAAGCAAGGGGGCCATCTGGATGGATGCCATAAGAAGTGATTAAGCAGCAGGACCATCTAGAACTTTTTTTTAACGAGCCGACTTCTCGTCATGAACTCGCGCATGCAAAATACGATGAATTTTCGACGGGGTTGTTTACCTCTTGGATTGTGATAGCTGGAAACAGTCAGCGTTGCGAAATGGTATTTTCGGGAAACAGCAGCGAATATCTCACCTCACGCGTCTTTCCTTTGCGCCCATCGCCGTCGTCGTCGCCAGATCCGTTGCCGGTACTCATCATGCCTCCAGGTCCGCCGATCGCCGGGTCAATGTTGTGCTCATGAGGGCTTCCACTGTTGCTGGAATTGGCGGCGTCGTTGTAGTGCGAGGGCGTTGATATACCAGTGGTGGCAGCTTGAAGAGCGGCTCTCAAATCTGGCAGGGCGCAAAGCAGATTATATTAGTCAGATTTCGGACGACTCGTATCGCCAGACAAGCAAAGGTACGGTCACGGCTCAGTGATAGAGAGGGGGGAGGAAATAGAATGAGTGAAGGGGGGGACGCAAGAGAAAAATACCTGAGTCTACGTTCATTCGCTCCTTTGTCAGCAGTCAGCTTCAAATCCACGAAAAAGATGCAAGGTGGGGTTTAGTAGGTGCGTCAGAACCGGAGTATTACGAATTGCCCAGCGGAGGTAAGGTAAATATGTACTGTAAGAAAGGCAATTGGGGCGAGGGAAAGAGAGCAGAAGCAGAAGAAGAAGCAGAAGCAGACAATAAGAATGGGCACGTACATGTTGCTGCATAGCTGGGGCCGGCAGAATCGCTTGCATGATGAAAACTGATTTGACTGATTCAGTCCAGTCAGTTCCAGTAGCTGGTTCGGGTCTGGGTCCAGTGATCACCAACTCCGTCTTTCCCTATACTGATATCTCAGTAATAAGTGTCGAGGAGGAGGAGGAGGAGGTCGGGGGATGGAAGTGGCTTTGCTAGTAGTGGGTTTGGTATACGCGGACGCGGACGCGAACGGTAATGGTACGGTGGTGGTATCTCTGGGGTATTATCTCTGGGGATATAATCTCTGGGATATGAGATATGGGATATGTTGATAGGTTTGCTGCGCCAGATAAATGTAAGGTGTAGGGTGTATGGTGTATGGTGGATGGTAGAGAGATAGATAGATGGTGGTGTGCTTGCTATACGTCCGCCGTCCTTGGGGGGTCAGATTCAGGTCAAGTCAGGGGGGACTGGGTGAGCTGAAATAAGTACGAGCCCGTTGAGTCTGTCGGGACACGGCGTATTGGAGAGAGGGTTGCGATGCGGATGCGATGCGATGCGATGCGAAGGCAAATGCGGAGGCTGGGATTGGTACTCGTCTCGTCTCGTTACGTTGTGACTTGTGACTTGTGACTTCATAAAACGATTTTGGTCACGTGGCTCCCGGCAGGCAAACAAACACCAACACCAACCCAGGCGGATGATTAATATCTGCCTCTGTGAGTTCCCGGATGTGTGTGCAACCAAAGAGGTAATCGAGGCGAGGTAATAATAGGTAATCTGGCGAGGGCGGGTGTTTGATGAGTTTTATTGCATCCCAGCATACATACCTCGCATACCATCTGACTACCTCGCATACCCATCCCATCCCATCGACAACTTTTGACTCTTTAAACACCGAATGGCCGAACTCAAACCTCCGTTCGGATTTTGCCTGCCTCGCCTGGCTCGCCTGGTTCTGATAGGCATCAGTCATCATCATGTGGGCTGGGATGGGAATGCTTGGTAATGTTGGAACTTGGGAAGGCAAATAAACGCT
>Ga0247734_1002121_pt1 | contig 13653 bp, 9 predicted proteins | sample UWRJL103311B2_FD_180933 | JGI IMG/M metagenome (GOLD analysis project Ga0247734, IMG submission 180933) | Plant litter microbial communities from Arlington Agricultural Research Station in Wisconsin, United States - UWRJ-L103-311B-2 | ecosystem: Environmental > Terrestrial > Plant litter >... | reverse complement strand
ATCTTGGGCTTTCACAGCTGCCTGGACTTGCTGATTGAGTCACCCAGTAACTGGTTGTTCCGGCAGTATTTGTTACGATTACAGGAGCAGTTGCAGATCCGGTACCACCACTCGCTACATTATACCAAAGCAGGTTCGTGCCTGTTACAGATAATGCTAATGAAACAGGTGAATCTCCAACAGTATAATTCTTATTCACAACGGCTGGAGCAGCAGGAGGAACGCAGATAACTGCACTAACAATTACATCAATTTTTGATCTTGGGCTTTCACAGCTGCCTGGACTTGCAGATTGAGTTACCCAGTAGCTGGTTGTTCCGGCAGTATTTGTTACGATTACAGGAGCAGTTGCAGATCCAGTACCACCACTCGCTGCATTATACCAAAGTAAGTTTGTACCTGTTACGGACAGAGCTAACGAAACGGGTGTGTCTCCCACATTATAGCTTTTGTTGACAACGGTCGGAGCAGCAGGTGGAACGCAAACGGCACTAACCGTCACTACAATCTCAGCTTTTGGACTTTCACAAAAACCAACTGTTTGAGTTACAAAATAACTTCTTGTGCCAGCCGTAGCAGTAGATGGAACCGGAGCAGAAGCTAATGGAGTAGTACTTGGAGCAGAATCGTACCATTTTAATGTTGCACCCGAAACACCAATTGCGGTTAATGCACTGGCCGGAGCACCTACAACATAATTGGCAGGAGCAACAGTTGGAGCAGAAGGTAACTGTGTACAAGGATTAACTGTTACAACCAGCTGTGCACGTGCACTTTCACAACTACCAATAGCCTGGCTTACAAAATAACTTTTCGTTCCAACGGTACTAGTAGACGGTGTTGGTGCCCCTGCCAAAGGTGTGCCACCTGACGCAGACTCATACCATTTATAAACAGCACCCGAAGCAAGGCCAGTTGCTGTTAAAGGAGAAGCAGGATCACCTACTGTATAAGTTACATTAGCTACTCCAGGCGTAGAAGGTGGTGTACAGGCAGTTACAATAACATCAATTTTAGCTCGTGGGCTTTCACAACTTCCTGCTACCGTTTGCGATACATAATAACTGGTCGTTCCTGCTGTAGCAGTAGTTGGTGTAGGAGTCGTAGCAGATCCAGTTCCTCCGGTAGCAGCAGCATACCATAATAACCCTGTTCCGGTTGCTGCTGAAGATAAATCAGCTATTTCACCGACTGTATAATTTTTATTAGTAACTGTCGGAGCAGCAGATATTGCATTGATAGTAAGTGCGCTTTCAGAACCAGTTACGGCAGGAGTCACTGTAATAACCCTCACTTTATATCCTGTACCAGCAACTGTCGCAGTTGGAATAGTGACACTTATTGGATTGGCAGTGCCTGTTCCCAGCGCGACAGGAGATCCAAATGCACCTGCCGCATCTGATAATTGAACTGTAAAAACAGTTGAGGCTGGTATGGCTGTGGGTACAAAATCAACTGAAACAGATCCCCCTGCACAAACTGCTGCGGGAGTAGCAGTGACGCCGGTAATTGTTTGAGCAAATGACGAAACTGCTATCAGCAGTGTAGCAATGCAAGCAAAAATGTCTTTTTTAATAGATGTTCTTTTCATGTATCAGTCTAATATCTTTCCTTTACCTATATAACCGGTAAAGTTAGAGATATTTTCGATACACTCTTACACTATTAAGGAAGCATACTTTTCCTTTCGCGTAGTGAAGTATACACTACATCCTGAATTCTTCTGCGGGTATGCTGGGAAGTTATGGCTGTATTCTCAGCATCCGGATTAATGCGGTTTGACAAAAATACAAACACCAGATCTTCATCCGGATCCACCCAAATCATCGTTCCGGTGAATCCTGTATGCCCAAATGAATTAACAGATGCCTGGGAAGAAACATAAGAACTGTTGCCGTCAGCAGGAGCTTTATCCCATCCTAACCCCCGGTGATGGGACTCATCATAAATTCTTGAAAACATAGGTACGGTGGCAGACTGGAAATATTTCTTTTCTGCATAATTTCCCTTCCAAAGATTCATCTGACAAAGTACTGCCAGATCTCGCGCTGTACCAAACAAACCGGCATGCCCGGAAACCCCACCTACTTCCGCCGCCATCTGGTCATGAACAGTTCCCTGAATAAGCTGACTACGATACCGGTAATCCTGTTCAGTCGGCGCAATTTGTTTTTCAGGAAAACGACGCAATGGATTAAAACCCAGATAAGTCAGGCCAAGTGGTTCGTAAATATTAGAAGAAACAAAAATATCAAGTGGCTGACCAGTAACCTTTTCTACAATTTTCTGCAAAGTCATAAAACCCAGATCACTGTATAAATAGCCGTATCCACCTGATTTTTCTTTTTTATTATTCATGGGTGATTTTACAACCCATTTCCAGACAGAATCACGTAATGCACTTTTAGCAAAAAGTTTTGGAGCAACCTGTAAATAATAAGAACTGTCGGATTTTGAACTGTAATATTCAGTAAGCAATCCTCCGGCACTGGTTTTTGTTCTGTCCCATAAAGAAGGATAAAATGAAACCAAACCGGAACGATGTAAAAGCAGATCCCGTATCGTAAAATTTTCTTTATTAGTAGCCAAAAGTTCCGGCAGATAATGTGAAGCTCTTTCATCCAGACTTATTTGCTGCCTGTCATACAATAACATAATGGATTGCAAAGTAGCGGTTACCTTGGTAATAGATGCCAGATCATAAATTGTTTCCTGGTTTACACGTTCAGGAAACCGGTAATTTAATCCACCAAATTGTTTGTCATATATTATTTTTCCTCTTCTTGCCACCAATATCTGGCATCCGGGAAACACATGATCCTGAATAGAAGCAGTTGCTATTTCATCTATTTTATTAAGCATACTGCCATCCATACCAACACTTTCAGGAGTTCCAAAAGCAAGCCTGTTAATGGAAGTTGTTGTAACACCGGTGCCGGCTTTATATGCAAGTACCGAAACTGGTAACCGTCCCTGGGAAGTGAGCGCTCCAAAAATAATTTGCGGAACAATTTCCTGCTGATCTTTACCATCCTGACCTGCACAAATCAGCACGTCGGTTTCAGGAAAAAACGGGATGCTGTATGGTGTTCCAAATAAACAAAGAATTACTTTTTTTCCTTTCGCTTTTAATTGCGTTACAAAATCCACCATACCAGGGGTAACACCATAATTTCTTTTTGGATTAGATGCGATGCCGTGCACATCTACAACAACTGCATCATAAGGATCCAGGTAACCCAGCATTTCTGAAATCTGCTCCTGAGAAGACGGATCGTCATAAAAAGTATAGGAACGCATGGGTTTGTAAGTGGTCATCATCTTTTGGAAAGCCGCATTGCTACCTTCTCCAATGCTGACAGAAGCCATTTTACTATCTGTTACAGAACCAATCGGAAGCATATTGTTCCCGTTTTTCACAACCATAACAGACGCTTCGCACAATTCCCGATACAATTCTTTACTATTTTCAGTATTCAGATCACTGTATAAATTATTGATTTCAATGGGTTTGAAATTATTTAAACCTGCCCAGTATTTTGCCTGAAGAATACGTTTTACTTTATCATCTATAATTTTGTCACTGATAATTTTCCTATCAATCGCATCTTTAATTTTAGCGACTGTTTCAGCTACATTTTCAGGATAAAGTAAAACATCATTCCCGGCAATCAGAGCTTTTAAATTTACTTCTGCTGCCCGGCCGGTTTTTAGTACACCACGCATGTTCATAGCGTCAGTGAATACCAGCCCACGAAAACCAAGATCTTTTCGCAACAAACCATTGATCACTTTTTCGGAAAGAGAACTGGCAAGCTGCGGAGAATCGTCTAATGCGGGAACAAATAAATGACCACTCAAAACGCCCATTAAGCTATCCTCAATCATTTGACGGTAAGGATACAAATCAATTTCAGATAACTGCTCCGTGGAATGTGTAAGAACAGGAAGCGTAAAATGCGAATCTGCATCGGTATCACCATGCCCCGGAAAATGTTTGGCAGTTGCAATTACGTGATTGTGCTGTAAGCCTTTCATATAAGCAACCGCTTTACGGCTTACATTTTCCCGGTCTTCTCCAAAAGAACGTATACCAATAACCGGATTGTTGGGATTGCTGTTGATATCTGATACTGGAGCAAAATTAATATGAATGCCTAATCTTCGGCACTGTTGTCCGATATCAGCACCCATCCGGTATATGAGTTTATTATTTTGAATGGAACCCAGAACCATTTGTTTTGGATAAGAAATTGTGCTGTCAAGCCTCATTCCCAATCCCCATTCTCCATCAATACCAATAAATAAAGGAACTTTCGAATGCGACTGGTATCTGTTTGTAAGCTGGGCCTGACCGATTGGTCCGCCTTGAAAGAATATTAATCCACCAATATGAAAGTCATTGATCAGGCGGTCTACGTAGCGATAATGAGATTCGTCTTTATTAGAAAAAGTTGCGACCATAAAAAGCTGGCCTATTTTTTCTTCAATAGACATAGATTGCAAAGTGCTGTCTACCCATGCATTTTCGGGTAAAACAAGAACAGGTTCTTTTCGCTTTTTCGGGGTTTTCTGTATTTTTTCTTTTTGTACAGAAATACTGGTGCTCATTGATCCTGTATTTACCCCGATCAACTTCCAGGCAACAGAAACAACTGAACTTAGCACAACCAATACAACTATACCTACAACAACACGAAACCGGCTGATGAACCCATTCTTCATATTAAAAACTACTGACTTTTAAGAGGGACAATAATGCAAAATTCGAATTACACACTGACACACAGAATTTATTAAACTTACAATAATAACAATTTTGATTGTTAAATAAATGCAAAAAGTATGGGTTTTAAGGCAATTCTAATAATTGGACTATTAATTATTAAAAATATAACTCATTTAGATTTAAACTATTAACTGGTAAGGCTACGAAAAATATCTTCCAGCGAATTTCCTGATTCACGCAGCTTTTCCAAAGAACTGTCATTGACCACTTTTCCTTTGTTAATGATAATTACACGGTCGCATAATGCCTCTACTTCCTGCATAATATGAGTTGAAAAAAGAACCGTTTTGTTTTTGCCGGCCGTCCTGATCAGCTCTCTGATTTCCAGTATCTGGTTCGGATCCAGTCCTGTAGTAGGTTCATCTAAAATCAGTACAGAAGGATCATGTAAAAATGACTGAGCCAGCCCTACCCTCTGGCGGTAACCTTTTGAAAGCTGTCCTATTTTTTTATGTTTTTCCACTTCCAAACCACACAAAGAAACCATTTCATTCACACGTGATTTCAATGCATCGCCACTCATTCCATATAGTTTTCCTGAAAATGAAAGAAATTCCCGTACATACATATCCATATAAAGCGGATTATGCTCCGGCAAATATCCAATCGACCTGCGTGATTGCATTGGCTGCTCGGTCACATCGAAATCCGCAACCCGGGCAGTCCCGGCAGAAGGCTTGAGATATCCCGTCAATATTTTCATGGTAGTAGATTTCCCCGCACCATTTGGACCAAGAAAACCTACAATTTCACCAGGCCGGAGCGTAAATGAAATTCCATCCACAGCCCGCTGCGATCCATAAACTTTTATAAGATTGGTAACCTGAATGGACATGAGAAAAAAATTAATGTCTGTTAACAATTAGCTAAAAGCCAATTGCTAACAGCTTTTTTAAACTTTAAGGAACAATTTATTTCGGTATAACAAATACATAAACGCCCATTCAACTGCAATAAAAGCGATGGCTTCGCCTACTGCCGCAACTGGCGCCGGAAAGAAATGTAATATTCCACCAAACAATGCATCAGCCGTATACAAGAAATCAATATATCTGCCTACCATATAAATTACAATTGAATTCATTCCGATCACGACGAAAAAGAAAGTCCATTTACGGTAGTTCAATACATCTATAATCCAATAGAAAAATGCAAGTAACAACGTACTGAATCCGCCTGCGCATAACACGAACGAACTCGTCCATAAATTCTTATTGATTGGAAAAAAGAAATCCCAGACCAGGCATAACAATAAACTAATAATACCTGCTGCCATCAGATATACTACTTTATTATTTCTTGAAATGATTTCGTCATTTGTTCTAAGCAATTCTCCGGCAAAAATTCCCATCAAACCCGTTGCTATTGCCGGTATGGTAGAAACCAGTCCTTCGGGATCATGTATTCTAAGGTGAAGACGTCCCGGAAGAATCAATCTGTCAAGATAACTGGCCGGATTACATTCCATTGTAAGAATCCCGGATCCGCAGCCTGGTACCGGAAACAGCATCATAAATGCATAATAGCCGAATAATAAACCGGCAAACCATATCCACCTTGTTCTTTTATTGGTGGTGTATAGATAAATAATCTGGGCAAACATTCCTGCCAATCCTATACGCGCCAAAACGCTTGGATAACGCATATCATGCCATTCTCTGTGAAATATTCCATTATTATAAACGATTCCCAGCAATACCAGAATAAGTCCTCTCTGAATTACTTTTCTGATTAATTCAGAAGGCGGAACACCTTTATCCAAACGGCTGCCTAATGAAAAAGGAGTTGAAACACCTGCCATAAAAAGGAAAGTAGGAAAAATCAGATCGTAGGCACGAAAGCCATTCCAATCAGGATGCGTAAACTGGTGCGCCATAAAAATTGCCCAGGACCAGCCGGTAACTTTTGCCAGAACAGCAAAAATTTCTTCTCCGCCGGAAATCCAAAACATGTCAAAACCACGAAGCGTATCCAGAGAAAGCAGCCTGTGCGAAGTAGATTTTTCTTTCATTTTATAAAAATACAGGTATAAGGGAAATAGGTTTTCGGAATAAATTTACTTGTGGAGGCACATACAATTATGTGATCGTAAATACAATTACTGCAAACTTTAATATAAATACTATCTGCCTCGTTTCACAAAAGTAATTTTATTAGAATAAACATATCATTGTAAAAAATAATAAAACAAAATACACAGATTTTCTTCTACCTATATACTTACGCCCTACTACTTCGTTATTGCGTCAATATTTCAAATCAGATAAAATTATTACCATGAAAAAACTTTTGATGTTATCCCTGATCCTGACAGGACTTCTGTTTACAGGCTGTGCAACTTCCAATACTTCATCTTCCAAAGATGATTCTTCACGATATGAAGAACCGGTTGCCAATACCAAACTAAATAATAAAAAACTCGAAAAAAATCTGGATCGTTTTTCCAAAGAACTTGATCTTTCGAAACGTCAGCAAAAGGAAATTAAAAAGATTGACAAAAGATATGCCCGTCTGGACAGAAAACTATCCCGCAAGGATTATGCAAAACGAAGAGATCACAAAGAACTGGCAACGCAAAAACGCCAGGAATTAATAGAAGTATTAAATAACGATCAACAACAAAAACTGGAAGCATTGGTCAAAAAGGGACGTTTTAGCTTTGATCAGTTGTTTTCAAAGTAAAAAATCAGATTAGCCGGTCAATTTTCGCCTGAATAACTGACCGGTCACTTTCTGTCCTTGCTTTGATTAATGCAGTTTTGAAATGAGCAATTGCTTTGTCTTTATTAATATCAGAATAAAGTTGTCCAAGCAAGGAATGATATAAATGGTTTTCGGTCAGATCTAATTTCTCCGCTTCTATAATGGCTTTCATTGGACTGCCGGCCTTAGCCAAAGCATAGGTCCGGTTCAATGCAGCCATGGGAGAATACTCAATTTGCAATAACTTATTATAAAGCTGCAAAATGTTATTCCACTTCGCTTCATCTGATTTTTGTGTATGCCAATAAGCAATAGCCGCCTCCAGATGGTATTTTGACAACTCATTTCCTATGGCTGCTTTATTCAGATAATATTCTCCACGCTGAATTAATCCAGTGTCCCACAAGTTTATATCCTGTTCTTCATAAAGCACAGTTTCGCCGTTACTGCGTATACGTGCATCAAAACGCGAAGCATGAAAACACATTAGAGACAGTAAAGCATTGATAGAAGGCTTATTCGTTAATGTATTGTCGAGCAACAAAACAGTTAGCCGCATAGCCTCAATGCAAAGATCTTTCCGGATGGTAACATTTTGCGATGCTGAATAATAACCTTCATTAAATAATAAATACAGCGTTGTAACAACCGATTCCAGTCTTTTTTCCATTTCCTGATTTTCAGGAAATTCCATCTTTATTTTTTCTTCCCGCAGTTTTTCTTTTGCCCTGAACAGCCTTTTATTGATCGTTTCTTTGTTGGCAAGAAAAGCATCCGCAATTTCATCAATACCAAATCCGCAAAGGATACGAAGTGATAAGCCAATTTGGGCTTCTTTTGGAATGGAAGGATGACAAATTGCAAACATCATTTGTAACTGACTGTCACTGATATTCTTGTCGGTCAAATCAATGTCCATTTCAGTTAATTCAGAAGCTGAGTTTTTAATTTCCAAAGCAATCTTGTCATTAAACAACTGATTTCGCTTCAAATAATCTTTTGTCTTATTTTTGGCAACCACATACAACCATGCCGTTGGATTTTCAGGAATACCTTTTTTGCCCCATGTTTCGGCAGCAAGGAGAAAAGTGTCGCTGACAATGTCTTCTGCAACTTCAATGTATTCCAAACCAAAAAGTTTAGAAAGAACCGAAACGATTTTTCTAAACTCTGTCCGGAATAAATGAGGTATAAGCTGCTCTTGTTCTTTCATATAAAAACAGTCACGGATTTGAACCATGACTGTTTTATAAAATTAAACATTAATTCATCAGCATAATATCTCTTACTTCAACATGGCCGCCCATATAAAAAATGGGACAACCTTCGGCCATTTTCAATGCTTCATCCAGATCAGCAGCTTTTACAACCATGTTACCGCCTACAATTTCTTTTACTTCTGCATAAGGTCCATCTGTAATAATGCCCCCTGGTTTTAAAGTTTTACCCTGAAAGCCTAATTGATTGGTACTTACAAACTTCCCCTAAGCAGCTATACCGCCAATCCAATCCTGCCATTGCTTAACACTTTCCTGCATTTGTTGGGGTGTCGGCTGGAAATCTCCCATGGGTTCCATTCTGAAAATCATCATGAATTCTTGCATTGCAGTATATTTTAGAGTTTGTAAAATCGATTTTGAATTATTTAATTACTGACATTGCTGTTTCACTTTGCTCAGCAACTTTCTTCAACAATTCCAATCCCTGTTGGTTAGTTAAAGCCATTCTGTTTTTCACGCCAAATAACAAACCAAATACATTGGAAGGAAAAGGCATGGGTGCTTCAAAATCCTGAATTATTTCCACTCCACCATTTTTATCTGTTAAAGTATAAGCAAAAACAGGGCTTGACTGAAATGGCTCAGTAATATTACATTGAATCGTAAGATTATCATTTCCAGACAAATAGACAACTGTTTGCGAACCTTTACTTTTTTCTCCCACACCTTCCCAGCTGAAAGTTGCACCAACCTGTCCGTCGATTCCTGAAATAGAAAATTTTTGTTGTGGATCCTGAATTAGAAACGGCGACCAGTTCGGAAAGTTTTTCATAAACCTGATCTGGTCAAAAACCTGCTGTCTGGAAGCGTTTACAAAATTGACGCTTTGTACTGAAATCTTTTTAGGAGCAAAAAAAGAAAGAATAACACCTACAATCAGCATCAAACCTGGTACAATGCTGATAATCATTATTGTTTTTGTCATGAGTATAAATTTTAAGTTTTATACCGCCATGACGATTGAAAGATTATGGATTGGACAAGGGTGAGGAAATTTTTTATTTTATTTTGGCAGTAAAATTATTTCATCATTTTAGGGTTATTTCATTTTCATATTTCACAGGGTGTAGCCCTATGGAAAATGAAACACACAAACTATTCCCAAACAAACCGCTCATCATAATCTACTTTATATTTCTTAAGAAAAGCCCTGTACTCTTCCTGAAACGTTTTCGTCCTATGATGTTCTTTCTGATTAGCAATGTAATTTACCGCAATATCTATATCAGAGAGGTTTACTGAAAATGCGCCATATCCATCCTGCCAATAAAAATTTTTGTAATTATCCCCTTTTTTCTTAATCCACCCTGATGAGTGCGACTTAACTTCTTCCAGTAATTTTATAAGTGTTATTTTCTTGGACAACATACAAGGTATATGCACATGATCGGTGTAACCTCCAATTTTCAGAGGATGACATTCCAGATTTTTACATAAGAAGAGTCACATCTAAAATTTCATTTAGAGCACTAAAAATCATTAAGAAATAGTAACAATAAGGATAATTATTTCAGTCCTTCCAGCCAGGCGGATACAGTTGGACCAGTCATATCAAACAAAATTCCCGGTAGAATTCCCAGTAACAAAGTAAGGATGGCTAATGGAACCAGCATGCCCATTTCTCTGGCAGTCAAATCTGTAAGTACATGTGTGGTATTGTGAGAGGCATTATCATTTTTATACCAAAATGAACCGAAAAACATGCGTTGGTAAGTCCACAAGAAGTAAGCTGCGGCCAAAACAATTCCCAAAGTGGATAAAGCAGGGATCCAGGCGGGCAGATTTTTAGATTGAAAAGCACCCATCAGCGTAAATAATTCACCAATAAAACCTGAAAATCCTGGTAAACCTAAAGAAGCAAAAAATGCAATTCCGGTTAAAAGCGTGTAACGAGGCATAACGGAAACCAATCCTCTGTAATTTTCGATTTTGCGGTCGTGAGTACGGTCATAAACGACACCGGCAATTAAAAATAACATGGCCGAAAGTACGCCATGACTTACCATTTGATAAATTGCTCCATTGATTCCCTCTGCCGTAAACGCAGCAATTCCCAACAGAACAAAGCCCATGTGGGAGACAGAAGAATAAGCAATCATTTTTTTCAAATCACTTTGTCCCAGTGCATTGAAACCGCCGTAAACAATTGAGATCATTCCAAGAATAGCCAATGGAACGGTACTGTATTGCGCTTCAAATGGAAAAAATCCATCTACAATCCTGATAAATCCGTAACCACCAATTTTTAAAAGTATGCCGGCCAATACAACGGAAATAGGTGTTGGCGCTTCTACGTGGGCATCGGGTAACCAGGTATGTAAAGGAACGACAGGTAATTTTACAGCAAAACCAATAAATAAAAACCAAAATGCAAGCAATCTTACCGGAATATCCAGTATATAATATTCTGAAATTTTGTTTAAAAAGGAGCCTGGAATATAATTGCCAGGATCTGCCAGGTAAGCAAACCGGAATGTATGAACCAATTGTTCAGGAGCAATTTTTCCTTCAATAAGCCATTGCTGAAGTTGCAGGATAATGTCTTTCGTAGCCGCATCTTCCATTCCTAAAACTCCTACTGCACGTGCCGTTTCCACAGGATCAATGGCTGATAAATACAACCCGATCATCACAATCAGAATCAGTAATGATCCAAAAAAAGTATAGATAAAAAATTTAAGCGCTGCATATTCACGCCTCGGTCCTCCCCATAAACCAATGAGAAAGTACATCGGCAACAGCATGAATTCAAAAAAGAGGTAAAACAGGAAAAAGTCCTGAGCAAGAAAACAGCCGATTACGCTTCCGCTTAGCAATAAATACAAGGCAAAATATCCGCGTGTACGCTTGCCTATATTCCATGAACTGATCACACCTACCAAAAGTACAATTACAGCAAGCAATACAAGTGGAAAACTTATTCCATCTACCGCCAAAGCATAATCAATGGATACCACTCCTAAGGAACCAATTGGCAATGTAATCCAGTCAACAGTTTCACTTAACTGGTATCCTGACTGATGATTATCAAATACTACGTATAATGAAACAGAAACAAGAAATTCCATTAGAAGGACTGCGAGTGCAATCAACCTGAAATTTTCCGCCCGTTGATTTGGCCAGGCTGCAATTGCCAAAGCGCCTAATAATGGAATGGCTATGAGTAAAGTAAGTATATGATCAATCATTACAGATGAGGTCAGCTTTTGCCTTTTCCGTTATTACGGCTGGCAGTTAATCAATTTGAATTTTATATTTAATAATCTAACTACATAGCTACCAGCCATAAAATCAGTAAAAAAACACCCATAACAGTTACTAAAAAATAGGACTGGATTTTACCGTTTTGCAATCCACGAATTGCTTGTCCGGCTGAACGTATAGAATATATAGTGAGCTTTACACCACCGTCTACTACATTTTTATCTCCCCAGCTTAATAAATGTGCTATTACCACACTTCCTTTTGCAATTAAATTTATCAAAGCATCCACGAAAAGTTTTTCGAATTGCTTTGATACATCAGCCAGGAATATAAATGGTACGAGAAAATATCTTTCATTCGAATAATCATTAAGCCATGAAAAACCAGGGCTGGAATATTTTGGTGCAATTTTTGGATCCGAATAAATTTTAAATGGATTTTCTGTCAATGCCTGACGATAAGCCAGAAATATCGCAATGATTGTAATGGACGTAGCTATAAACGGAACCCATGTTAAATGAACGGATTCTGTTAAACCAATGAAAGAAGGAAACCAGCCTGATACTGCATTAAAAGGATTCAAGGAAAACCATACAAAAACAGAAAGCCCGGCCAATAAAACCATGGGGCCATACATCAATACAGATGATTCGTGCGGATGAACGTGAGCTGAAACGTAATATCTTTTTTCTCCAAAAAATATTAGCCAAACCTGACGGGTCATGTAGTAGGCAGTCAATCCGGCAGAAAATAAAATGATAATGGGAAATGTATAAGCTAATATTCCATGTTCACCGGCCCAGATAAATCCCTCAGTAATAATGGCATCTTTGGAAAGGAAACCTGAGAAAAAAGGCAGTCCGGCTAATGCAGCAGCGCATATCATAAAACAAATAAAAGTCACTGGCAAAGCTTTGCGCAAGCCGCCCATCGTTCGCATATCCTGCGGATCAAATGTTAAATCTTCCTGGGAAGGTGTAACTGCATGAATAACGGAACCGGCTGAGAGGAACAATCCTGCTTTAAAAAATGCATGTGTAGCAAGATGAAAAAGAGCAGTTTGCCAACTTCCCAGTCCGATAGCAATTACCATTAAACCCAATTGCGACATAGTGGAATAAGCAAGCACACGTTTAATATCCCAAACCTGTGTGGCTTTTACAGCTCCGATCAACATGGTGATTGTACCAATAATGGCTATCACAATTCTTGCATCGAAAGTCAGTAAAAACGAAATTCTTGCCATTAAAAATATCCCGGCAGCCACCATCGTAGCAGCATGAATCAATGCAGAAACCGGAGTTGGGCCTTCCATGGCATCGGGCAACCAACCTGATAATGGAAACTGAGCAGATTTACCCATACATCCTCCAAACAGACATAAACCGATCGCGGTTAAAATGCCCGGGCTAATGGAATTAACTGTAATGGAAAGAACCTCAAAGTCGGTAGAACCAATATAGTAAAACAACATTAAAATACCGGTCAAAAATGCGGCATCGCCAATACGGTTTAATACAAATGCTTTTTGAGCCGCCCAAACCGGACGAGGCTTATGGTACCAAAAACCAATCAGTAAATAAGAAGAAAGACCTACCAATTCCCAAAACATATACATGACCAGCAGATTTCCTGCCAGTACAATGCCAATCATGGAAAAGAGAAAAAGCTGAATAA
>Ga0247734_1002120_pt1 | contig 13655 bp, 13 predicted proteins | sample UWRJL103311B2_FD_180933 | JGI IMG/M metagenome (GOLD analysis project Ga0247734, IMG submission 180933) | Plant litter microbial communities from Arlington Agricultural Research Station in Wisconsin, United States - UWRJ-L103-311B-2 | ecosystem: Environmental > Terrestrial > Plant litter >... | reverse complement strand
AGGGTGCGGAGGCGAGGAGGAAGGTCGTTGGTGGCATTTTTGGGGGTGGGAAGTTCTCGTAGTGATATATATGTAATAGGTACTGGTGTCTATGGTGTTCAGGTAGGAGACTGGGTTAAGTCTAGGTCTGGCTCTGGGTCTGGAGTTTTGAATCAGGGATCTGAGCATGAATTGTAGATCAATGAACGTAACATTTATAATATTTTGAGGGGAGCAATGTCTAGGCTCTCATAACTAGTTCAGTGACTCACTTGTATCAAGACCCTCTGAAGGCTAGAAATGATAAGAGTTTTCCTACAGTATTAATAAAATCAGACTGTATTATGGGTTTATATAGATTTTAAAAAGGGGCACGCTCGCTGACGGGGGTTTTTGTTTACTTTACCGACACAATGAAAAATGTATAAGGTGCATAACAACATGACTATGGTCAACTCAAAAGAGCCTCCACGTAGGAGTCCGTGCCATTTGGACTATTCTTCTACTCAAAGCACTCTCGCATAAAAACATGTACCTCATATACATCATCTAGGATATGCTCCATCACCCTATTAAGCCTAACGCCTCCCAAGCAATACCTTCCATACCTAACCTCAAAACTGCGTTTCCCTTACCCTCCCAACCTTATTCCTAATGTCATATTCTACCCATCTGGCCACGCCCCTTCGTCCAGGAGCAACTACGCTTCCTGGATTCATGACATGGCAACCCTCATAAGTAACGCAAAAAGCCGGCGCCTCGGTATCAGCGAGAACCATCGCCGTCGGCAGAGGATATACCTGCAACGCGCTCGCGTAGTCCCACAAAACCGGCCGAATCGCCATCCCAAACGGTGACAAATATCCCTGATCAAGGATCGTTTTTACGAGTTTTCGCGCGGCATGGAGATCAGTTGAAAGAGCCTCCTCGCCGGTTTCGGGTTCTGCAATATGTGATTCTGCAGCTTGTACCTCTGTGTCAACTTCCATGCCTGCTGATTCCGGATCTGGAGTTGGCAGTGGTGACATGCCCATTTCTTCATCTTCAGTAGAATTTGAGGAGGGAAACTTGATGGCTGTTCGACGTAGCCGTGCGGACATATTATCTCTCAAAAGTAGAATTTCGTGAGTTGGTCCGAATATCGAGACGCGGGATGGGTTGCTTGTCCAGACTGCTTCCCCATCTGCTCTTGAACCTTTCTCTTTCTCGGCTTCTGCGTTAGCGGTTGCGAATACACGTTTTATCCTCGATGTAAACATATCTGGCACTGCCTTCCTGGGTAAAGGTGTAGCAGCTCCTGCTGAGAATGAGGATGCCCAGCCATCGTTGTCGCCTGGAACAAATATAAATGTTGCTGCTTGAAGAAGTGTAGGGTACTCTGAGAGAGTTGAGGCTAGACTGTCAAAATACTCCTTGTATTCGATTGATCCTCCGCTTCCTCCGCGGGCCATTACTGCGTGCTGTACGAAGTTTCCCATGAGAACGAATGTCATGGGCGTATCCTCTTCAGGTTCAGCAGCATACAGGCCAAGAAGCCTCTTTAGAGCTTGGAGTGCACGAGGCTGATCTAAGTTCAGCTCTCCTATTATGATCATGCGTCCTCTACCACCACCGAAGTCTCCGTCTTCCAGTGGCTTCGGGAACAGGTTTTGTTCGAGCTTTCTCATCTTAGATCCAACAGCTCGTTCGCTCCCAACTCCCAAAAAGTCAACCCACCCGAACCCACCACCAGCTGTTACATCACCCTCTCCATTTTGACTAGTAAGGCCTAACGTAACAGATCTGCGCTCACATGGTGGCCCGCCAATGAAGAACCCAATAAACTTGCCACCAATTGTGCCGCCAACCCCTCCATTTCCACCAAGCGCGCCACTTGAGTTATTATCTTCTTCCTCGTAGTGGCCATCAACCAAAACTATCATTCCAGGAGCAAACCAAGCTCCGTCTTCAGGTATTGGTTTTGCATGTGTTAGATCTAAAGCAATACTTCCTGTCAAATCATTTATGGCAAGTGTTCCTGTTGGAGATATAGTCAGAAGTCCCAGGAGCATGTGATTACTTCCGTTTCTGCCTAAGAGGTTTGCAATTGGTGTGAGTTTGTAAGATTGTTGTGTAGATGCTGAAGTTGAAGCTGAGGCTGAGCGGCGAAAAGAAGGGGCACTGGCAGCATCAAAAGTAGGTGTTTGGAAAGATTCATTGCGGAGGAGACGTTGGTGGATAAGGTTATAACGGTTCCGAAACACTTGTGTTTTATGTGAAGGTTGAGGAAGTAACGATGGTTTTGTGGAATCTCTGGGAATGATGTCAGTAAAGTGGTACAAAAGACCTGGAAGAAACAACCAACTTATCAAAATGCTTCTTTCCCACATTGTATATTAGCCGCGGCTGTTCAAAAGCATCTATAACCTTAAGCCATTCCCTGGGGTCTTTGAGACCCTCCTCCTCTTCATCTTCCACATCTAATGTTGATATTCCTAGACTTGATTGGCTGTCCTCTCTGTCCAGAATATGAGGTCGTAAGCCTAGTCTTGTATGTGTCACTTCTCCATGCTGCGATGATCCCAATACAAGACTGTTTTGTCGACTAAGTTCTCTCGGAGCAGTAACTCTTCCACCAACCATGCTCCCTTCCAAGTTCTTCAAGATCTCCTTCATATCACCGCTATCACCTTCAACGATAACACCTCCGTTCCTACTCTTCCAGCTCTTCGCAACCTCCTCTAGCACCTTCTCTGCAAGTCCCTCTTCTCTCCATCCTGTCCCGCAATGCCTCCCTATGAATGTAGCCAGAACCTGAAGTGCTGAGGAAGTCAGAGTGAGACTATACTTCTTGGTGAAGGTCCTGAAGGCTAGGGGTCGTAGTGTTGCAGGAGGGAGTATAATTGGGAGTATACTGGCTTTGACTGGGGCAGCAACAGCATTGAAAGGTCTTATAGGATGTACGGGTGTTGCGAAAGCCGGTGAAGAGGATGGTATTGGGTTCAGCGGGGCAGGAGTGGCAGGCACTTTGAATATGGGAGCAGCCTTCGGCTTTGGTTGATGTGGGCGACTCATCATAACATGCAGATTCGAGATAACAAACGGCTCATCTGCTGGAGACTTTCATAAATTATCAAGGTGTTCAAGTAAATTATAATATTTACTTTTGGCACACGTGAGGAGACGCGTAAAGTGGATTTTGCTGGTGTCGCGTCCAGACCCCTGCTCGTCCAAGCTTAAGCTTTGAGCTATCGCATCATAACTCGTATAGTATCTCCCAATCTTCTGTTAAGAGCAGTCAATTCTCAAACACACAAGTTGCAATTTCGAATCTGAATATAGCCCTCTTGACTAGTTTTGTGTCCCGGAATAATTGAATTTCAAAAAACAGACCCCGTCAACAAAATGGCTGCCGAACCTATCGAACCACCAGTGCTCTTACGAGAGGAATCATCTGCTGCCGCTGAAGCGATCAAATCTGTTAAGGTGACTCTAGCAGATCTATGCGCAAAGGGTACATCGCAATACGCGCGCAAGAACTATGAAGCCGCCGCAGACTTATATGCCCAGGCATCAGAGATGCAGGTATGCGACATCACATTCGATCAACTTTCAAGGCTAACATTATGTTGTAGGCCGAACTCAATGGAGAGACAAACCCTGAGAATGCAGAGATCTTGTTCCTATACGGCCGATCCCTTTTCGAAGTTGGTAAGGCCCAAAGTAATGTCTTAGGTGGGAAGTCCGGTAGCAGTGACAAAAAGAAGAAGTCTGGCACATCGAAAATGAAGACCGACAAGGCAGAGCCTGCCGAGGAAGGATCAAAGAGCGGGCTTGATACGGTTACTGAAGGGGCTACAGAGCTCATTGTAGATCAGGAAGAGTCGAAGAACGACCCAGCCCAACCACTTTTTACATTCACGGGCGATGAAAACTTCGAAGATTCCGAGGACGAAAATGCAGAGGTAACAATTCTCTCTCGTAACTCCACAGTGTCAAACTCTTATGACACATTCAAAATGCTCCAAAAGACCATGCTGTTATTACTCTTCACTGCAAGGCTAAAAAGAACCATCTTGATCATATCTGCATGGGGTCTCTGAATGTGTCCAGGCTTTTGACACAATAATTATAGCGTATGTTCTAATCTCCAAATTATAGGGCGAAGAGGAAGAGGAAGACGATGATCTTGCTACCGCATTTGAGGTGCTTGATCTTGGCCGTGTACTATTTACCCGGAGACTAGAAGCACCCGAATTTGGAGAGGGGGAGGGGAATGGCAAGGAAAGTGGTGATTCAGCCATGACTAAACACATTAAAGAGAGATTGGCAGATACTCATCACTTATTGGGGGAAATTTCTTTGGAGAACGAGAAGTGAGATCACTGTCTAACTTTCTCTTATGTCTATATTGCAAAATATCTTGTTCTAATCAATCCTAGGTTCGATGGTGCCGTCACAGACTTTAGAGCCGCACTTGAACTGAAGCAGACCATCTATCCCGAGGAACATGAAATCATCGCTGAAGCTCATTACCTCCTGTCCCTTGCCCTAGAGTTTGCATCCATCAAACCAATTCCCAAAGAAGGCGAAGGAGAAGAAGACGTCGAACCTGATACCCAAGTTGATCAGTCATTGAGAGACGAGGCTGCGAAGGAAATGGAGGCTACGATTAACAGTATCAAACTCAAACTCCAGAACAAAGAGGTCGAGCTTGCTTCATCTGCCAACTCCGAAGAGAACGATATTTTGAGATCACAAATTGCTGATTCGAAGGAAATCTTAGCTGATATGGAGGCTCGATTAGCCGAGTTATCAAAACCTCCAATTGATGTCAAGGGCATGAAGGAATCCGTATTTGGGGGTGGTAGTGAGAACCCATTGGGAGGGCTCCTCGGAGCAACTGCTGGCGAGACCGCTGCTGAAGTAGATGCCCGCATCGAAGAGGCTAAAAAGTGAGTTTTGCAATCTCTTAGAGAAAGAAAAGATATCACTATATTTATGTGTTCGAACAACTCGACACATTTAAAAGCAAGAAAGTAGTGCTTACTAATCAATTGATAGGAACGCCAATGATCTTTCCGGTCTCGTACGCAAGAAGAAACCCACTGAAGCTGCAAGCAATGATAATGGCAACGGCAATACTTCTACCAACGGTAAGCGAAAGGCAGAAGATGACGTCGAGGATGTCAGCGATTCTGCGAAGAAAGCCAAGGTAGAAAATGTTCCGGAATGATTATGTAGGAGACCGAATGTAATGTATCAAGAATCTAAGGACGGCTGGGTAGCAAAATGATGGCGTTATGTTTCTTCTGGGATACCAAGTACGGTTCTGATATCAAACTCAAATCTCAGACGAAAGTAAACCATATCTTTTCAATATTAGTGTCATGAGTGGCCAATGCCGTCTTATTGCAATTGTCTCGAATTATTTGAATTCATCCTAATATGGTAAGGCACCTGGGCTGCGTGGCGGCAGTTATTAACTTTCCTATTCGTACTAAAATTCAAGTACAAGCCAACATGCAGCACCAAATACTTCCATAATTCACTACCCATTGTTTTAGACTATTTTGAGAATCAGCTTTTGGTACTAGCACTAGAGTATAAACTAAGGTTCTAATAAGCTGCGATAATGGATTGGCCTATTACTTGCATTTTCACGATAGCGAGCATATCAGAGTAGAATTCATGGGCCTTTGCTTCGCTTGTAACTAGATTTACGCCTTTAGGCTGTTTATGATAGCTATCCACACCAAGTTATGGAAAATTGCTTTTCTGGATGAGAAACCCTTCCCGAAAGACAATATATTTATGAGCACTACACTTTCCAAGAATCATTGCTTCTTTCGTTTATGGGAAGTGCTACTATATTTGCAACATCTAACCCAGGCAATTGGTAGCAGCAACCACTTTTGGGCCATGACGAGAATCAAGGATTATCGCTAACAAAGGGTCGAAGGAGTTTAATATCGGCTCGACACTCAATTTATGGCCAGTACCTGAAGTAGTAGTTTGGGTCAGCATTTTGCTGGTAGTTTCGAGAGGGACATTGATGGATATAAGATGCTGTGGATGCCTAATTGTTGGATTTATTGATACCACTGGAAACCTTTTCCTTGTCGGGTGACCAACTCATCGACCATCTTTAATAAGCCCGAAAATGGCGTGCGCAAAGGGCAAGCCTCTACGGCCGTGATGAGCCGGAAGGCTTGGACACTAAAATCCTCCTGGTGTGTTCATTGATGACGGAGTAGTGCTGGATCCACCGCGCAGATGCGACGAAGAACCCTTGAATAACGATTGCCAAATAAAGGCTTCGCTGAGAAGAAGTTCGATATCCTTCTCTGTCCAGTCTCGAGTCGGTAATGCTTGTAAAAACATCATGACTTCTTGGAAGTCCATTTTTAGGAGTTTATCTGTCCACTTCACTAAGAATGCCACGCAGACGTACAAATGGAACTCTGAAAAGCCTTGCTCCTCAGCCTGTTGAAATCATTAGTTTGGCCAGATTGAAAAGAAGACGCTAATGCTCACCATATAGGTATCCCACATTCGGATGGTGTTTTTTACACTGATTTCCCTCATCAAGAGACAGTTCATCCACCGGAAGCTAAACTGTATAAACTCAACTCCTTGCTGTTCCAGATGTTTCGCTAGCGGGGTATCTATCCGAGCGGTAAGGTCGTGAAGTGCTGCAACTTGGCGTTGAATACCTGGCTGAGCAAATATATAATTATCCTGAATGCCATCCAGAAGTTTGGTCAAACACCAAAAAGAGTCCGCTTCCACAGCATCTAAAACAGGTTTTGGTAATTGCCCGGGGTCCATGCCACTCTCAATATCCGAATCGCCAATATAACTTGCAAGAAAAACTTGCCAAAATGGTGTAACAAGATCGTTGATCCCCTGTACATAGCCGCTGGCAGGATGGCGTACAGCCCAGACATACAGTATTCTTTCTAGTGATCTTTGAGTTGCCTCATAACCATATAGTTCAAGATGAGGGTTTGTTCGCGGTACATCAATACTAATTTGATGCCATATAGTTTCATCAAGTCCCCTCGCTTTACCCGGTGTCGCAGAACTATTTCCACTTCGTTCAAATGCTTGTCGCACTCCGTCTAAATATTCTTTACGCTTACGCTCAAGTGTTCCAACACGTCTTTCACTACTCGTGGGAAGATATCCAAGTAACAATTGCCAAGTCATGGCTCTAACTTCTTCAGGGATACCAGACCAAGCGGCGGCTCTTAAATCTGTCAAAGAAATCGAGGTTGCTTGGAGAATCTTTTTAAATTTGTTGATCCTTGTTATCCTTGCAGAGTGGACATCCATATCCTTTGGTGTACCAGCGACAGGGAGCGGCGGGTGGTTGATGAGATGTAATGAATTGGCTGGATCTCTAAGAATCTCCTTGTACTGAGGCCTCAAAATCTTGCCTTCACTCTTCTTAGCAACAGGGTAACTTGGCGATGGTCGTTCAATCGCAATATCGGCACTATTTGAAAGTCTTCGCGGCCCCAACCCACCTAGTTCGCCCTGCAAACCTAGTCCTAGCGCAGGCGAAAGCTGACCACTGGAATCTTTGTTTCTCTGTTCTGGTGCTTTCTTCGTTTTCCGCTTCATACTTGATATACTCGGCAACCCAAAATCATCCCCGTCATCATTGTCATACCCATACTCGTCATCATCATCAACGTCATCGTCTGCATTCCAGTCATTGTTTGTATGGGAAATAAAATCCGTATATGTCCTTCGGGGAGGCGATGCTAAACCAGATATCCCTCTTATTGGTGGAGTATTACTTCTAGCTTTGTGTGAGGACGAGGAGGGTGGTGTTCTTGGCCGGTTTGAACTTGAGGATAGAGAACTGAATCATGTATTAGCATGAAAATAGGACCGACACTTGCCAAACACGCACAGATTATCAAAAGCTAACACATCTGCGTGAGAGTACGACGCGCCAACCACCAACCCAGGGTTATGAATTGGCTTGGTGGGAGAGTGATCTCGACGGGAAACTGAGGCTCTGCTTCGCCAGAATGGGGATGATGTTCTATAACCATGTCAGTAATATTTCCACTTGTTGCTATATCACTTGAAATTATATATTTCAGGCTTAATAGGTCAGGTTCAACTTGACATGTGTGGGCTTCTAGAATCTTAAACGTACTCCGATCTTTCTAAGTTGCAGATCATATGTTAGCATGATTCCAGGCAATGGCACAGGCATGAATAGAAATAATAGTAATAGAGCTGTCCAGCCAAAGTGCGAGATCTGACTTACCAACTTGTACCATTTCCTTCGCAAACAAGCTGCGGTTAGCATTATTTTCTTTCTTGGACTTTCTTAGGAACCTACCTGCTGCACCGGCTTCTTGTTACCGTTTGAAGATGTGAACATTTTGGCAGAGGTACGAACCTTCCCCCTCAACGTTCATGAGAGCTTGATTGGACTCGAACGTTGGGGATCCCCTCGTGAGGTGGTCCAAGTCGCCTTGTGCCAAGAAAGTGGGTCCAGACACTGGATATTAGCGTCCTAAACAATCTGCCTCAAGACTAAACAACAGACAACTTCACCACTGCACTCAACTACCATCAACCATCCAAATCATCAAACGAACTTTTTCACTTCTTTTAATACGCTCGTTTAATACTGCGGAATTACTTTCGCGCCATAAGGCTTTTGTTTCATTCAGCAGTGTCCGAACTTGTGGACCTGACTTTGACTACTTACTACCACGACAGCTAGCTAAGCTGTCCTTTAATCAATCACAGACTAAGCACAAGACTACTTTTCACAATGGCGGAAGCCGATAACTTTGAAGAAGACCTCTTCGCTGATCTGTATGTATTATGACAGAGGCAATCGCGTCTCAGAACCATCTCTCACAGACTGCCGGGATCAGGCTTGGTTCCTCCTGATGACCTAGCTTCACTCTACAACCTGGCACCGCTTGCAGAGTCGCAGGCGCATGCTAATAAAAACATTTTCCTTAATACGATCTTACACTGACCGACTCGCAGTTACACGGAAGACGATGCACCAGCAAAACCAGAGCCAACACCTGTGGTAAGGAGCGAGCCCGCGGCACCTGTGGAAGTCAAGTCGGAGGTTAAACCAGAGGAGAGCGGTGATGTGGATCAAACCATGTATGCCGAGGAGGAAGAAGAAGATGATGAGATAGACTTCAATTTGGGAAATGGGAATAGTTATGAACCTTCTGCCAATCACGAGTCTCAAGGGACTGGCATCAAGGAAGACGGGTAAGACATAGTTATGTTTCTTAATCCCCCATATTTCGCGATCCCTATTTGGGGAAAACAAACTTTAGGGAGTCTAGCTCTTAGCCGTAATACATGGAGGATACGGTCCTGTGGTGAATAAGGTCGGGAGGAATATTTGATACAAACCGAATGAATTATGCGGCATATTTGAGAAGCAAACTACAAGCATTTTAGCACGGGAGGATTGAAAGAGCTTGATGGCTGGGAGCAATCATAGAGGATGAACATCAATGTGGCTTGTGCAAGATAAATCTGGCGGCCATAAACCAAGCGAAATCAGACATGACATAGTCCCAATGGTGTTCTGGGTGGTACAGAATTGCAGTCTACAGGAAATGGTGCAAAGCAGAGCTGGATTTAAAGAACAGTATCAGGAAGGGGGGGGTATCGTACTGGGAGCACAGAACTCGCCTCATACTATCGACGTCTACGGCGACTATAGAATTGTCCTACTACATAGCCTATTGTCGAGATATCTTCATAGAGCATCAATGGGGGAGGCAACGTATAGGCTATAGCACAAAGGGCAGCGTATAGCGCTCATCGCCAGTACCTAGCATCACGATAGCAAACATCGATTGTTCTTGGATATCTTGTCGTGTCAGACTTCATTGCATGACTTGCAGGACTCATGCGGACTGTTCACATCAGTTGGTGTGGATGCCTCCCCGCGCAGAATTTGCCGATACCGATGTCCAGATATCCTTCATAAGGGACCCGTATATTCTCCTACTACTCGCAAGCCATATGCCCCCTTCTTTTCTGAGTGGATTCGGACGACTATAACAAAGAATCTTACTAGATTTGAAGAGGGAGCTGATATCAAAATCTTAGCAAGGGCCAGGAATTCCTGATGGGCAAAAGATGATTGTAGCTACCATAAGGCTGGCGTTTTTCTACAACGGATTACCACGACCATCTCATTCTAGCAGAAATTCGTTCTAACTATTTTGTTTTCAAGTTTTGTAGATTTTCACAAGAATGCTCAAGTTGCTGACTGTTTAATCTCTAGGAAGATGTTCATTGGTGGATTGAACTGGGAGACCACTGATCGTAGGTTAAGGCATACTATGTTCGAAGACGGTCTAATTTTGTGAACAGAATCACTGAAGGAATATTTTTCGCAATTTGGAGAGGTACTAGAATGTACGGTTATGAGAGATGGCGCATCTGGTCGATCTCGGGGTTTTGGATTCCTCACATTCAAAGACGTCAAAACTGTCAATATTGTTATGGTGAAAGAGCACTGGCTTGATGGAAAGATTGTAAGTACTTTTCTTGCATTTGATTTTTCAGAGGGAAAGTCGATTTATGTTTTGGAGATGAATGCACCTGGCGTATACTGTCGCCACTTCCCATTTTCCTACCTCATTTGATTTTGTTCCCCAACTTTACACCTTCGCAGAGTTATGTACCTCCTAGTAAATATTTTTGATAGCTAACATGATACAGATTGACCCAAAGCGGGCAATTCCTCGCGACGAGCAAGAACGCACCAGCAAAATATTCGTTGGTGGGGTTTCGCAGGAGGCATCCGAGAAAGATTTCAAGGATTTCTTCGCGCAATTTGGAAGAGTGATCGATGCTACCTTAATGATGGATAAGGACACTGGACGACCACGAGGCTTCGGTTTTGTTACTTTCGACAGTGAGGCAGCAGTTGACGCATGCCTACAAGGTCCACTCGAGATTCATGGCAAACCAATTGAAGTAAAGAAGGCGCAACCACGAGGCAATATGCGCGAGGATGAGGAGCGCAGTGGAACTGCGGCTCGTGTACCTGGGCAATTCCGCAAAGAACAGAATAATCCCAATCAACAGCAAGTCGGAAACAACGCTCAGCAAGCTCCCAACGGTATGACACCACAAGTCATGGCCCAGTATTGGCAACGCATGCAACAGTACTTTGCCATGATGCAACAGCAGATGGCCATGGGTGGAATGGGAAATATGAATCCTCAGATGATGCAACAGATGCAACAGATGCAAGCTATGCAAGCCATGCAGCGGCAAATGCAAGGTGGTGCTACTGCTGATGTTCGGAGTCAGAGTCCTCAAAGCCCAGGTGGGGCTGGCAATATGGCGAGCATGGCTGGCATGGCTATGAATCCTCAAATGATGCAACAAATGCAGCAGATGCAGATGCAACAGATGCAAGGTAGTATGGGTAATAACTATCAGGGAGGTGGGCAAAACAACCCAGGTGGACGAATCGGCACTCCAGGATATAATGCTTACGAGCAACAAATGTTTGAGCAGCAAAAGTATGAGCAACAACAAATGCGTCGTGGTCAGCGCGATCAATCGCAACAATATAACCAAGGTGGGTATGGTGGTGGTGGTATGGGGGGACCAACTTCATGGGAGGGCATGTACGACGATGTTCCGCAGCCAGCTGTTGCTAATGGAGGTGGAAAGGGAAGCTCCAAAGGCTCTGCTCCCCCTGATCCAGCAAAAGCGCCTCCTGCTAATGCTCCAACTGGTCCTAAGAACGCTGGCAAGCCGGGTGCCAATTATCGGGGTGGGGGTAGAGGTGGTCAACGAGGTTTCCATCCATATGCTAGGGGGTAGATTTGAGTATGACGTTCTTCTAATTTCTGGGAATGGGTTGGGCGCGCTTCATGACTGGGAGGGCAAAATCCGGTTTGTTTTGCACGTTTTCCTTAAAGGTATTACGATCGATGGCACTTACTCGATAAAGGGTGATGGCACCCTCTCAAATTTGCTTGCGTTGCTTTGGGATTTAGTTCCTGGTCCTATTAGACAAATTAATAGGACAATCTTCGTGATTAAAATTCTTCATGTGAAATAGCCGTGACGATATAATAGAGTGCTTTTTTCCTCCTGGTAACCATTTGGAGCTCGATTTGAATTCTTTTTAAAACAAAGCTTAAATGATGTATCGTGCATACATATAGCCTCGTTTTCTCCTTGACTGTTTAAACAGTTAAAGGCCCACTTGTGCTGCGTATTAGACACAGTGTGAGCCAATATATAATTAATTCAACACAGGCTTGCAACATGGATTTCTTTTCTTTAATGCTTCACGTATCTAATAGGTGTTAGTTTAATGGGTAAACCTCAAATCGTAAAAGAAATTCCGGTATATTGTATAGATGTTGAATGAGACACGCAAAAATAAGAACATGTTAACATTGTATAAGAAATGCTGTATTAATGGTTTAGGCACAGCGCCTCAGAGCATAGACGAGGGCGAATTGGCATTTGGGCTTCACGGCATTCGGGGGTCAAGTTCAAACTAGCCATTCTTCCCTTAGCGAGTCTAGAGCCGGAAGTGACTCCACCTATAAGTCTCCTATATATAGCAGAACACATTTCCTCAGTTTCAGATTAATCCAAACAAAAGCTACCTTGGCCGAGTGGTCTAAGGCGCTGGTTTTAAGTACTTAATACTTCTTTAGAAGTGTTGCGTAATTATATACACCAGTTTCGAAAGAAGCGAGAGTTCGAACCTCTCAGGTAGCATTACTTTTGCTTTTTTGCCTTGTGTAAGGCCGTAAGTATACTTAGAATGTTAAGTAAAATGTGGCTATTCTTTTTTTTTTCCAGCGTGATGGTGTGTGAGTAAGTTTTGCGGAGGCGTTTTTTAACCGAGAGCATGCTACATCTCCGGCGGCAGTTGTCGTGGCAGTCTCTAGTTTCACGTTTTATTCCGCTGGACGGAATCTGATAATGAGAATGCAATTAATTGTTAAAACTTCCTTGGCCTCTAATACATATTATACGGTAAAACGTGATAGAGTCATTATCGTTGGTCCTTATATTTTTTTTATATTGATACCATAAACCATATCGAGTGATCGTTGTAGGGCCCACTAGTCCCTGGAGCCATGCCACCAACCACCATCTTTATCATACTATTTCTTTCGGTTAAGCTGATAAGTCAAAAAGCATGCTTTACATCCCTAACCAGACCGAAGACTTTTGGCTGCAACCTCTGTAATAAAAGCAGATTAACAATTACCCAGCTAATTGCAATTCAACAAATATACACATAATATTCTTTGTAGCTACCCCCGTTAGCTAACAATAAACCTTAAGGCTTATTTTATATCAAAATTGCCACGGGATTGACATCTGCCAAGACGCGAGGCTGTCAACCTCACGCTCTAGGCCAGCTATTTAATCCTGTCGAGCCTATGACTACCCTAATTTCTCGTTTACGGGAAGACATCAACGTTTTCCTCCTTGGAAATAGATCTTCATTTTCTTTTTTTCTTTCTTTTCTTTTCAACAATAGGTTTACCCTGCTTTGGCTATTAGCTTTAGGGATTCGTGACCGTGACTGTCGGATCACTTCGAATACGGGGCACCACTACGTGATATGGTCACGTAAGTGCTAGTTGTATTCAGTGGGATCGATGGTTGTATTGTAAGTTCTACGT
>Ga0247734_1002119_pt1 | contig 13656 bp, 9 predicted proteins | sample UWRJL103311B2_FD_180933 | JGI IMG/M metagenome (GOLD analysis project Ga0247734, IMG submission 180933) | Plant litter microbial communities from Arlington Agricultural Research Station in Wisconsin, United States - UWRJ-L103-311B-2 | ecosystem: Environmental > Terrestrial > Plant litter >... | reverse complement strand
TTTTAACGAACTGGCTAATAAGCAGCTCGCACTTTCCTATTTGTTGGACATTAAACTGGTGTCTGGCTATTTCGCTCTTTTTCTGGTAACTGGTCTCGTTGCTGGTTTCTACCCGGCATTGGTGTTGTCAGGATTCAGTCCGGCGCAAACGCTTTATAACCGGACCAAACTTACCCAAAAAAATTACCTGACGCGTGGGTTGGTTGTATTTCAATTTGCTTTATCCGTTTGTTTGGTAATTGGTACTATTGTTATTTATTCCCAATTTAAATATCTGACAAATAAGGATTTAGGTTATAATGACAAAAATCTTATGAGTTTTAGTCTGGGGCGGGGGGGAAAGGGCAGGGAAGTACTTAATGCTATAAAACAGGAACTGCAAAATACAGCTGGTGTAGAAACTGTTGCTGCGTTTAACGGAAATTATAATGGAACTGGTGCAAAAATTGATGAGACAGAAATTGGCTTCGGCTACATTGGTGTGGATGATAATTTTCTAAAAACGTTACAAATTCCGGTTGTAAAAGGGCGTAATTTTTCACAAAGTTTTGCCTCAGATCCCATGCAATCAGTAGTTGTCAATGAAGCGTTTGTAAAAGAAGCAGGCTGGAAAGATCCGATTGGAAAAGACGTGAATTTTGAATGGAAAAACCAGAAATTGAAAGTGATTGGTGTGATCAGGAATTATCATTATGCATCCTTAAAAGAAAAGATCAAACCCTTACTTTTAACCCAGGATCCGAATTATGGATTGGGTTCTATTTACCTAAAACTGAATTCAAAAAATATTCCTGAAACAATTAAAAAAGTGGAACGGATATTCCGCAAGCATATAGCATTTATGCCATTTGAGTACCAGTTTGAAGATGCTACAAATCTGAAACGCTACGAAACAGAAGCCAAGTGGAAGCAGATGATTACGCTGGCGGCCATTTTATCCATTTTTGTATCATGCATCGGCCTGTTTGGATTGGCCACTTTCAATGCCGAAACCCGTGTAAAAGAAATTGGAATACGAAAAGTACTAGGCGCTTCGGTTGCCAGTATTGCGGCGTTATTGTCGACAGATTTTGTAAAACTGGTGTTAATAGCCATTATAATTGCCTTGCCACTATCTTATTATGCTGTCAATATCTGGTTACAGGATTTCCCTTACCGTATCGAAATTTCATGGTGGTACTTTGCCATTTCCGCAACACTGGCAATTACAGTTGCGCTGTTGACCGTCGGTTTTCAAAGTATAAAAACAGCCATGGCTGACCCGGTGAAAAGTTTGCGAAGAGAATAAAAAGGGGCCGGGTCGCCGGTGCGATTAAAAGGTGAACGGTCAAAAGCTGGGCGGCTGCTGCCGTTAAAAGAGCTATTCGGTTTTTATCTTTTAACCTGTTAACCCTTTTCCCTTTTAATAACCCTTTTCCCTTTTTAATTTATGCTAAAAAACCACATCAAAATCGCGTTCAGGAGCCTAATGGGTTCCAGGCTTTTTACTATTTTAAATATTACCGGTTTGACGGGCGGAATGGTTGCTGCTGTGTTTATTTTGTTATGGGTACAAAACGAACTGAGTTTTGATACTTATCATAAAAAATCACAACAGATTTATCGGGTAATTACGCACAACCAGATCAGTAAACAGGAAACCTGGCATTGGTCAAGTACGCCGCTTTTGCTGGCGCCGGCAACAAAAAACTTACCTGAAATTCAAAGTGTAGTCCGCCGGATTAATTCAAGCAGCATTTCATTAAAAATTGGTGATAAAAAATTGACTGGTAAAAATGTCGCTTTTGTAGACTCCAACTGGTTTGATGTATTTGATTATAAGTTTATTGATGGTTCTGCAAGTGATTTTAAGTCGGGAATACGCAATATTACCATGACGGAATCCAAAGCCGTAGAGTTATTTGGTAAAAGCAATGTGACAGGAAATATCATCCACGTTGATACACTGGACTATAATATTGCAGGAGTTTATCAGGACAATCCCTCGAATTCCAGTTCTCAGCATGATTTCATTTTACCGCTATCAGCCTATTTATCCAATCCTGATAATTTTAGAAATGATAGCAGCTGGGAGCAATTTAATTACCAGACATTTCTGTTACTCCGAAGTGACGCGAATCCTAAAAAATTAGGACAAAAACTCACTTCTATCATTTCCAATGCCAAAAGGGATGACGAAGGGAATCCTTCCAAAGATATTGTCCTCGAAGCAGAACCGCTGGCAGACATCCATTTCGACAACATTCAGGTAGGATCATCAGAGGAAAAAGGAGACCGGAAAACCATTTATATTTTCCTGGGATTGGCCCTTGTAATTTTATTTGTGGCCTGCATCAATTATGTAAACCTGACCACAGCCAGAGCAAGCGTGCGCTCCAAAGAAGTAGGAGTGAAAAAATTATTAGGAGCAAAACATTCTCATCTATTTGGCCAGTTTATGACCGAATCGGTTCTTACTTGTCTCACCGCTTTTGCACTCTCTTTGTTTTTGATTTACTTTTTAATGCCTTCATTTAACAATCTTACCGGGAAAGTTTTTGTGTTGTCACTGGCCAACTTTTCACTTTGGTATGTGCTGTTAGGAACTACATTTTCGGCCATTATTCTCACCGGCGTTTATCCGTCGCTATTATTGTCTTCCTTCCAGCCGTTTGAAATTCTCAGAGGAAATAATATTCTTGGATCGAGCAACAGCGGTTTTAGGAAGGGACTTGTGGTTGTGCAGTTTACAATATCCGTAGTATTTCTTATATCTACATTTACAGTCTATCAGCAAATGAAATTTATCCGGAACAAAAATCTTGGTTACGACCGGTCTCACACGCTGACGTTCAATTCGCCTTGGAATACGAATCCAAAAGTTGAAGCAAAGACAATTAAATCGAGACTTCTGGGCGAATCTTCCATTGCTGATGTGACGGTTTCAAGTCAGAATATTGTTGAAATTTATAGCTCACACAGTGGTAGTCTTGATTGGAACGGACGTCCGGAAGACTTTCAGCCAACAGTTAGCCAAATAGGAGTTGAAGCGAATTTTCAAAAGCTTTTTGGGATAAAAATGGCCGACGGGCGTTGGTTTACAGAGAATAGTATTGCGGACCAAAACAATGTTATTTTGAACGAAACCGCAGTTAAAAAACTGAATTTACATAAGCCGGTTATTAATCAACGGTTTCATTTTCAAGGTAAAAAGGGAGTAGTTGTTGGTGTTGTAAAAGATTTTCATTACAAAAGTCTCAGGGAAAAAATAGAGCCTTTGGTTTTGTTTCAGAATGAAGGATGGGGCAGGGGCATTTACGTAAAAACATTACCAGGAAAAGAAGCCCAGGCCATTAAAGCTGTTGAGAAAGTATGGGCTCAAATGGTTCCTGACTACCCTTTGGAATACAAGTTTCTGGATGAAACTTTTGATCATCTTTATAGAACTGAACAGCGCACCGCTACTTTGTTTAACACATTTACCATTGTTGCATTACTTATTTCCTGTCTTGGTTTATTTGGATTAGCCACTTTCACAGCTGAACGACGTATTAAGGAAATTGGAATTCGTAAAGTTTTAGGAGCTTCGGTTACGGCAATTGTTTCATTGTTGTCCACCGATTTCATGGTTTTAGTTTTGATTTCTATCATTATCGCTTCACCTATTTCCTGGTATTTTATGAATAAATGGCTGGAAGGTTTTGAATACAGAATATATTTAAACTGGAATATATTTGCCCTTGCAGGTATCACCGCAATTATTATAGCCTTATTCACAATCAGTTACCAAAGTATAAAAGCAGCATTGACAAATCCGGTAAAATCGTTGAAAAGCGAATAAGGGAAAAGAGTTAAAAGGTTAATGCCTGGCCGCCGGTGCTGTTAAAAGATAAACCGATGCTAACTCTTAACCTTTTAACCTTTCAACCTGTTAACCCCTAACCCCTTTAACCCTTTTTTTATGCTTCGCAATTATTTAAAAATCGCCTTCCGTTCACTCTGGAAAAACCGGTTGTTTACGGCTATTAATTTTGTTGGACTTTCGCTTGGACTGGCGAGTGCAGGAGTTCTTATTTTGTTTATTCAACGAGGTTTGACTTTTGATACTTTTCATAAAGACAACGATCAGATATATTTCGTCCAGACCGAGGATAAAGATTCACGTTATAGCCAAACAGTTTACCCGATTTTAGATCAATTGGTAAAAACTTATCCTGAAATAGAAAAGGGAACGCATATACAAGGATGGAATAATGTCTGGATTAGTTATAAAGGCAAAGATATTCAGGGGGATACAAAATATGTGGATACTACTTTCTTCGATATTTTTTCATTTAAATTAAAATATGGGAATCCGAAAGTTGCCTTAGATGGCAGACAATCCATTGTGCTTAATCAGGATATCGCCCAATCGCTTTTTGGAAATGAAAATCCGGTTGGAGCAACGGTGACTGTCAATGATACTTTAAACTTTACCGTTACCGGAGTTTTGGATCAGGTTCCGGCGAATTCTTCCATTCAGTTTGAGGTTTTGGTGCCGATTGCAAATTTAGAAGCCGATAAAAATTTCATTGAAAATGCAGATTGGTATAACTCATTTGCTACGGTTTATCTGAAACTAAAAAGAGGTGCAAATATACCGAAACTGGAAGCGCAGTTTCCGGAATTTGTAAGAACACATTTTGTAAAAGAAGTGCAGAACCGAAAAATTCGTCTGGCACCAATAAAGGATTTTATTCATTACCAAAATCCTTTTTTCAAAACCATGATTTATGGATCAGTAACAATCGCGGTTTTTATTCTGTTGATTATCAGTATTAATCTGCTCAATCTTAATACTGCCGTTTCATTTACCAGAGCCAAAGAAGTAGCAGTACGCAAGGTGACAGGTTCTACACTGCCGCAAATTTTAATCCAGTTCTGGACAGAATCCGGTATTGTTCTTTTAGCCTCCCTTTGCTTTTCAGTTTATTTTGGATTGTCGTATCTGGTACCACAATTCAATACATTTCGTAAAGGACGAATGCAGCTTATTGTGAGTTGGCAACAGGATTATCCCACCATTTTAACACTACTGGGAATCATCCTTATCATTGCCTTTATAGCGGGTACTTATCCGGCACTGTATCTGAATAAGCTGGATTTGCGGGACACTATAAAAGGTAAACTCACCAATAAACCACACTCGGGCGGATGGAAAAAAGGAAGTCTTATTGTTGTCCAGTTTGTGATTTCTTTCGGCCTGATTATCGGAGCAATAACCGTTTACAAACAAACAAGTTTTATGCGGGCGGCTAATATCGGTTTTGAAAAAGACAAAGTCGTAGTAGTATTTTCTGACATGCAATATAAAGACGAGGAAGCTGCGGTGAGCCAGTTTAAAGGTATTCTGGATGATTTAAAAGCTGATTCTAGAATTGAAAATATTGCTACTTCGGGCGTGGTTCCTACCAAATACCGGTTCAATTACAATGTTTATCTGCCAGAAGGCGGAACTGAGAAAGAGGTACGGTTCAGGCATTCAGGCACCAGTTCTAATTACGCTGAAACCTTCGGGATTAAAATGGTGGAGGGAAGGGATTTTTCTGATGAACTAGATAAAAATGGTGAGAATAAACCTGTGGTTATCAACGAAGCTGCCATGAAAGCAATGGGCTGGACTACGGCTGTTGGCAAGCGGCTCAGGCAGAAAAATAATCCTGATGTTTATACAGTTATAGGCGTTATGAAGGATTTTAATTACCAGGATTTGAAAGAAAAAATAGAGCCATTATTACATTGGTATGAAGGAAAAACCAGCCTGAATAGTTACCTGAGTCTTAGATTTACTGATATCAAACAGGCAAAAGGGGTTTTAGCAGATTTGGAATCAAAAATGAAGAAAATTCCTTCCAAAAAACCGTTTAAATTTTTCTATCTGACCGATGAACTGAGCCGTCAGTATGATCATCTTGATGGCATTTGGAAGATGGTCAATTTCGTTACCATACTTTCTATTGTGATTGCATTTGCCGGTATTTTCGGGCTCATTACACTTGCTGCAAATCAACGTACAAAAGAGGTAGGAATCAGAAAAGTGCTAGGTTCCAGTGTAAGAGGAATTGCTATTTTGCTGTCAAAAGATTTTGTTATCCTCGTCCTGATTTCCATTGTGATTGGCATTCCTCTTGGATATCTTTTTGTCTCAAAATATTTGCAGGATTATCAATATCATGTAAAAATAGAATGGTATGTTTTCGCTCTAACCGGGTTATTTGTACTGGTTCTGACCATTTTAACCGTCGGATTTCAAAGCATAAAAACAGCTATGATGAATCCGGTGAAATCTTTAAAGAGTGAATAAAAAAATGAAAAGGGTTAACGGTTAAAAAGACCATCCGGTTTTTATCTAATTGCAGAACCGACAGCCCAGCTTTTATTTATTTACAGTAGTCGTTAACCTTTTGACGGCACCGGCCTCCGGCTTTTAACCCTTAACCCTTTTCCTTTTTTATGATTAAGAATTATTTAAAAATCGCTTTCCGTAGTTTGTTGAAAAATAAACTGTTTTCCTTTATTAATGTATTTGGACTTGCGCTGGGTATGTCTTGCAGCCTTTTGATATGGTTGTGGGTGAAGGATGAAATGAGTTATAATAGCTTTTTGCCCGATGCCCCGCATATTTATCAGGTGATGCTGAATGCAAGTTATGATGGGAAAATCAGTACCTGGCCTAACACGCCGTCGCCATTGCAGGAAGCCATCAAAAAGGACATTCCGGAAGTTGCTTATGTAACCAAGATCGGGTTTGCACCAGATTATCTTTTTAAGGTTGGAGAGAAATCGGCGAAAGAAAATGGCAGATATGTTTCTGATGAATTTTTTGACGTTTTCCAGTTTCCGGATCTGGACGGATCTGCCCGGAAAGCAATAAAATCGCCTGATCAGATTGTGATCACCCGAAAATTAGCAGAGAAGTATTTTGGTAAAATAAAGGTTGCCGGTCAGCGCATACAACTGGATAACAGCAAATATTATACAGTTGGAGCAGTGATTGAAAATATGCCTTCAAACGCTACAATCCGGCTGAACTGGATGGTGAATTTTAAAGTTCAAGAGCAGGACTGGATGAAAAGATGGGGAAATACTGCGTTTGAAACCTACGTACGTTTGAAACCTAACACAACTGCACAACAAACTGTAGCGGCTATGAAAGGAATTTATCCGCGGTATAATGATGATAAAAATACATATCCCACTTTGCAGGATATTCGGGATATTCATTTGTATTCGAAATTTGAAAACGGGGAAGCAGCGGGAGGAAGAATTGAATATGTACGGATTTTCTCTATTGTAGCCATTTTTATCCTTCTTATAGCCTGTATTAATTTTATGAATCTGGCTACGGCGCGTTCGGCTATGAGAGCGAAAGAAGTAGGCGTGAGAAAAGTAGTTGGTGCCATGCGCGCTTCGCTAATCGGCCAGTTTATGAGCGAGTCTATTCTGACAAGTTTTGTTGCTTTAATACTTGCATTGGGCATAACAATGTTTGTGCTACCGACTTTCAACCATGTTTTCGATAAGCAAATAATACTGAATTTATTAGATCCTGCATTAGGCGTTGCTATTCTGATTTTAATCATTTTGACAGGTATTATTTCGGGAAGTTACCCTGCATTGTTTTTATCGTCCCTGCAGCCTGTAAAAACGCTGAAAGGCGGTTCGTCTGCTGGTATGCAGGGTTTTAAAGGTGGTTCAGTATTACGACAATCATTGGTTGTTTTTCAGTTTGCAATGTCAGTTTTTTTGATTGTCGGTATGATCATGGTTTCCCGGCAAATGGATTTTATCCGAAATAAAAATTTGGGTCTTGATCGGGAAAATGTGCTTTATCTGCCAATGGAAGGTGATTTGAATAAAAAATTTGAATCGTATTTGCAGGAATTAACACAGTTGCCCGAGGTAATTGCCGCTGCTCCTGTGAACACATTACCCATGAATCTGCAAAGTACATCCGGTGATCTTTCGTGGCCGGGAAAAGATCCCAATTTGCAGACTCAGGTCATTGCAAGCACGGTAGGTTATGATTTTGTTAAAACAATGAACATTAAAATGGCTGCCGGGAGGGAGTTTTTACGCGCGCATCCGGGAGATTCCACTTCCTATCTGATCAATGAAGCCGCTGCAAAACTGATGGGAATGAAGGATCCTGTGGACAAAGAAATTAAATTCTGGTTTGGAAATGGTCGTATAGTTGGCGTAATGAAGAATTTTCACATGGAATCGCTTCATGCAGAAATTAAGCCGCTTATTTTGTGTTTCGTACCCATGAATGCCAGTTATATTATGGTGCGGATCAGGAATGATAAAACGCAGGAAGCATTGGCAGGAATGCAGCGGATCACCAAAGAATTTAACCCGAATTATCCTTTTGAATACCATTTTGCCGACGAAACTTATGCGGAAATGTACAAAAGTGAAATGCAGGTTAATACGCTGATCAACTATTTCGGTTTACTGGCTATTGTCATTTCATGCCTGGGATTATTCGCGCTTGCTACTTTCACTGCTGAACAACGAACAAAGGAAATCGGAATCCGTAAAGTTTTAGGCGCTTCAGTAGCCGGCATTGTCGCGCTGCTTTCCAAAGACTTTTTAAAACTGGTGTTCATAGCTCTTTTCATTGCGTTTCCCATTGCTTTCTGGGCGCTGGGCAAATGGCTGGCTACTTTCAAATATCATGTAGGATTGAATAGCTGGGTATTTGTTATAGCTGGTTTTCTGGCAATTAGCATTGCATTTGTAACGGTTAGCTGGCAGTCAATCAAAGCCGCGTTTATGAATCCGGTGAAAAGTTTGAAGAGTGAATAAAGTATAGTAAATTGTATATAATTAGAATTACACTTGCACTTAAATTTGGAAGCAGATGCCAGTTAAAACCATAGATTCTCAAATACTCAATTATCTTCCGCTTCTTGGTGAGGAAGAAAAAAAATCTATTCTGAGTGTAATAAAATCGTTTCTCACTTTAAAAGGGACGGAACCTCAAAGAATATCTATTGAGCAATATAATCAGGAATTAGATGAAGCGTTAGCAAGAATTAATGCAGGAAATTATTTGACTCAGGAAGAGGTCGAAAAGCAATCTGCTAAATGGTAGAAGCTTATAAAGTTATTTGGGATCAAAATGCTTTAAATCAATTGGCTGATATTTATGCATATATACTTGAAGATTCTTACCAAAATGCTGAGACCGTTAAACATAAAATATTAGGACTTACCGCAGGTCTTGCAATTAATCCAAAGCGCTATAAACCCGATAAGTTAAGATTAGATAGTAATCCTGATTTCCGGGCTTTGGAAGTTTATAAATTTCGAATTACTTTTTATATTAATGAGGATAATATGACGGTTAATGTTTTACGTGTAAGAAGTATAAGACAGGAGCCGCTACCATATTAACTTACATTTAATTAGAAATTATTTTTACTGGATTTACGCTCATTACCGAACAAAAGTGTCCGAAACCGGACACTTTTGTCAGTTTAAAATAGATTTAAAAAACTGATTTTCAGTCAGATAAGTCTTGTGAATATCATTGGTATAATTATTCAATAATACCGGATACTATTAGCTCTGAATCATAAAATTTCCAGTTTATCTAAGCCATGAATATTTCGTTCTTTTTGCAAAAATTAATAATCCCGTTAATAGCCAGCATTTGGTCATTAACGGGATTTGCTCAAACAGTTGCAGTCGATTTATCTAAATTAGTGATAGATAAAACTTTGCATGCTGTTAATCGTGAAGTTAGTATGATGAAGGATGGATCCGGCAAATCTTACATTCACATGAATGAAAAAGAAGGTGCCGGAATAGCATGGTTAGAGAATATTCAGTTTACTAACGGAATCATTGAATTTGACGTAAAGGGAAAAAATGTCCTGCAAAAAAGTTTCGTAGGAATTGCTTTTCACGGCTCCAATGACAGCACTTATGACGCTGTTTATTTCCGTCCGTTTAATTTTAAATCAGCAGAGCAAGAGAGGAAAAACCATTCGGTTCAGTACATTTCTCTTCCAAAATATGACTGGCCGAAATTACGATCTGAATTTCCTGACAAATACGAACAACCTCTTAATCCTGCACCGGAACCGGAAGAATGGGTGCATTGCAGTTTGGTTATAACAAATCAGGAAGTAAGTGTTTTTGTAAATAAAAACTCAGAACCCAGTCTGGTTGTAAAACAATTGAGCAGTCAGAAAGGTAACAAAGTTGGCTTTTGGGTAGGGAATGGATCAGAAGGAGACTTTGCTAATTTGAATGTTAAATAAACGGAGGAAGGACGAAACGTATCGACGGTCCTTTCCTCCTTCCTCCCTTTCCCTTACAACACCAGCCATGATAAAAAATTATTTAAAAATCGCCTGGAGAAACCTGCTGAAAAGTAAGTTATTCTCTGCCATTAATGTGTTTGGACTGACAGTCGGGATGACCTGCTGTATGTTACTATTGCTTTACATTATCAGTGAAGTTTCTTTCGACAAACATCAGGAACATGCCAAAGAATTGTATCTCGTCCGTAGTGAAAACGTCCGGTTCAGCGGAGAGAAAATGGATAATCCCAGGGCTCCGTCTCCTTATGCGAATGCACTGAAACAAGAATTCCCGGAAGTTGCCCAGGTTACCAGGGTTTGGCTGAATTTTCTTGAAAGCAAAACTTTATTTAAAGTAGAAGAATCAGGTAAAACGGTAAAGTCAATATTTGAGACCAAAGGTTATCACGTTGATTCCACATTTTTTGACATGTTTTCCTATCATTTTGTAGAAGGTGACAGGAAGACCGCGCTTAATGATCCACATTCAATTGTATTGTCGGAAGATATTGCGAAAAAATTATTTGGTACTGTTTCACCACTGAATAAAACCATTAACATCGGTGGTACAGACGGTAATGCGGAGAATTTTAAAGTTACCGGTGTTTTTCAGGAAGAAGGTAAAAGATCTCATTTGGATGCAAGGTATTTTCTTCCGATGATGTCGGGATGGGTTGGTAATTATCTTCGTCAGCCTAATCTGGATTTCACAAATAACAATATGTTTTACACTTACATAAGGGTAAAACCAGGTACGGATCCTGAAAAATTCGACAAAAAACTTCCTGCATTTGTTGAGAAATATGCTGGAAAAGATACAAAAGCGGCAGGTTATAAAAAGCACATGACATTGCTTTCGGTGCAGAACATACACTTGTTTAGTAAAATTGCTGAAATCGTAACGCCCACTACCAGTACGACTTATCTGTATGTGTTAGGTTCTATTGCCATATTTACATTACTTATTGCATGCATTAATTTCATGAATCTGGCTACTGCGCGTTCAGCAAAACGTGCTGCGGAAGTTGGAATCCGTAAAGTAATGGGAGCAGGTAAAGGCGGATTGGTTGGCCAGTTTTTGGGCGAATCAATGGTGCTTACATTTTTAGCCTTGCTTTTTGCCGTTGTATGCGTCGTATTGTTCCTGCCCGTTTTCAATCAATTATCTGATAAATTATTAAGTATTTCTGATCTCTTTAAACCTGAAATTGCGCTTTCATTTTTAGTATTAGCCTTGTTAACTGGTTTATTGGCTGGTAGTTATCCGGCCTTTTATTTATCAGTTTTCAATCCTTTGGATGTTATTAAAGGCAAGTTTGTCAATTCTGTTTCGGCAACGGCTTTGCGTAAAGGATTAGTTGTATTCCAGTTTGTGATCTCAATTGGCTTGGTTGTGGCGACAATGGTTATTCAGGGACAAATTAAATTTATGCGCGATCAGCCGCTTGGTTTTACCCAAGACCAGCAAATTGTGATTCCATTACGAAGTGATCAGGCGCGCAAAGCTTACACTTCCCTTCGCAATGAAATTTTAGAAAATAATCAAATCTCAGGAGCCTCCGGAACTTCGTATTATCCGGGAATTCTGAACCCAAGCGATATGTCGGTTTTTCGCCCGGATCAAAGTGTCAACGAGGCTGCGTTGGTAAAAACCAATTGGGTTTCTCCTGATTTTATGAAAACTATGGGATTTGAAATGGCGGCAGGACGAATGCTTTCTGCTGAATTTCCCGGCGATACCAATTTCAGAACGGTAGTCAATGAAGCAACGCTAAGGAAATTTAGTATTCCACTGGATAAAGCAGTGGGTTCCAGACTAAAATTTAATGATAAGGGAGAAGGATTGGAAATTGTTGGGGTGGTAAAAGATTTCCATTTTGCTGATCTGCATAAAGCGATTGAACCTTATGCACTTATGCCTCAATTTGCTGATGATTTTAACTATATTATTGCTCACGTAAATACCGCAGATGTAAGTAAAGTACTTCCATTTTTGGAAACAAAATGGAAATCGATGGTTCCTGATGAGCCGTTTTCTTATAGCTTCCTGAATGAGGATTTTCAAAGAAACTATTCGGCGGATGCACGGACTTCCCGAATCGTCAACACTTTCACATTTATTTCCATTCTGATTTCCTGTCTGGGGTTGTTTGGACTTGCCACTTTTGCGGCACAACAACGTATCAAAGAAATTGGAGTTCGGAAGGTTTTAGGTGCTTCTATTGGCAGTATTGTTACATTATTGTCAGGAGATTTTATTAAACTGGTTGTCATATCCATTGTTATAGCCACGCCGCTAACCTGGTATTTTATGAACAAATGGTTGCAGGATTTTGCTTATAAAATCAGTATTCAATGGTGGATGTTTGCGTTGGCAGGAGTTTTGGCAATTGTAATAGCTTTGCTTACAGTAAGTTCTCAAGCCATTAAAGCAGCGATTACGAATCCTGTTAAATCATTGAAGTCGGAATAGGAGAGAATTTGTGAATTATACATAACTGTAATATTTTGTGTAATTTAGTATCCTGATCCTACTAAAATTTATTATGGAACTGATTCTTAAAACGGATAATTTAAACAAAATAGCCAAAGTAATTGCTTTTGCTAAGGAATTGAATATTGCAGTTGAACAGCGCGATTCAATTAAAAGTGAAAAGGAACAGAGGGAGAATTTAAAACAACGTATTTTGAATTTTAAGGCAAACTCTTCCTCTTCATTTGGTGACGCAGCAAATTGGGAAAAGGAACAAAGAAATGATCGGGATTTACCATTTTCCCAATAACTAATGTATCTTATCGATAGTAATATTATCATTTATTCTTATTCAGAAGAATTTCAATATTTGAGGGAAATTATATCAGGTGATAATGTTTACACATCTGAAATATCAAAAGTCGAGGTTCTGGGTTATCATAAAATTAAGCATAATGAAGATATTTATTTTCGGGATATATTCGACTTTCTTCCAACATTACTACCGGATCAAAATATATTTGACAGAGCAATAAAAATACGAAAAGCATTTAACTTAAAACTTGGTGACAGTATAATTGCTGCCACTGCCATGGAATATGATTTATCAATTTATACCCGCAATCTTAGTGATTTCGAAAGAGTGGAAGGTTTGAATTGTATAAATCCTGTTATTAATAATTAACAATCGTTTCAATCTCATATTCTTCATTTTTTTACTTCCAATACCGAACAAAACTGTTCAGTTTCGGACACTATTCTACATTTTTATTATTATTAAACTATTGAATAACAGTTAGTTATTTGGTTCTTGCTCTTCTGGTATAATAATTCTTTGTAAACAGCTAA
>Ga0247734_1002117_pt1 | contig 13660 bp, 13 predicted proteins | sample UWRJL103311B2_FD_180933 | JGI IMG/M metagenome (GOLD analysis project Ga0247734, IMG submission 180933) | Plant litter microbial communities from Arlington Agricultural Research Station in Wisconsin, United States - UWRJ-L103-311B-2 | ecosystem: Environmental > Terrestrial > Plant litter >... | reverse complement strand
CCTATTACAAATACCGCTACACCGAGCAATACGAATACGCCTACTATAATTGATCTTTTATTTTCTGCTGCCTCCATTATATATGGTGATAATATATCTTTATTGTATAAAATTATAATCGTAAAAAGGTTTTACCCTTGGGTCTTCCGTTGCAAAAACCTCATCGAAAGTGCCCACCCGCTGAAACTGGCCGTCGAGCAGCATGGCTATGCGGTCGCCGGTTTGTTTGGCGCAGGTAAGGTCATGCGTAATAATGATAGACGAGGTATGGTAGCGTTGCTGCACCTCGTTTATCAGGTCGTTTATTTCAATACAGGTGATGGGGTCCAATCCGGCGGTTGGTTCATCGTACAGCATAATCTCGGGGTTCAGGATCAGCGTACGGGCAATACCAATACGCTTGCGCTGCCCGCCCGAAAGTTCCGACGGCATTTGGTTGATGGTTTGTGATAGGCCCACTGCTTCCAGCACACTCTCCACATTGGTGTTGATCTCCTGCCGGGTAATGCCCTTACGGTTCCGCACCAGCGGAAACTCCAGGTTTTTGCGCACCGTCATACTATCATATAAGGCGCTATTCTGAAAAGAGAACCCTATACGGATGCGTAAGGCTTCCAGTTGTTTTTCGGTGATTGTGGTTACCTCGTTGCCTAAAACTTCTATGGTACCTGCATCGGGTCTTAACAAACCCGAAATGAGTTTTATCAGTACCGATTTACCTGTGCCCGAACGACCCAATACTACAAGGTTTTCGCCTTGGTAAAGGTCAAGGTCGATGCCGCGTAACACGTCGTAATCAGCAAAGGATTTCTCCGCGCCGCGGATCTTGATCACCGCGTTATTTTTATCTATATGTGCCAGTTGCTTTTCCATATTATCTGAACCAGCCGGCTATCTGTACAATTAAAACTTCTTCTATAAACACCAAAAACATTGCCGTTACAACCGCGCCATTGGCCGCCTTGCCCACGCCTTCGGTACCTTTGGTTGAGTTATAGCCCTGGTAGCAACCCACAATACCAATGGTAAAACCAAATACAACGGCTTTCATTAACGATGCCCAAAAATCCACAAAGGTTAACGGCTCAAAAGCCTGCTCCATAAAGGTGGCGTAGCTGGTGCCCTCATTCTGGCTTACGTTGAGGTAACCGCCCAGCAAAGCGATGAATGCTGTATAAGTAGCCAGCAAGGGTATAGTAATAGTAGTAGCGATAACGCGCGTACATACCAAAAATTTAAAAGGCTTTGTGCCCGATACTTCCATGGCATCTATCTGCTCGGTAACACGCATGGAGCCCAGCTCGGCACCAATGCTCGATCCTACCTTACCGGCAGCTATCAATGCGGTAACCAGCGGGGCAAGTGCTTTCATGATTGCGATAGAAACTAACGATGGCAACCATGAGGTAGCGCCAAAATCTGTTAACGATGGCCGGCTTTGTTTAGTAAAGATAACCCCTACGATAAACCCGGTTAGGGAGATAAGCGTAAAAGAGCGTACGCCTACTTCGTAGCATTGCCTCACCACCTCTTTAAACTCATAAGGGGGCAAAAACACTTCTTTAAAAAAGCGGATGATGAATGCATAAACCCTATGCATCATTAAAAAGAAATTGGCTACGCTATCTTTTGCTCTCGAAAAGCGTGATGGCGTGGGCCTTATTGTACTTTTTATGGTATTCATTAAGCGGACAAAGGTATAACTAATACAAGATATAGAATGTGTAACAGCCCAAAATGTTTTTCTAAATAGTATACGCAGGCGTAATTATTACAAATTGCAGACGGTAGAAGTTTACCTGCATATCCCGGCGCTTGTGTGCGATGCAAATTTTAAACAAATGTAGAAGATCTGCAACAGCTAATTGATAAGCGATTGTTAAGTTTTTAGCAGGATGAAATGTTCATCATATACATCATTCAATAACCATGTCATTGCGAAACCTTGTGTGGGCTGTGTGGCAGCGGTTGTGGCAACCGCGCCGCATGTGATGCCTTGGTACGGATATAAGATTACCACGCCGCTCTAATACACTACCTAATGCACTCTCCCGCATTCAAAACTTTTAATGCCAATCCCCCAATTCCCTATCCCAATTACCCTTCTTTATAGATAATATAATATTATTGTGTTAAATTCGTATCAATATTATTCACCCCCGTTAATTAAAACCTGAGAATGCCAAACAATGTGATGCGCGAAATTACCCCGCTAACCCCGGGCGATTGCTTTACTATTTTTTCGAGAGTGAAAAGTAAGTTTGATTTTCCGCTGCATTACCATGATGAGTATGAGCTTAACCTGATCCTGAATGCCAAAGGCGCCAAACGGGTGGTAGGCGGCAGCATAGAGGTGATTGACGAGCTGGAACTGGTACTCATCGGCCCCAACTTGTACCACGCCTGGTTTACGCATCAAACCAATAGCGAAGCCATTACCGAAGTTACCATCCAGTTTCATAAAGACCTGTTCGACGAGAAATTCCTTAAACGCAACCAGATGAGCTTTGTAAAAAGCATGCTGGACAGGGCGCAGCGCGGCATAACCTTTTCGCCCGAAACTATCTCAGAGATAAAGGAAAGGGTACAAAACCTGGATAAGAAAAAAGGCTTTGCATCGGTGCTGGAGCTGTTATCTATCCTGCACGACCTTTCTACCTCGCGCAATATGAAAACCCTTTCTGATGCCAGTTTTACCAGCGAGCAATTCAACTACAACAGCCGCCGTATAGAGAAAGTGTTTGAGCACATGAATGCCAACTACAACCGCCAGGTAACTTTAGCCGAAGTTGCTGCGCTGGCCAATATGCCCGAGGCATCCTTCAGCAGGTTTATTAAAAAGCGTACAGGTAAAACCTTTATTGACAGCCTGAACGAGATTCGCCTGGGCCACGCCTCGCGCATGCTGATAGAAAGCACCAACACCGTTGCCGAAATTGCCTACAAATGCGGCTTTAATAATATCTCTAACTTCAACCGCATTTTTAAGCGCAAAAAGTTTTGCATCCCCAAGCAATTCCGCGAAACCTACACTGGGAATAAGGTTTTTATTTAAACATGCAGATCACAAATCCGTGCATTGTAAACTTAACACAGGATCAATCACCATAAGGGTAAACTTTTTTCAGGACGACACAGGACGACACAGTGTTCAAGGTGTTCAAAAGTGTTCAAGTGTTCATTTTGAACACCAGTTACTCTCATCAGGAAAAATATCCGCATTTAAGGTTAAAATAGTATTATAGTTTAATGGCTTTGGCATCTACTTTAGCCCTTACCAATTATTAACTATTTATGCGGTTTTTTAAAGTGCCTTTTTGCTATACCTGTACAGCCTTAAAAACATCCGCATATTAAAAATTATATCAATGAAGTTATCCCTTATAGATATTTCTATTATTGTTCTGTACCTGCTCAGCACCATTTTTATTGGCTTTTGGTATCGCAAAAAAGCCCGCGAAAATAAGGACAGCTACATGCTGGGCGGCAAATCATTACCCTGGTACAAATTGGGCCTGAGCGATGCATCAGACATGTTTGATATCAGCGGTACCATGTGGATGGTAAGCCTGTGCTTTGTTTACGGCATGAAAAGCATCTGGATCCCCTGGTTGTGGCCTGTATTTAACCAGGTGTTCCTGATGATGTACCTGTCGCGCTGGCTGCGCCGCTCCAATGCCACAACAGGTGCCGAATGGCTGGCTACCCGTTTTGGTAAAACCGGTGCCGGCGTAACCAGTTCGCATTTGGTGGTTATTGCCTTTGCTTTGTTAAGCTGCCTTGGCTTTATGGCTTACGGCTTTATCGGGCTGGGTAAATTTATCGAGATCTTTATCCCCTGGGAACTTGTTAAAGGCTACATACCGTTTAATGTTGCGCCGCAGTATGTGCCGCATATCTATGGTATCGTGTTCACGCTGTTTGCCATGTTCTACTCTATTATTGGCGGCATGCATAGCATTGTTACCGGCGACATGATCAAATACGGCATTATGACCATCGCCTGTATCTGGATAGGCGTTATTGCTGCCGAGCAATTAAGTAGCCACAAACTTAATGTACCCGATGGATGGTTTAGTCCGTTTTTTGGCAAGCATTTGGGATTGAACTGGACGGGTATTATCACCGAGGTAAACCAAAAGATCAAAAGCGATGGATACTCGCTGTTCGCGTACTTCTTTATGATGATGACCTTTAAAGGCTTTTTTGCAGCCCTTGCCGGCCCCGCGCCAAATTACGATATGCAGAAGATCCTGAGCACCCGTTCGCCGGAAGAGGCCAGCAAAATGAATGGTTTTGTAAGCGTTATCCTGCTCCCTATCCGTTATACTTTAATTATCAGCTTAACCGCTTTAGGCTTGCTTTACTACCGCCAGATGAACCTGGCCGACGGCACGGGCGCTATAGATTTCGAACGCATCCTGCCGGCGGTTATCAATAACTTTTTACCTGTGGGCTTAGTGGGCCTACTGCTTGCCGGTTTACTGGGCGCCTTTATGAGCACCTTCAGCGGCACCATGAATGCTGCACAGGCATACATTGTTAACGATATTTACATTAAATACGTTAACCCCGAAGCATCTACTAATAAAATCATCACCATGAATTACCTGGTGGGGATAGTTGTAGTAGCAGTGGGCGTGTTCCTGGGCTTTTTTGTAAAAGATATCAACAGCGTGCTGCAATGGATAGTATCCGCCTTGTACGGTGGTTATATAGCAGCCAACGTATTAAAATGGCATTGGTGGCGCTTTAACGCCAGCGGTTTCTTTTGGGGGATGCTTTCGGGTATCGTTGCTGCAATGGCGCTATCGTTATTAGTAAGCTTCGGTTATATCCCGGAAGGACAATTATTATATTGGTTCCCGGTGTTGTTCCTGGTATCCCTGGCGGGTTCTATTGGCGGTTCTTACGCCGCGCCTGCTACGGATATGGCCGTACTGCAATCTTTCTATACCAACGTGCGCCCATGGGGAGCTTGGGATCCGGTTAAACTGATAGCCCTGCAAAACGATCCGTCGTTTCAGCCTAATAAAAATTTTAAATTAAATATGTTCAACGTAGTAGTGGGTACCATTGCCCAGTGCTGCTTAACCATTATGCCTATGTACCTGGTGTTATGGCAAAAAGCGCCGCTGTTAATTACCATAGCCATTTTAGCGGTAATGATGGTGATACTGAAAAGAACATGGTGGGATAAACTAAAAGAATATTAATAAAGAATATGACTCCAAATTTTAAAGAAAGACTAAGCCGGTTACAAGATGCCTATCAGCAACTGGTAAATAAAAATAACGAGGTAGACGGTGTTGGCAACGGCATTTACAACCGTTACAAAAACCCGGTACTTACTGCGGCCCATGCCCCGGTAAACTGGCGCTACGATCTCGACCCTGCAACCAACCCCTACCTGATGGAGCGCTTCGGCATTAACGCAACGTTTAACGCGGGTGCTATTAAGTTTGATGGTAAATACATCATGGTGGTACGCGTGGAAGGTGCAGATCGTAAATCGTTCTTCGCGGTAGCAGAAAGCCCTAACGGTTTAGACCATTTTACCTTTTGGGAAAACCCGGTAACCATGCCCGAAACAGAAGACCCGGATACCAACCTGTACGATATGCGCTTAACTGCACACGAAGACGGCTGGATCTATGGCCTGTTCTGCACTGAAAGGCGCGACCCTGACGCCCCGGCTTACGACCAAAGCATGGCCATTGCAGCCTGCGGCATTGCCCGCACCAAGGACCTGCTAACCTGGGAACGTTTGGCCGATCTGAAAACCAACTCGCCGCAACAACGTAACGTGGTACTGCACCCCGAGTTTGTTAATGGCAAATATGCATTGTACACTCGTCCGCAGGATGGTTTTATTAGTGCAGGTAAAGGCGGCGGTATTGGCTTCGGCTTGTGCGACAGTATGGAGAACGCTGTTGTGGAAGAAGAAACTATTATTGATAACAAACAATATCATACCGTTTACGAAGCCAAGAACGGCCAGGGCCCAACCCCAATTAAAACCGAACAAGGCTGGCTGCATTTAGCCCACGGCGTGCGCAATACAGCCGCAGGTTTACGTTATACACTGTACATGTTCATGACGGATCTGCACGATCTTACCAAGGTGCTTTACAAACCTGCCGGTTACTTTTTGGCCCCCGAGGGCGAAGAGCGTGTAGGTGATGTATCTAATGTTGCTTTCTGCAACGGCTGGATTAAGGACGAAGATGGTAAGATTTTTATCTACTACGCATCATCAGATACCCGCATGCATGTGGCAACAACTTCTGTAGAGCAACTGGTAGATTATGTTATGCATACCCCTGCGGATGGCTTGCGTTCGGCGGCATCGGTAAATACGTTGAACACTATTATCAACAAAAACAAAAGCCTGCACGAGTTAGCATAATATGAGCGAGAAAGATCAGCAGCTGAATACATACAAACAGGAGTTGAGCGATGAGCTGCAAAACATCCTGAACTACTGGATAAACAATACCGTTGACCAGCAATATGGCGGCTTTTACGGCAAGATAAATAACGATAACCAGGTTATCCCCGCTTCGCCAAAAGGCTCGGTATTGAACGCGCGCATCCTGTGGAGTTTTTCGGCTGCTTACAATCAAATAAAAGACGAGGCTTTGCTGCCCTATACACATCGCGCCTATCAGTATCTGATCGATTTTATGATCGATAAACAGTACGGCGGCGTGTACTGGGCGGTAGATCATCTTGGCAAGCCTTTAGATACTAAAAAGCAGGTGTACGCATCTGCTTTTACCATTTATGCGCTTAGTGAATACTACAAGGCAACCAATCTGGATGCCGCGCTTACCGAAGCCCAAGCTTTATACCACCTGCTGGTAGAGAAAAGCTACGACAAAGAAAATACCGGTTACCTCGAAGCTTTCACCAAAGAGTGGCAGCCCATTGCCGACCTGCGCCTGAGCGCCAAGGATGCCAACGAAAAAAAAAGCATGAACACCCACCTCCATGTGCTGGAGGCTTACACTACGCTTTACACTATCTGGCCCGATGCAGGATTGAAACAGCAGATAGAAACCCTACTGAATAACTTTATCGATCATATTATAGACCACGGCACCAACCATCTTGTGCTATTTTTTGATGAAGACTGGAATAAAAAAGGCAACACCGTTTCTTACGGGCACGATATTGAAGCCACCTGGCTTTTACTGGAGGCTGCCGAAGCCATTCATCACGAAGAATTAATTGATCGGGTTAAAAACCTTTGCGTATTAATTTCCGAAGCCACTTTAGCAGGTCTGGATACCGATGGTGGATTATGGTACGAATATGAACCCACCGAAGATCACCTGATAAAAGAAAAACATTGGTGGCCACAAGCTGAAGCCATGATAGGTTTTTACAACACCTGGCAAATCACCAGCGATAAAAAATGGCTGCAGCTATCTTTAGATAACTGGGCCTTTGTTAAAAAACACATTCTGGATAAGCAAAACGGAGAATGGTTTTGGGGCATCTATGCCGATGGCAGCGTAATGGCTTCCGAAGATAAAGCCGGCCTTTGGAAATGCCCGTACCATAACAGCCGGGCTTGTTTGGAGATTATGAAGAGGATAGAGTAGAGAAATATTCCTATATTTCCCGACAATCCTCACACTGATTGTCATTCCGGGCGAGCGTAGCGACGAGGAATCTTATTCATTTAGATAAGTGGCGAACATGTATAGCGCTCTTGCATAATGAACTGGATTTTTTCACTCCGCTCAGGATATTATTTTCCTCGTTCCTTATCGAAATGACAATCCGTTTAAAAACCTTCTCCCTCTACTACTGTTTAATAATCGCACCTATAACAAAAGCGTATGAACACGTATCAGCAAAAATGGATTGATGTATTAACCTCGGCTAACTTACATGGCTGGAAGATTGAAGCCAGCGGCGAGGATATAAATGTTGAGATGCCGCACGTTACCGATCTTAAACTCATCAGGGACAACCTGCCCGCAACCCTTGCAGCAATTTCATTGGATATTGAACAGCCGAAAGAACGTTTAAAATTCCACTTTCATAACGGGTATGAGAATTTTGAATACATATTAAACCCTAACGAGGCCGACCTAAATAAAGCCTAAGACAGGTTTTTAGCCTTGGTAGAAAAGAAAAACACCAGCAGTCCCATCATGGCAATCAGCGTGAAGGAACCCCGCAGCGTGGCAATGCCAGCAATGAAACCAATAACGGGCGGCCCTATTAAAAAGCCCATAAAGCCAATGGTTGATACAGCCGCCAGCGCCACACCAGGCGACATGGTTTTAGATTTACCCGCCGCGCTGTAAACCAGCGGTACTACCGATGACACCCCAAAACCTACCAACAGGAAACCAAGCAAAGCCGTATATAAATGCGGAAAGATAACGGCAATTAACAAGCCTGTGGCGGTAAGCAAACCGCTTACCTGCAGGGTACGCCTTAATCCAAAGCGGTGCGCAAACCAGTCGGCAATAAAGCGGCCGCTGGCCATGGTGAGCATAAAGGCGGTATAACCGGCGCCCATCCAGGCGCCTTCGGCCAGTACAACTTTTTTGAAGTAGATAACGCTCCAATCGAACATGGCACCCTCGCAGATCATCGAACAAAAAGCAATTACGCCAAGCTTTATCAGGGAATTATCGGGCATTACAAAAACCGGCCCGCTGCTGGCCACTTTATCGTCTTTTAAATACCGGGTAACTATAGCAGTTACAATTACTATTCCCGTAAGGATAATGGCAAAGTGGTGAAAAGGGATCACCTGCTGCCCTATCATTAACGTACCAATACCTGCACCTGTAAAGCCCGCCAGGCTCCACAAACCGTGGAAAGATGCCAGGATAGGCCGCTGATACAATTCTTCGGCTGCTACAGCCTGTGTATTTACTGATATGTTTACCGCGTTGCTACTAAAGCCAAATACCATGAGGCAGATGATCAGTTGAAAAGTATTTTCGGCCAGGCCAAGGCTCAGCAAGGCAAAGCTATAAACAACTAATGCACTAACGAGTAGTTTTTTGCTTCCTATTTTAGTGATGATCCAGCCGGAGAACGGCAGGGAGCACATTAACCCCACGGGCAAGGCAAATAGAACCCCACCCAGTGCCGCATCAGAAAGATTTAGATTTTGCTGTATAGTTGCTATACGCGATGCCCAGCTGGCAAAACACAAACCTGCCATAAAAAACATAGCCCCAACTGCAAAGCGGAGCGTAGTTTTTGGAAAATTATAAGATGGCAAGGTAGTTTCCAATAGCGTTTAATTTACTTTGTGTACTTTTCACACAAAGATACAAATATAGCACCTTAACCCAGCTAACAAATTGTTATAAAGCAAACAATATCAGTTTTGTTATTTCATTTTTATATTAAAGGAACCTGTAACATGCGGATATAACTTGCCGCTTGTATCTTCCAGATCGACACTGAAAGTACCGGTTGTTGAGCCCTTATAAGTTGTGGTATTGTAAGAAAACGATGTGATCTTAATTTTTCCTCCAGATGAAGCCATACTATATTCGGTACCAAATTCAGCAGCTGCCAAATCATAAGTTCCGGGGGTGTCGCCAAACCAACCTAAACTAACCATATCGTTTATATTTTCTAATCCTATTATACTTGATATCCCCGATATAGAAGTAACTACTACATTAGTACTATAAGTTTTAATTGCACCGCCTGCAGTGAGCTGTATTTTAATAGTATTTTCAGCACCTATAGGTAACCCCTCGCCAGTATTTTCAGTGCCACCTGTTCCTGTTCCGCTACCCGTACCTGTTCCTGTTCCCGTCCCTGTTCCTGTTCCTGTTCCGCTACCCGTACCAGTTCCTGTACCTGTTCCAGATCCTGTACCTGTTCCCGTACCGTTTCCACTGCCTGTCCCTGTTCCCGTACCCGTTCCTGTACCACTACCGGTTCCACTGCCACTACCTGTGCCTGTTTCGATAGTTCCCGACGGATAAACGGGGGCATCAAGTTTACAACTGTTTAGCGCTGTGGTTACAAAAAATGTTGCTATAAATATTTTGCAGTAAAGTTTTTTCATATAAGGCTCAAGTATTATTTTGAGATATAAATATATAAATATCTCTCAGCAATAAACAGATATCCTCTGAAAAAATACTGTGCCGCTAAAATGATTTAAACCTTTAAGATCAGGTTCCGGGGAGTTTAACGCCCGCTGTGTTCAGATCCCTGATGATGCGTTCCTGAAGTTCTATTTTAGCCGCCAGGAAGTTGGCCGGCTCTACCCATACGTTAACCGTAAAACGGATACCATCCAGCTCCAGGGCTATTACCCCTACACGGGTAGCGGGCTCTGTTAAAATATCTGGTGTGGCTTTAATGGCATCGTTTATTACTTTCTTTACCACATCAATATCCACCACATAACCCAGCTTTATTTCAAAATCAAGGCGGCGCTTTCCTTCGCGGGTAACGTTTACAATCACCTCGTTAAACAGTTTCCCGTTGGGGATGATCACCGTTTTATTATCGGCAGTTATCAGTACCGTATAAAAAATTTGTATAGATACCACCTTGCCTGTTTGCCCCTGTGCTACAATGCTATCTTCAACCTCAAAAGGTTTTAACAATAATATGAGCACACCGCCCGCAAAATTCTGCAAAGTGCCTGATAGTGCTAAACCTGCCGCCACACTCACCGCACCTACAATGGTGCTGATAAACGTGAGCTGGAAACCCATAAAGTTTAATACCGAGAAAACAAGAATAATATATAATGCCGTAATAGAAAGGCTTAAGAAGAAGGGCTGTAATGATGAGTGCACTTTGCGGCTGCTCATCCTGATCATGATGCGGGTACGTAAAAAGGATATTACCCAAAGACCAACAAAGAAAAGTACAACCCCGGCTACGTATTTGGGGCCACTGTTAACCAGCCAAATGTGAAAAGTATGATAGAATTCTTTCAGCTCCATATGTAGGGGCCAAAATTAGGATTTTATTATTAACTATATATAGCCACAAACAGCTCGGGGCCTTTAAACAGCACCCATTCTACTATGCGGCTGTGAATTTGTGTTTTTTTATTTCGTAGATGTTTCATGCAAGCCGTTATTCAAACGCTATGCCTAAGCAGCCGAATAACAATTTAATTACGTAAAAATCATATACCTCGCTACAGCGGGTTAAAATATTATTAAAAATGGCTTTATGTATGCATCAGCCTGTATTAAAGGGCGTTCAGCAGGTGTACAAAACAAAAACCCCTGTCTACAAAAGCAGACAGGGGTTTTTAATATATTAAGTACGGTTAGTACAATGATTATTACATCATACCGCCCATGCCGCCGCCCATTGGTGGCATGCCTGCACCGCCTTTTTCATCCTCAGGATCATCGGCAAGTACACACTCTGTTGTTAATAACATTGATGCGATAGAAGCAGCGTTCTCTAATGCTACACGGCTAACTTTAGTAGGGTCGATAACACCGGCGCTAATTAAGTTTTCGTAAACATCAGTACGTGCGTTGTAACCGAAATCGCCGGTACCTTCTTTAACCTTTTGTACTACGATAGATCCTTCGATACCAGAGTTCTGGCAGATCTGGCGTAAAGGCTCTTCGATAGCACGACGGATGATCTGGATACCAGTATTCTCATCTTCGTTTGCACCTTTAAGGTCAGTTAAAGCAGCTACCGCGCGGATGAAGGCTACACCACCACCAGCAACAATACCTTCTTCTACAGCCGCACGGGTTGCATGTAAAGCATCGTCTACACGGTCTTTCTTCTCTTTCATTTCTACTTCAGAAGCAGCACCTATGTATAATACAGCAACACCACCGCTTAATTTAGCTAAACGCTCCTGTAATTTTTCTTTATCGTAATCAGAAGTAGTAGTTTCTATCTGCGCGCGGATCTCACCAACACGGCCTTTAATTAAATCAGCATCACCAGCACCGTTAACAATGGTAGTGTTGTCTTTATCGATAGAAATTTTCTCAGCCTGGCCTAACATGCTCAGGTCAGCGCTTTCTAATTTGTAACCTCTTTCTTCAGATATAACGGTACCGCCTGTTAATACTGCGATATCCTCTAACATTGCTTTACGGCGATCGCCAAAGCCCGGTGCTTTAACAGCAGCAACTTTTAGTGAGCCACGGATCTTGTTAACTACTAAAGTAGCTAATGCTTCGCCATCTAAGTCTTCAGCAATAATCAGCAATGGTTTACCTGTTTGTACTTGTTTCTCCAGGATAGGAAGTAATTCCTTCATTGAAGAGATCTTTTTATCGTAGATAAGGATGTATGGGCTATCCAGCTCAACTTCCATTTTATCAGAGTTGGTTACAAAGTATGGAGAAAGGTAACCACGGTCAAACTGCATACCTTCTACAGTTTTAACTTCAGTTTCAGTACCTTTTGCTTCTTCAACAGTGATAACACCGCTTGTACCAACTTTTTTCATTGCATCAGCAATCATTTCGCCAATAACTTCATCGTTGTTAGCAGAAATAGAAGCTACTTGTTTAATCTTGCTGAAATCATCACCAACATCTTGTTTCTGAGATTTTAAGTTCTCAACAACAGCAGCAACCGCTTTATCAATACCACGTTTCAAATCCATTGGGTTAGCGCCGGCTGCAACGTTTTTAATACCTGCAGTAACAATAGCCTGTGCTAAAACGGTAGCAGTAGTGGTACCATCACCTGCAATATCAGCAGTTTTTGATGCAACTTCTTTAACCATTTGCGCACCCATGTTTTCAATAGGGTCTTTTAGTTCAATTTCTTTAGCTACAGTTACACCATCTTTAGTGATGCTTGGTGAACCAAACTTTTTATCAATAATTACGTGACGGCCTTTAGGGCCTAATGTAACTTTAACTGCATTAGCTAAAATATCAACACCGCGCTTTAAAGCGTCACGTGCTTCAACATTATATTTAACTTGTTTTGCCATTTTATTTTTACTTGAATTTCGAGTTAGTGTAATAGTTTGTTAGTAACGCCTCGTTTACCGGCTTATCACTAATTAATTAAATATCGCGTAGATATCAGATTCGCGCATGATCAGGTACTCTTTACCATCAACGGTAACTTCGGTACCGGCGTATTTACCGTATAAGATAGCATCGCCAACTTTAGTTGTCATGGGGATAAGAGCGCCAGACACGTCAGCATATTTACCCGGACCAACTGCTACGATAGTTCCTTTTTGTGGTTTTTCCTGTGCTGTTTCAGGGATGTAGATACCCGAAGCGGTTTTGGTTTCGGCAGCTGCGGCCTCAACAACCACTCTATCTGCAAGAGGTTTAATGTTTAATGACATAGTACTATTATTTGAATTTATAATTTTTAGTTTTCGTTATTGGTTTTCACATCAATTATGCCAAGCGGGCAAATATCCGCCAATTGGCATATTTCCTGTTTAATTGTCAGCCCTGCGCAACCCTTCTTACACTAAGCCTAACATTAATTTAAAGCGCGTGCCATCGTGTCAGGCTCTGCTAAGAATCAAAAAAGGCCTTGAAAAAATTCAAGGCCTTTAATATTATTCCTGTAAGTTATATTACTTCTTTGCAGAATCGGTTTTAGCAGCAGGTGCAGCAAACGGAGCAGTTTGCTGTACAGCGCCTGTTGGTTTAGATGCCTTTTTAATTTGTTCCATCAGGGC
>Ga0247734_1002116_pt1 | contig 13664 bp, 9 predicted proteins | sample UWRJL103311B2_FD_180933 | JGI IMG/M metagenome (GOLD analysis project Ga0247734, IMG submission 180933) | Plant litter microbial communities from Arlington Agricultural Research Station in Wisconsin, United States - UWRJ-L103-311B-2 | ecosystem: Environmental > Terrestrial > Plant litter >... | reverse complement strand
TTTGGCGCTCCGTTTATAGGAGTTGCGGCCATGCCATACTAGCAGTTTGGTAAGGTGACAGAACTGCTCAATCGAGAAATCGGCAGCGAGAGAGGCTTGCCGACCTTCCTTGCCTACGATGCCAACGCCAACATCGGCAGCTTGGATCATACTCACATCGTTCCCACCATCACCGATGCAGCAGATACGCTTTTTCGTGAATTCTCGGATTAGTTTTGCGATATCAGCTTTTTGTGTCGGACTGCAACGACATGCTACAACGGCAGGGAGAAGGACAGCGAGACTGATAAATTCTTGGCGATAATGGGTAAGGAGGAGAGCGAGTGATTCACCATCAATTAGCAGACACGCGTCGGTCTTAGATCGGAGAAAATCGAGGTGGTCTTGTGCGAGGTTCTTGTGCTTGAGTTTGGCAATGGTATGGATATATTGGCCTCTGGCAACGAGTTTTGCCGAGACAGCTACACAGCGCGCGGTCTCGACTTTGTCACCTGTCAACATCCATATTTTGATACCAGCATTGCGAAGGAGCTCGAGTGATGATTTGACGTCTTTCTGCAGTTTGTCTTCAACACCGGTGACACCTAGGAGTTCAAGGTCGCGCTCCAGGTGGGTGGCCACGACAGCAGCGACTTGGCTGTCTCGATTAATAAGAGATGCTGAGGCGGACTGATAACTGCTTTTGAACTCTTGGTATTGTTGCACGGATAGCCGTTTTCTCCCCACTACTAGAGTTCGGAGACCTTCGCGGGCCATATTTGCAGTTTCTTCATCCAACCAGTCATTTGCCGCGACGATAGAAGTCATAACTGTATCGGCACCTTTCTGATAGAACCAAATTTCACCAGACCCGTCCTTCGCTGTAGTGCCAGAGCCATCTTGAAATTGCACGATGATACCCATCCTCTTTCCATCAGAGGTAAATGGGAATACCTCAAGAATCCTAACGCGAACAACTGGACGTCCAGAATCTACGGATTCGAGAAGCATACCCTTCCGATCACGATGAATTAATCGGAGACCTACTGCTTCGGTCCACTTCACAATCGCAATCTCATCTGGAGAAGATGCTTGATATGAAGTCACGGTTTCCCCATTTTCTTCATCAATTGTGGGTGTAACATTGTGACAAAGAGCTAGAGCTAGAACGACATCTCTGACACGTGCTCCAATCTCTCGACGACTCCTGCTAGCAACCCCTGTAGTGGCAGCAACAAAAGTTGAGGAAGGAGTTACAAGCTGCACATCCGCGTTTCCTGGAATAGAGAAACCCTGCTTGATATAAGAGGCAACCTCATCCATTGCTTCATTTGCGTATGAAACTGTTCCCACATGTATTTTTTTCATGTCCATTTCGTTTTGTGTTAGAGTTCCTGTCTTGTCACTCAAAAGGTATTCTATCCGGCCAAGATCTTCTGGTATAGTACTCGTACGGACAACAGCGCCTCTAATTCCGGTATCCCGCTGGATAAACCAAGAATAAACGGTCTTTCCCATGTCTAAGTTGACTCGCAAGCTAATAGGAACAATGGTTGAAAACAGAACCAAAAATCGTACAATCTTCACATACCAAGCAAGATCCGGCTTATATTCTTTCTGCGCAAACTCCAAGATAACAAGCACGACTGAAAGTGTCAACGTCAACAGACAGAGAATCTTGGTCAGAGAGTTTATTTCATATTCCAGAAGCCCCGTTTTGGAACGAGACACTGAGGTGGAAAGTGCTGATCTGGTTTGCGGCCCGGTGTATACAATCACGGCCAACGTCGTGGCATTGGAGGCAAGAACTGTATTAGCCCATGCGGTGTTGTCAATGGTCAGGGGCGCAGATTTGGAATCTTCGGTTCCAGCTTCGCTCCTTAATGGTGACGCTCTGGGTACATGTGGATCATACCCGCCATTTGACATTGGTAATATCTCAATAGTACCTACAAAATCATTGACCTTCTTATCGGGCTTTCCTGCGATTATTCGTAGGCGTGGGAAATCACATGTATCTAGTGACTGGGATATTTGCGATCCCAGTCTTAGCTTCCAGTCCGTTTCACCATCCAATTGATCCGTTCTAATGAATGTTTCCCCGACACCCTCTGCATCTGCAGCTGGTGTATCCCCTAGATCTGAAGTGGATCCCAGGCTATCAGCTACAGTTGCTGCGCTCTCATCGATCGGTGGATCAGAGATTGGGTCCACCAACAACGACTCGTTTGCCGGTACGATATTAATGACGGGATTCGTCGATATAGCCGACTCGTTGGGATAGCTCTTCAAGATGATTACATCGGCAGGAAGTCGTTGATCTTTGCCCAATTTTAACACATCTCCAACTTTCAGGTCCCTCGATTTTTTAATAACTTCATGAATCTCTGATGTTGGTAACCGCCCTTCACCCTGGGTACTTTCTTCCTCTTCTTGTATATCCGATAGTCTATCCGGGACCACTAGCGACTTTCGTTTTGACTTTGCAGTTTTTGACTTCGAACCTCTTTTCTTCTGAAATCTATCCGCAGCTCCATAACCAGGTTTCTCAAAAACCAACACCGTATAGCCCTCGGAATTGGCCTCGGCATCTCTCTTCCTCCTCTCAATATCATCCCAAGCCTCTTTTCCTAGTGTAATTGCCAACACGCATACTAATGGTACAATGTAAGTTGAGAGATAACCAATCCGTAATGCGGGTATGACCTGCGAGAGGGCCACGAGTAAAAAATACATATTGAAGAAAAAAGAAAACTCGTTATACAGGGTTCGCGGTAAAAAGCTAAATGGGGTATATTTCGCATTGGAGACAGCATTTGCTGGAAATCGCGCGGATTGCACGGAGCCCACAGACACAGTTCTTGACGAGGCGGGATCATGTTCTTCTTCTTCGGGCGCCTCCACGGCAGATGGGGGCTGGGTTTGGGAAGAAGGGCTTCTGGAGAGGAAACTGGGGAGTCGTAGCTGGGAGCCAAGGTTGCGGAGTGACTCTATGCTTGCCCTTCGTCGACTCGCGGGTCTCAGCAATGGCCCGCCGTCCCTCCCCGTCGAATTTCCAATATGGTGATCCTCCCCATCCGCATGGAGCAGCCCGTGCAAGTCCTCTGCATCGCCATCCCTATCCCGCCCCAGGTCTCCATACCCGCGATTGCGATTGCCCTGGCGCAAGCCTCCCATGCGTAGGTTTCGTAGAGGGATATGTGCTCCCCTGCGGTCGCTTTGGCTTCCTCTCTCTCCTGGTCTGCGGGACGTGGCAGGACTATCTTCTATAGGATCGAGCTCGGTAAGATTGATGTCCAGGTCGGAATCGGAGTCGGAATGGGAATCATCTGAGTTGACGGCATCTGGGGGATGGTAGTCTTTCGACGACATGCCTCATTGATGCGGCCGATGGAGTAGAGTATTGTTGATCGTGCAGCGTAGTGGTTTATATCATCTCATATCATGATCCTGGAGTAGCGAGTAATAGTAGTAGTAGTAGCAGTAGCGGGGAGGAAAGTGAAGATGAAGTTGGAGTTTGTATAGAGTATAATGGCCATCTGTATTCTTTGGAAGATGTAGCCTTGTCTTTGTGGCTGAGACGCGTGTTGGCGGGTCTGGAATGCTATTATTAAAAGGGAGGAGTGGCTGATGCATGTCCAGTGATAGTAGTCTGAGATCTCGTGAGGCTAGGCTCGGCTAGCTCTAGCTAACCGGGGATGGCTGCCTGGATCTTGAGGCCAGAAATCTCACTACTACATACACCTCGACACCTCACCTCACTCACACCTTACTCACCACCCTCACGACTAGACCAGAACTAGACAAATGTTCACTTGTCTCCTACTGTCACCCCCGGATAATTGAAACAAAACCTCTCCATCTCATCCCCCTCAGAACACATCGCCCGTACGCCCTGTTCCACTATTCACCCCCTCCTACGATAGAATGGCCCAACCCAGCATTACTATTATCTAACTCAGTTTCCAAATTGTATTTTAGCGGGTGGTTTGTATATTAATAAGTACGCTGGTCGAAGCTCCCTCCTTTCTTTGGGTCTAATCTCTCTCCTCAGCCAGCACAATTCGCTGGGCCATCACACTGACCGGCGCATCTCTTTCCAGTATTCTTTTCTTTCCTCACATAATACGACGATGGCGATGGCTTCTTCCGCGAATTCATGGCACCCAGCTTTTATGCCCAACTCCCTTGCAGACGACATAATACCTGCGAGATCGACTTCCCCCCCATCCAAACCCACGCCTACTTCAGAAAATGCGCCGTCAGCGCCCATTTATGCGCCAGAAGAACCCCAGCTTGAGGATTCAAATAATGTGGCAGACGCGCTGGAGGACATCAGGGAAGGGGAGCAATCGCGGTACGTTGCATTATATCTTGGTGGCTTCCTCTGTCACAGACGTCGGGAATCTACAAGTTCAAGTTTGGGCATTCAAGATAGGATTGCTGATTTGTTAAATGTTATACAGACCCCAAACACCCATTCCATCATCGCAACACCGCGGAGACGAGAATGCGGACCTAGATAAACTACGTGATGCACTCACGACGTCTCTTGCCAGCCCGGGAGGAGTGGAAATGGACGAGAGCCCAGAACATGAAGATTCCACCATGAATCAAGATCAAGAACAAGACCAGAAGGCCGATTTCCCATCCGAGGGACCTACACCTAGCAAGCATATGAGCACAATGTCCTTCACAAGGACAGTCTCGGAAGACGTGAGCTGGGCAGAGGAAGAAGAAGATATGGTCTCGGAAATACTAGGTGAGTTTTTGGGACCAAGGGTGCTGTAGCAATCGAGGGTCGCAGACTTTCTATGTGTAACGAAGCTGTCGTAAATCATGCTGATAAACCTCTAGTGGTCGAAAGCGATCCTTTCAGAGAGATGGCCAAGTCGGACCGTACCAACTCATTTCCCCAGGTTCCTGCAGCCCATGCGCTAGCTATGAGCAATCAGCCTTTGCATACCGAGGTGGAGCAAATTATAATGGATGCAGAGCAACCGCCAAAGGATCTGTTCGCAGATGATGACGGAGCCGACGATGATTTCTTTAGCCAGACTGCAATTCCAGGCACATCAGACGAGCCCTTTTCTAGTTCTGAACAAGAGCCAGACTTTGAGCAAGCTCGGTATGAAGAGGGGCTACCTCTGGTACAACAACATAACGATTCTGCACAAACACCGGCGACCGCGGAGCCTTTCTTCGCAGATGATGGGGCAGAAGACGCTGCAGATTTTTTCACTCAAGTTAGCAAATCCGAGCCCGCGCAGCAATCGTTTTCACCACCACAGCTTGAAAGAAAATCAACCGTACAGGTGCTTAAGAGCTTGCACTTAGGTACTCAGGAACAACTAACTGAAAGTATTCCTGAAGAAGATGCATCGGAAACCGACCAGAGTCCGTTAGAGAAAGCCACTGGTGGAGGCATTGCTGCATCAAAGAGCACGATCATGTCTGAGATATTTGGTGAGGGTGAATCGAATACACTTGAGAATACAATTGAGGAAACAGTCCACACTGAGGAAGATTTGGCAGCAAAATGGAAGGCAGCTTTGGCTGGTGATGAGTTCTTGGATGACGATGATGACCTGTTGCTGGATGATGAGCCTCCAACGTCGAAAAACCCTATTGATCCCGCCGAACTGTTTGGTAGTGATGATGAAGGTTTCCTTGATGATGCTGATGACCAAAATGACTCGGCCAATTTCTTCACTCAACCGCCGCAAAACAGCGGGATTTCGCCAGTCCTTGGGGCGAACGGACAAGTCATCGGATTTGACAGTCTCACCGGCCCAGGACAGAATACTCGACCGGGAAGCGGTGGAGTCCGACCTGGTAGTAGCAGTAATCGATACCTCCCTTCTGGGCAAAATGGAACTCTTCAGGTTGTCAACCCTTACTCCCCTGCTGGTCCTCAGTTCACAGATCTTTCGCGACCAGGAACCGCAGGTTCATTTCAAGCATCTCCATATGGAGCTCCTGTGACAAACTTTCCAGTATCTCAGCCGCAACAACGCCCAGAAATTCCCAAGGCGCAAAGTTTTGCAAACAAATCGAAAGGTGGCTACTCTTCCCCTTATGACCTCCCCATGGATGTCCTACCAGCTCGCAAGCGACCCAGTATGGCTCAAATGAGGACAACTCCTGCTCCTGTGGCTCCCCCAAGAAGTAGTAGCATGAACTCCCCTCTTGCTCCTCCGCCATCAACATCAATGGCTTCTGAGTTAGCCCCACCCCATAGTAGTGGGCAGCAGCCTCCATTAGCCTCTAGCAAGCCTCTGGCAGGTCCACCGACTTTGAAATCTAAGGCCAGTTTCTTCGAAGAACTTCCCATGGCTCCTCGGCCAAAAGCGTCAGTAAGACACCCCAGCGCCCCAGTCGTTCAGGCAGCAAATGCATACCCAGCCCATAGCGCGCCTCCTTCTTTTCCACCACCACAAACCGGCTATGCACCAACCCAGCAACCACCGCAAGTACCTCAACAAGCAGCCTACGGTCAAGGATTAGTTGCTCCTGAGAAAGTAAGCCCATATGCTTCCCTCCCAGCTCCTAGTATGGCAGTGGCACCGAGCAATTCTCGGTATTCGCCCGCTCCACCACCCCAGTCACAAGGCCAAACTGGTCCACCACCACCTATAGCGCAATCTCGTTACTCTCCAGCTCCACCCTCAAGGCAAGCCTCATACAGTAGCCCGCCATTAGCTGCACCTCAACCGCCCTTCCTTTCTCACCAACCTCGAACCTCAAGCCCACTTGCGCAATTTAGTCAGGGTGGTGTTGATCGACGAAGCAGTTCATCGTATGAGTCGAGTCTCAAGCCCCATCACATACCTCCAACCCGGGAAGTTGATGAAGATGGAGATATCAACAGCGAGCCTGCGGGCCAAGAGCGACCAGCACAGGCTGTGGCAGGAGCACGGTTCTCCCAGACACCACCTCCTCAACAAGGACTTCCATCCAAGTTGGTCAACTCTCCGCCTAAACGTATCATCTCGAATTATCTTCCTCAGGCCAACAAGACTAGTCCCCCGCAAGCGATCGTGCCCCCCAAGAGGTCACATACTCAATCGCCCAGCACTCTCGCTAGTCGTGTAGGTATAAATGCCACTGACAATTACCAACGTCCAGCATCTGTCGAGCCAGCTGAATCACCTAGAAATCACGCTCTACCACCAGCTACGAGAACCACTAGGCCCCGAGGATTTTCTCATGGCATCAATTATATTGCTCCCACTGATGGCCGGGAGCTCGATACAATGCAAAGATGGAGAGGAGGCCCTGTGTTTGCTTGGGGTGTCGGTGGCACTATTATTACATCATTCCCTAAGGATGTTCCTAGATATGGTATGAACCAAACGATGCCTATGATGCTGCGAAGTCCGGGTGAGGTAAAGATAAAAAATATCAAGGATATCGACCCTCTTCCCGATCGACTTTCTAGCTTCCCTGGTCCATTAAAAGGGAAATCCAAGAAGAAGGACACTGTCTCTTGGTTAACCGCAGGTATCGAGATTCTAGAGAAAGAGGCTTCTTATTTACGAACCTTATCGGTTCTTAATCACGACGACAAGCGCATTGAAGAGAGAGTTCTCCTGTGGAAAATTTTACGCGTCTTTATTGACAATGATGGAATCTTAGAAGGCAATCCAGTTGTTGAAAAAGCTGTCCGAGCAGTACTATCACCTGGCCTAGATGATGAGATCGCTCCAGGCAGCTCACCCTTATATGCCACTGGTGCCGATCTCTCTGGGATTTCCCACTCTGCCTCTGCCGTTTCTAGAGCCGAACCAGTCGATCCAACAGCTGTTGACCAGCTGAGAAAACATCTTCTGCGTGGCGATCGTGAAAAAGCTGTGTGGGATGCCGTTGACAAGAGGCTATGGGCTCATGCAATGCTGATTTCCAATACGGTTTCTCGAGATTTGTACAAGCAAGTCTGCCAAGAATTTGTTCAAAAGGAAGTGAAAAATACTGGTGATAATACTGAATCTTTGGCTGCTCTATACGAAATCTTTGCTGGCAATCTTGAGGAAAGCATAGACGAACTAGTCCCTCCCTCTGCACGTGCTGGTTTTCAGATGGTGAACACCTCTGGCACAGGAGGCCCTTCCAAGGACGCCCTGGATGGGTTAGATAGGTGGCGCGAGACCTTGGGTCTTGTTCTCAGCAACCGCAGTGTAGATGATAATCAGGCTCTCAACGCTTTGGGCAAACTCCTATCTGGATATGGTAGAGCCGAAGCTGCCCATATATGCTTCCTGTTTGCGAGATCACACTCAGTATTTGGCGGAATTGACCTTCCAACCACAAGCATGGTGTTAGTAGGCTCAGATCATCTTCGGCAGCCATTTGAGTTTGACAGAGAGATGGAGCCAATTCTCCTCAGTGAAGTCTTTGAGTATGGAATGTCTCTGTCCAGCACCTCAAACGTGGCAGTATCAAGCCCCCATCTTTCAATTTACAAGTTACAGCATGCGTTAATATTGGCCGAATATGGCTATCGTGAAAAGGCATTAGAGTATTGCGAGTCCATTGGATCATCCATGCACTCGCAGACACGAATCTCGCCATATCATCATTCTCTGTTGAACTCTCAGGTTGAAGATTTGACCAAACGACTGAAGCAATCTCCTAAGGATGCCAAATCAGGCTGGATATCAAAGCCAAGTGTCGAGAAAGTGTCAAGCTCTTTCTTCCAGAAATTCAATAGCTTTGTTGCGGGAGAGGAAAATGACACAGGGAGCCAAGATTCAGCTGCCCATGGCGAATCTGGACCCTTTGCGAGAATTAGTGGAGGTACTCCTACCATCAGCCGATCACCCTCAAACTCAGATCTTTACGGGTCTTATAATGGTGGCATAGGAATCAATGGAACACTCGCACAAGCTGCAAAAAGTAGTCGCTATGCCCCGGGAGGATCTCACACACCTCCAACCCTCGACTTCCAACAAGGTGGGTCGTCTTATGGCTCTCAACCGCGAACTTCATTAGAAGGGAGGTCATCGGGAGAGTACAAGCGAAATCCATATGAGCCAGTGCGCCGTGGCTCTGATTACATGCCATCTTCCCAGAATACTGGATCTGCTCCTTATAGTGCGCAATTTAGTCCCAGTTATGGACCAAATGCAGGAGCTTTCAGTCCCCTTGGCAACGGATTCCCTACTAATGGCTCACCGTATACTCCCCACCCAAGTTCACAGCTCCCTAGCCAAGCTTCAAACCCCTATTCTCCCCAGAAAAACGGTTTTGACTCGACCCAAACACCCTCCTTCACTCCAATGTCACAACAGCAAGAACCCGCACACCCTTCCCATGAAGCTCCTGTCACTCCTAGCTACGAACCACCCTCGTCAGGTTATCAACCCTACGAGCCACCAGCTTATGAGCCCAATGCAATGAATGACGAAGACTCACCTGTTGATAACAAGCCAAAAAAGAAGTCATTTATGGATGATGGTGAAGATGACTACAACCCCATCTCATCAGCTCCTGCGAATACTGGTGAAAAGACAAAGGCAGAAAAGGATCGCGAAGCAGACGAGGCTTTCCGTAAAGCTGCTGAAGCTGATGGTAAGCAAATGATTCCTAGTCTCTAGATTTAGACTCAGACTAATATCCTCTCAGCAGCGCGTGCCAAGGAAGCAGCACCAGCAAAGAAAGGTTGGGGCCTTGGAGGTTGGTTCGGTAAATCCAAAGAACCAGATATGAACGCCGCTCCAGCGAATAAACCGATCCGCGCCAAACTTGGTGAACAATCAAGCTTCTATTACGATGAAGAACAAAAGCGCTGGGTTAATAAGAAAGGCGGCGGAGAAATCACACCCGCTGCCACAGCAACACCTCCACCCCCTCGTGCTCCTGGTCCTCCGCGATCAGCCAGTAATCCACCCATGTCTAATGGCCCTCCAGGCCCAACGTCCGCACCAAGCATGCCTCCTCCTTCTAGAAGCGTCTCGGGATTATCAGATAGCACAGGTGACGGACCACATGCTGGACCCCCCTCTTCAGCACCACCCGGAATGGCCCTCTCGGCTCCTCCAGGAATGGCAATGAGCAGACAGGCTTCAAATGGGAGCGCGGTGGGTGGGTCAGGACCTCCTAGTAGACCAGGAACAAGCATGAGTAATGCGAGCTCAATCGATGATTTGCTGGGTGCGGCTGCCCCACGTAAAGCAGGAGCAAAGGGGAAGAGCGCTAAAGGGAAGAAGAGTAGATATATTGATGTAATGGCCGATAAGGCGAGCTAGTGTACGATTCCTTTTGGGGGACGTGGGATCTCAAGAGGTGTATTATAGATGGATTGGTTGAGATGTATCATAGCATTTTGACCTAGCAACATTTGGCGGTGCGGGAATAGATGGCGTTTTAATCTGTTTCCAAAATTATTCTTTGGGTACGAAGTACTTCATCTTCACTAGTTTAAACAAGTACTATAAAATATAACTAATACCCTCCATCACACAAAGCCAGGAGTAGCCGCAAGCACCCCAATCTACGTAGTTTCGGATGCTTAGCTCTCTGTCCCTGAAATGTGCCACTGGCGCTAGTTATATAACAAGCAAAATCCTTCCGTGTCACTTGAACGAATCCAGAAGCACAGTGTAACAATAAACTTTTGTAGCTCTCGTCTGTAATTCCTTGATGCCATTCTTTAGCCCTGATTGGGAACCATGCCATGTCATCTATTAATGTGAAAAAGTAATTGCGGCTCTTTTGTCTTCCCCACGACCATTCTCGCCCTCTCGGCCATTTGTATTTTTATGTCAATGGCCTTCAACCTAATATATTTGATACTGGACAATTTTGCACAATTCCCCCCGTTGCCTGCCAATGGACCTTTAATAGTAGCAACGGGGCCTGTCCATTCGATTCAGTATTTCTCTCTCAAGGCTTTTTCAACATTTCCAGTAAGCACCACATGAGTCAAAGTAATGGTCATTTGTTTGTGGCCATATTCCACTACCCTACTCCGTAGTATATATGTATATTTATAAAAAGCGGAGACTTCAAGGCCATCTATCAAAAGTAGAAAATTGGTCCTCTAATGCTACCCCAACAGCTTCTAAGCACTTTTGCTTCTTAAAGCGTGCCCCTTCTTGCCCAGAGGACCAACCGTGCTCCCGAAATATAAAGCTACTTTACAATAAAACGGATGAATTGTGTTGTTATACGTTTATAATTAGGTTTAAAGTGAGCCGCGCAATCTCAAGTGGCAATGATAATACCCTCCTAGGGCACAGCCAGCCTGATAGACTCAACTATATGAATTATAAGTTAGGAGAATGATAATAAATATTCCCAAACTGTCTTTCACAAAAAATACATGTTTTGTAATAAATCAAATGACACATGGTGGTTCAGACGAAATCATACAGCATGCCTAGCCGATCAGCGCAAATCAGCTACTTTGATTAAGAGAATGCCATAATTGGTGGTACACGTTCTTTATCCCTTGCTTATAGCATCATAATCTTCCAATATCAGACTTGCACCTTTCTCCGCAATTGCGTACACAGTTGCTTGAATATGCGCACTCACATGCAAAGGCATGATGCTGGCATCTATAACTCGCAAACGATTGATACCATGAACCCGCAGTCTACTATCCACCACACCTCCCACTCCACCTTCCTCCGGCAATGGTCCCATGGCACATGTGCCAATGGGATGCCAGTCTGTAGTTGTATAGTTCCTTACATATTCATGCAAATCATCTTCTTTTCCCTTCTCGGGTAGTGGAGGAAACACTCTTTTCACAATCATGGAAGAGAGAGGTGCGGTTGTAGTGATCTTATGTGAAAAAACTTGCGATTCTACCATAGTCAGAAAATCTATCTCCCCATCATCTCCCTGGTAATATTTTGGGTCGATAACTGGCCTAGCTTGTATTGTTGTCTTGGTTGTTGACGCAGGTATATGGATAGAGCCTACAGAAAAGGGATATTGGAGCATCTGCATCATTGTGGCGTATTTCTTACCAGGCTCCGGAGTAAAATGAGATGAATAATTGCTCGTGTCAAAGTTGAATTCTATTTGGCCAAGATGGGATTCTGGATTGAATCGCTTCTTGAGAATATTATGTCGTAAAAAAGTGTATCGGCAAGGGGGCTTAGAATCGGAGGATATTTGTGAAGCTATATTACAGAGTTTGGAAGTTGGGATAATTGCACTGAAAGGGAGATAGCAAACACTGGATGGTATTTGAGTCAGAGGCCCTTCTGCACTGGTAGCATAAGAGGCCATTGATATAGCAAGAAGGTCGGGCGAAGAGCGCAGATCATCGAGCGTAGGAACTTCTGTAGAGATTTCGTAGATCGTTGTTGTCACTATTTAGTGTTATTGGTTGTACATGGAAAGCTTTATATAGTATTAAGAAACCGACACTGTTTGCGGGACTAATATATTCTGGCTTACTCATATGATCTTGTAAGTTCTCGCCAACGTTAGAGTTCCCGACCTTGACCTTAACCCCCGCGGCTTGGAGTACCATTGGGTCGCCAACACCAGAGATCTCGAGAATTTGGGGTGATTGAACACTCCCAGCAGAAATGATAACCTCGAGGGATGCTCTGGCGTGATATTTTACGCCACGATTTGAAAACATAGCTCCGGTTCCTGTCCAATGACCATTCACTTTTTCAATTATAATTTGCTCAACAAGAGCATCTGGTAGAACTATCAAATTCACTCTCGAGGCAGCAGGTTGGTAATATCCAGTAACTGAGTAGCTCCTTGTTCTGGCATCGGGATTTACAGACGTGAGCGAAGTCCAACTCCCAACATTGGACCCACCGAAGTGACTTTTATTTATTTTTATGCCTAAATTCAGCAGTGTTGGGTGCCAATACTGATGTGAGTACCCAAATTCTGTAGAATAAACAGAAGATATTGGGCCCGTTGTTCCGTGATAGTCTGTATCGGCATACAAAAAATGTTTCTCCTGGGCTTCAGCGGGAGGCATGTAGAAATGCTCGCTTTTCTTAAAAAAACGCCTCTCAGAGTAAGCTTAAAGATCCAAAAAAGTAAGAAGGAACTTACAGAAGTCCATCCCAGCCCCAACCGTCATTCCCCAATGCCTCCCAGGCGTCGTAGTCTTCTCTGCACCCACGATTCCATGTCATGAAGTTTAGCGCACTGGTCCCCCCTAGGACCTTCCCTCTCGGCCAGTTCAATTTGCGACCAGCAAGCCCTTTTTGAGGTATAGTCTCAAACTTCCAGTCATACTTCGTCCCTAGGCTTTCTCCGAATCGTCCAGGAATGTTGATCAAAGGCTCGTCAAAGGCAGTAGATCCAGCTTCTAAGACACCAACCTTGATATTCGGATTGGCAGACAAACGGTTTGCGACTACAAGTCCTGCTGTACCTCCACCAATCACAAGATAGTCAAATCTTTCTCTGCAAAACGACTCTGGATTATCGAAGATAGTCATATCTGACGAGCTTCTTCAGTCCTAGAATAATTATCAAATGTAATCCCAAAGGTTTTTGATAAGAACTTTACATATCCTACCACATATAAACCGTAAACCAGAAGTCAAGTTCATTTGGGGGACGCTGCAGCGATGGGTAGGTATGTTCACCCCTCCGCCTTCTTAAATATTTCGGCGACGTGGTGCAGGCTTTAAGCGGCAGCTGTGATTGCCGGGCTTCTCGTTCAGGGAGTGCGGTGTATTACAAGTCAGACA
>Ga0247734_1002115_pt1 | contig 13669 bp, 13 predicted proteins | sample UWRJL103311B2_FD_180933 | JGI IMG/M metagenome (GOLD analysis project Ga0247734, IMG submission 180933) | Plant litter microbial communities from Arlington Agricultural Research Station in Wisconsin, United States - UWRJ-L103-311B-2 | ecosystem: Environmental > Terrestrial > Plant litter >... | reverse complement strand
GTAACGGAAACATACCGTACAATACTACAACGTGTACCATCCCATCCATCCCTAGAATATACTGGCAGTACAGGAACTCTGCTCCACGCCGCCGCCACAGGTGCTGCAAGCGTGGCCAGCACGAGTCCACCGCATCTCTGGCGCTCCCGGTCCCCCGTCCATGGCTGTCTTGGATTCCATGTTTCCCCCCTTATAACCACCCAATCGGTCGCATACCTTTCCCAAGCTGTGCGAGCAAAACCGTTGCTGAATCAGCCAAAAACGTTGTGCTGGTGGTACCAGCGTACCATCATCTCTTCTGCTCATATATCACCTTTCTAGTGACACCAGCGCGACTGGTTCGACTACGAATTCCCTCCATTTCCCACTCGAGAGCTTCCACACGGGCTCTTGGAATAGGACATATCATCTAAGTTGTACTACGTACAGTATAACGGTGACCGCTGCACAAGCACAAACCTCTCCATTTTCAGCGATCCGACGTCGATTTCGATCCAACCCCTATCTACTGCGTCATATCAAATCCTACCTTTGCGATTCGTATTCCATCCCATATCGCCATGTTTCAGAATCTGCACAGGGGCGCCGATATTGCACCCGCCCGAACAGGACACGAAAGGAATATCTAAATCTACAACTTATTTATTCCTGCGGTATCCCAAATTCCTCGAGCTCCGTTTCCAATCTTGTTCTTCCGCTTCCGCTTGGTGAGCGAACATACTGTGAAGATGCAAATCAAGTGAACTTCATATCTGGTCCTTGGCGGCAATCTACAATTTCTGCAAGCTCTTACGTTTACGTTTACAAGTTCCAAGCCCCTCCCGAGCTCGTGTGGAGATTCGTCCGAGACCAAATTGGTCTATTACGCGATAGCCGCGCTGGCACTTCTGCTCTAAAAAATAAAAAAGAACACAGAAATATCAAAACTTCAAAACTTCAGAAGGGGGAATAAGATGTGAATTGGTTTGGTTTGGTCAAATCTCAATTGAAAATCATGGCTGCTACTTAAGTAAGAGGTAGCTCGGACATCCCAGGGTAACATTTAATCCAGCGATCTGCAATCCCGATGATGCTCTACAAAAATAGCAGCCCCTACCTGTAAGTACCGTAAAATCCGACTTCCCGTCGTTTACGATTTGTCATATTATACGGGATAACCTATTACGTTCTGAAAGTAAATCGGATTGGGGGTTTCTAAAAGATCATTGAACGAAAATCGTTCATAATTAATGCATCGACCAAAACTGGGGCTTTCAAATAATCTGAATGTCTCATACAGTTTGACACATTGAGTGGGCTGGTAATACAGATATCACAGTCTTCAACACGAACTAAATTGATTTACGTGGTGTGGCTTTGTAAAGCACGCATGGACAGTGGTTCACAAGATACTATTGAAACACAAACTATCCTTTGACTATATCCTGCTTATAGCTTATTGAACCCACACCAGTAGGATCAGATGTTTCTTATCCACAAAACTCCATATATCAAATCCCAGTTTCATTTAGTGGCGACCTAAATAAATTTCTACCTTCAAAGTAGCCTATTCACATTATCACAGAAAAGAAAGATTCAAAACTTAGCCATTTATATCCAATTTCTTCCAAAATTCGAACAACTTTATGAAGCATTGCAGGAGTTAATATGGATATTTTGCCTTGTGAGCAGTCGAAAAAGTTGGGTTAAGCCATATTGCTCCATCAATCGTCGAATTCAGGCTCATCTTGCCTACTCTATTCATTTCAATCCTCATTTCACAACTCATTTCAATAACTCATTTCAATACTCCAAGATCATCATCACTCATTCCTGTTTTCATCACACATAGCACTGCAATCTCGTTCTCGGTACGTAAGGAGTCCAGGGAACGATACTTTTCGATAACATAATTATCGTCCGTGTTATCTATTTTGCAATATGAGATAGTGGTAGTCGATACGTCAACCTGATAATTGATGGGACCAAAATATATAACTTTCGCCTAGCGTATAGGGATTTCTCGTACGCCCGATATATGTACTGTACTAATATCCCCCATCATCGCGTGAAGCTAAAAAAAACACATCTCTTCCGAACATGAAGATGGTTTGGACTTTTGAAGAAGGACCCTTACGGGGTCTCGGAGGAAAAGTTTGAATAAAATGTCACGGATGCGGTCAGTTAGTGATGCCAGCGTGAGGTTGACCCGAATCTGGCAATGGGGAAGGCTAAGTTTGTTGAAAAGCATTGATCGCATCAGCGAAAAGCGAGCAGTCGTAGAAATATAGGAGGTGAAGTCTCCCTAAGAAGGGTTTGCTTCGTCTATGGTGTTGAGTACAGGCACTTCCAACCCCTTCTAGGTTGCCAAACTGCCTACCTACCTACCTAATTATCTACCCAGCTCATTGAGATAAAAGTGCTAAACCTACCTAGGTAAGTTCTACGTGTTGGACTTCCCAGCTCATGCAATATTTTCTCACATCGGAGCTACGAAATTCAAACCCTTTGTGTTTGAATTGGAAGCACCAGCCCCTCCCTGCCTAGCTTCCTAATGCTTGAGCAACTCCACTACAACCTTCAAAATAGGATATGGCAATGCCCAATCGGGGACGGACCTGGTCGACACGTTCACTTGGAGTTGAAATATAATCTAAGAGAGAAAGATCACTATTATTATGTCTATGTCATCCTCGCTAGCTACCATTCATGTCCTTTTACATGCTCATCCACATTCACGTACCCTCGCTTTGAAGTGCCGGACCACTCTGGAGAGCCAGCTCTCATGGATCAGAAGAGGGCGCTCCTTTGACAGTGAGGCGGGTTCAATTCATATCGATTTCACGTTTCACTATTGGAATGAGTTCTGTGTACCACTTTCCTCAGCGCTCTCTGCTCTGTACTTCCGTCTGAAGCCCGGCTGCGCTTCCAGCATCTCGCTTGCGAAGAATTATATGTCAAAGCTATTGGTTATATAGTACCAGTGGCTAATTCGTGTATACTGCCTCTTCCAGCGATTGAGGAGCCGAATCACGGTGGAAAGAAGTCAAAGGACAGCTAGAAGTCTAATACAATGGGCAACAAGGTGCAGCGGATCTTTGAAAGACAAGAACATCGAGGCGCGGAGAAGGTACCAGTAGGCAGCACTGCCACGATTCTTTTAAGAGTTACATGAGATCTACGGCTGTGAAAGGAAGAAAGCGTGGTTTCTTTTAGTTAAGAAATGCATCTTTAATCCATTATCAGACTTGAAATTGCTTTTAAGAAGGCATCCATTCAGTGGACCGCTGAGATTGGTGGCCAGCTGCGTAGACATTTGACAAGTTGTAAAGTCCCTTCTTCGAGGGCAGTCTATTCCATCCACCGAGAGACATGTGCTTGGAAACCCTCTGGACTGCAATTACCCCCTTACAAACGCGGTGGCTGATTTCTTCGAGAATCTGGAGACTACAGTGAGGAACTCAACATAACTTGAAGTCGCTGGCCAGCGTTATGTATCGCCATGAACTACTTGATATGCTCAGATCTGACCACCACTTTGGCCGACGTGACCATCTGCAATGTTATGATCGTGTTTAGATATGAATATTGCATACTGACTTGGAGATATTTCCAATCGCCAAGCGAGACTTATGGAATTGAGTATGCGTGATTGATAGAGTATTTGTTAATGATTCTAATGCATTGATTCACCCAACGTTCAGGACCAATTATGGCTGGCCATAGTCAGTTGTGGAAGTACAATTCTTCCAATGATATTCATATATGTGTCGTTTAGGTTCGAGTCGCGACAGCGCACACTGGCATTGTGCTTCATAAAACATAGTGTGACTAACTACCTCCAATAGAATATGATTGTATTCTATTCTATTCTCCCATCAGTCGACTTCAAGAGTGAATTGTCCTCTAGCCTCGATTTTCAGAAAAAGCCCTAGCTTCTGAGCCTCGGCCTCTCCTTTTCCCTATCCTGCTGCCAAGGAAGGTTTGCATGTCCCAATCGAGCGAGTTTGTATTGTGCACGTGATCACTGCCTAGCGTGCTCCATCCTTAGCGCGGCGCCAAAAATTCTATATAATCTCAGCCAGTCGCCCAAAACTTTTCTTTCTTCATCTTAGTGGTACGTCTCTACCAACCCCCCTACATTTGCGAATGGCCTCACTAACAGTTCCTCAGCATGGGTTTTACGCATATCAGTGAGGATTCGTCCGAGATTGCGTTTTTGCTAGTTGAAAACTATAACGTACGTTTCCTCCCAGGCTGCGCTTCCACTGGCGTGGTGTTTGTTGTTTTTTCGCAATACTGACTTTCCTTGCAGCATGACCACTCTTATTGGACTTCGGTCTGATAGGGAATCTTTGGAAACCATATCTCTTATGAGACTCAATTTTTTCATTGCGGGCGGTCCTTCGTGGACTGCCGTGAAGAAGAATTGCGCTGTATATTTTGGATGTTACTTTTGTGACTGGATATAGATCCCCTAAGAAATTACCTCTGACGCGTCAAGCTCCCTTCCCCCATCTTGAGGTGGTGGCGATGACAAGTGCGGGCATTGATTGAGGAAGCTACAACTATCGCTTTATATCCTTAATCCACATCACAACCATGGCAAAGACTGTTCTGATTACCGGTGCAACAGGTTTGCTCGGTCGACAAGTCGTTCAGGCGTTCGAACTCGCGGGCTGGAAGGTTGTCGGCACTGGCTTCACACGGGCTAAACCTCCATCTATCCTGAAGCTTGATCTTGCTGATGAAGCAGAGGTTGCAAAGGTCATCGCGGATGTCAAGTAAGATCAATTCTACGGGTTATAAGCACTACTGACAGCAAGAGCGTAAAAGACCGCAAGCGGTGATACACTGTAAGCTAACCTCTCCTCTCCTCTCCTCTGCCCACAATGCTCACGGCTTCCAGGTGCTGCAAATCGTTTCCCAGACCAATGCGACAATGATCCCGAAGGCGCACGCGCGCTGAACATTGCCGCATCCGAGACGCTCGCAAAACTGTGCGCAGCGGCCAATATCTTCCTCGTCTATATCTCTACCGACTACGTGTTTCCAGGCACGGAAGGTGATGCACCCTACGAGACTACCAGCACCCCGAAACCCCCGAATCTATATGGGCAACTGAAATATGAGGGCGAGAAGGCAGTGCTGGCAGTATACGAGGGTGCAGGCAAAGCTGGTCTCGGTGTGGTGTTGAGAGTGCCGGTCCTCTATGGTGAGGCTGAGAAGCCGTCTGAAAGTGCGATCAACGTTTTGATGGATGCTGTATGGAAGGCTCAAGAAACTTCCGTTACAATGGATCACTGGGCTCTACGTTATCCTACAAACACCGAGGATATAGGACGGGTCTGCACAGGTATGCCCGCGCTGCTGCCTCTGCATTTTCTGTTTTCCCCCTGCTAATATGCTCCAGATATCGCAGCTAAATATATCGAGACTGCCGACAAATCTAGTCTACCTACCATTCTACAGTTCTCTTCCGAAGACAAGTTCACGAAATATGAGATCTGCCAGTTATTTGCGGATATCATGGGGCTGCCGCTTGATGGTATGGTTGCAAATACACAAGGTAATGATCCAAATGCGAGTGTGCAGCGGCCGTATGATTGCCACCTCTCGACGAAAGCATTGAAGGAGCTGGGTATTCCTGCTTCCACGATTGACTTTGAGGGATGGTGGAGAAGGGAGGCGAGGGCTTTCAGGAAGTAATATTCATGATTTCGAGCAGCATCTTCCTCCAGTCGATGTAAATATCAGCATTTTCAGACACGAAATGTGACTGGCCCTGTTGTCTTCTAATCTTCTTATAACCAAACCTATAAGACGATAACCAAAACCTACAAGACGGCATTCTAGGTATGATGGTCAGGTTACGTTACAGAAATGCGGGTGAAGACTGGGTGCCGCCATTCAATCTGTGACCAAGGCATATTACACGGAACATCCTTGAGCATCCATTTTCTTGTGAGTAGGTAAACAAGTATGATTTGCTCAGGTACTAACTATTGTGATCTGAATGGCGATGAGTAACCTCTACTAACTTATATACTTGTACTTTCTCATTCTCTCTTTCTTGTTTCCATTCGTCCTTGTCCTCATACCTTTGACAAACAGCGGGACTAGAGTGCTACCACGAAGTCTCAGTTTTCAACCACGCTTTATGTTAGCTGTATGAGACTTTCAAAATCCACATACATAGCCTGAAAAATACGAACTTACTAGTAGCTAGTGCATGAATGGGGATGTTCTGTTAATGGTATCGTAACCAAACAAAACCAAGCTATTTTTTAAATACTTCGTATCCTTTCGACAGTGCGTTCAGCTTGATACAATGACTGAGGTTTAGCATATATTCGGTTGTTTCTGGAAATGCAAATATGTAACTGCAATTGTAATGGCATTTCTATTTACTTGCTTTTGGTCCAATCGGTTCGATTGACTTTTGATAAAATCAAATCACCAAAACCAAGTAGACAAATCCGTAGCCAATCACAGGCGCAAACTTGCCTCAAGAGAATCTGTATAACAGCACTCCCCCCAGTTATTATTGATTGTTACGGATCATTCTGCCGGGCGCGGGGATCTGATCTGCAGGTCCCGTGAACTAGAAGACGCCAAGAATGTAATTGAAATTGCAGGAAGGTCACGATGAAAGGCTGGGGCTGGAGGGCGTTATTAGGAAGAAACCCCAAACCCCCAAGAGAACCTGCTCAAGGCCCCGCCATTCTATTTTCTCTAGATCATGAACCAAAAACCAGCGAATTCGTCCTTGCGACAACAAAGAACAGCAGCACAATACTTGTAACCTGCCTCTTGCATGGCAGACATGGCAGACATGGCCGACATGGATACAACCTCGCCAGCCCCTCCCAAGAAGTACATGAGATACAAATCAGTGCAGCAGGCTGTAGGTGCAAGCACTCAAACATCACCCGAGAAGAAAGATGGCCCCAATATCTCCAGAAGCATGTCCCGGTATCGACGACCGAGAAACCCAAATCCTGTTCTCAGCCCTCCCTTACCTGTAGGTCGTGTGCCTCAACCTTACGCTCCAGTGGGCCCCGCGAAATCTGGGGAAATGGTTAGGAGAGTGACCGATCCTGTGTCTGGCACCCACGTTCCACAAGGAAATAAATTGCCTGCGAGACATGACACAGTTGCTGGAAACAGAACGGTCGCCCAGACTCGAGAATCGGAGGCTGAATGTGCGCGGCGCAAAGCAAGGGAGATCCGAGAACAAGAACAGCAACATCGGCAGGCACAGATGGAACAAGAGGCACAAGAGCTGCAACGGATAGAATCGCAGGCCGAGCAAGCTAGACAGGTTGAAGCAGAGAAAGCTAGATTGTTAGCAGAGCAGAAGAAGAAAGATCTGGCGCGCTTGGAGGCGGAGCTGGAAGCTGCAGCACCTGTGAAGGTTGCTAGTCCTGGAAAGGAGAAGTTGGGCTTCTTCTCGAGGAAACGAGCTGCGACCAAAACCTCACCCCCAGCGAAACAGGCTCTCCCAACTCCTCCGCAGAGCAGGAACGCGTCAACTTCAATCTCACGGCTACAGAGCAACAGCAGTCTACCTAGTAGTAGCAAGGAGCCTCCGCCCAAAGGCATTGAGCAGGGCGGTGGAGGTATAGTGCCTGGGATAGATGCACCCATGTCAGCGTCAAATGCTGGAGAAAGGGTAAGTCAGATGCGCCTATTACCTAACTATTCTGACATGTGTATAGCGAGTTCTCGTGCGTTGCAAACAGTCGTCAATTAATCTTCCAATCAACCCCGAGACCACACCTGTAGATATCATTTATTCAGCGGCAAATATCATGTCTCAGGACATTAGTCCTTCGGCAGCAATACTTCTTGAATCATACACACAATTAGGACTCGAACGGCGAATTAGGAGGTATGAACATATTAGGGACATTATGAACTCTTGGGATAGAGATACCCAGAATGCCCTTTTCATCCAAAGCTCTGACTCTCCCAACTTTGATACTGACCTTGAGGCATCCTCTGTATCTCGGACAGCTCCCAAGGATATCACTATATTCATGTACCATTCGCAAAAGCCTGGTAAATGGAACAAACGATATATCACGCTTTTGTCATCTGGTCAAATATTTATGTCCAAAAAGAATGGTCTAAAAGTGTCTGACAAAGACGCTCAGAGCTTGTGTCATTTATCTGATTTTGATATCTATACGCCAACACCACAGCAACTACGTAAGACTCTTAGGCCGCCGAAGAAACATTGTTATGCTATCAAAAGTCAGCAGAGGACAACCATGTTTGAAAGTACTACAAACTTCGTTCACTTTTTCTGCACTGATATGGAGGAAACTGCCGAAATTTGGTACAACGCTGTTCAGCGATGGCGCAGCTGGTACTTGGTAAACAAAATGGGTGAAGGCAAGAAGGCCATCAAAACCAAAAAGGTTGAGTTGGTCAAGAGGCCAACCACAAGATCAGGACCAGGTCATAGAGTCAAGGTCTCGGTGGATGAAGATCCGTACACCATCGGTTCATTCAAACCTCTTCTCGACGTAGATCGGTTTACAAAGCCAGAACCAGAACCGGAATATGACTCGGAAGACGAAAATCGTCCTCTCCAAATTCCCTTTCATCTTCGAAACGGCATGCCAAACCCTCCTCGTGAAGAGAGAAGTCGCTATCCACCCGCGGTGTCATATCGACTACCACCCGAGGCCGAGGATCAAGAATTTGCGGCATCGGGTCTCCTAGGAAGGACATACTCGCAACGACAAAATGCAGTACGGGAACGTGAAGCTACAGAGAAAAATAAATTCCAGCCACCGGCTGAGCTCCCATCATTTGCGGCAGGTCACCGTCGTAGCCTCTCGGTGAAGTCTACTAGGACTGGCCATCGACCGTCCACATCGGCTGGAGCAGGGGGCTTGCAACGCAATGCAACGACAAAGGAGAAACTAAAACCGCTATTAGACTTTACGCCCCAGTTCAAAGAACCACCGCAGTGGGATAGATCAGGACACGGCCATGGAGTTTTAGCTCCTTCCGGTGTTCCACTAGTCGAAGCGGCGACCACACCAGAGAATCCGCTGGCGGAAATTCCGCATACCACGATGTTCAGGAGGGATCATACGCATGGGCAACAGCCGCAGACGTCGGCAGGCCCAAGGCAGGAAGGTGCTTTTATTAAGGGTGGGCTTGTTTCTGGAATATAACAGGTGCATATAGGAAATTGTTATTGGGTGATTACGGTCGGGTTACGCTTTATGACATCTCACTTTTCTATGATACCATTTGGGATTTTCAGGGCATCAGGGAGGCGGAGTTTTAGTTAGGTGCATTTCTGGAGTATAACAAGTCTACGTCTCAATGCTAGCTCATACCTGGGAACATATTCTTCAAGCCCACTGTTTTTTTTCTCAGCAAAGAAAGCCTAATGTGAGTGACCCATGGCGATAAGGAGGTAATCCATATGAGTATAACTCATGAATATGTCAGATATCTTGAGAAACACTTGTAAGAACACAAGTTCACTTATTATCGCAAGCTGGTTTAAGAAATTCAGATAATACGTGTAGTCGTTCTGGGTTTTGGAATTCGCAAGCAAGGAAGGATGTTCTTATTTGTTCTTCTTGTAGGCCCTCTTCAATACCCTCACTACTCATAAATCAGCATGATTGGGCAGCACAGAAAATAGTAGACTTCCCCTCGCACATGTCGATACTTTGTTCAAAGCTAATACTATTTAACAATGGAAATGGTTTGTTGCCCATACTTTAGGTAGATAGCCATCTATGTTCTTCTGACACAATGTTACACATTCAATCTAGCCCAGCGCACGTCCACCAATTCACATTAAACCAGCCTCCCCAAGACTGAAAGGAAGAAAGGTGTTTTGCCCAATCCATCAAAGACTCTACTGCCAGAGTGAATGTGTTCGGCGTTAAGAGATGATATTCATCCCCTTTTCTGAGCGAGAGCCCAAACTCTTTCCGCCTATGAAGTCTCTAACCTAGCTCCTCACTTTCCTTTCTAGACTGACCGAACACACACTGAAACCAGCAAGACCAGACACATACCATCACCCATTCGCCAAAAAAGAATCACAAAATAACCGCCTATTCATAGAAAAGAAGAAAGCAAAAACTGCCGAAATGTCTGCCACCCTGACCTATGTCAACCATACCTCTGACTCGGCAATCATCTGTGCCATCTGCCTTGAGCCCGTCGAGGCAGACGCCGTCAAAACCTCATGCCACGCGTTTCTCTTGTGCTCCGATTGTCTGGTAGGTGCATACATGCCCTTGACGACTTTGTCCCCAGACTCCCTACTTGTTTCGCTTAACGAAAGGGATTTGAGAGAGAGAGGCTAACTCTTGTTGTTGTTGTTTTTTGCGTTATAGGGATACTGGTTACTTAGCCTTATTTTGGATGATAGGCGAGTCAAGTGTATCTGCCGCGCCGTGGTGGATTCTGGCAATATGAAACCGTTGGTTTTTGAGAGGAGAGAGGGCGGGGATGGGATGGAGTTTGAGTGGGATGAGGGGGAGGATTTTGAGAGTGCTGATGAGGGTATTAATGAGGAAGATGAGGAAGAAGAAGGAGGAGGAGATTAGATTGGTGGTGATGCTGTACCAGTTATACTGAGTGAAGTGAAGTCGATGCTGGGGTGGATACTAGAGTAGACTTGACTACGGGTAGATTTGAAGAAGATGAACAAGCTAATTCTCTCCAACGCTGTGCTACTTTTAAGAGGCAACTGATTCGGGTTTCTCGGCATGTTTAATTCATTCTGGCTGAGAGAAATCGGACGGACCTCAAGTTGAGGCATGAAACTTCAACGTCTCAGACGATAGGATATGACCAGTTCACTTACGAATTCGAGATCCTAAAAGAGCGGCTCTTAGAACAAAAGAATGTGAACCAGCTCAATTCATTGTATATTAAGGGAAGAGCAGAAGTTTTACGAAGTTTGCTGGTATCGGTGGAGTAGCCTATACAGTATGAAAGATAAACTCCAGCTTCCAAAGCGGAATTTCTTCAGTTATTTTATGAGCCAAAATTATCAACTTGTCTAGTTTAACTTACCACAAGAAATATTGGGACGATACCTGAGATGAATTAGTATCAGCGTTGCATCTATACAGTATGAGATAACTATATTTGCTTTCTTAATGCTGGAGAAGCCAAAACACCTATCTAATAGAAGATATCTCTTCCTGTTCTATTCATCGTCTTTGAAATACTCCTGCCAATATACGATTCTATAACTAGTGGCTCATTATCATTTACGCAGTTTCGTAAACCTATATGAAGGCAGAGGAACAACATAAACTTAACGGCTCCGTTGGTATAGTGATGATATTCCCAATTTAGGCTTATGGGAGAATTTGGTTAGAATCCAGCACGGAGACTCATCAATCCTTTCTTTCTTGTTATCTTAGTTCTCTATGTTCTCGGATATGTCTTCCTCTATTTTCTTGGTATCCTTCCCCATGAGTTCTTGTGGTGTTTTTCAAACTTGAGTAACTTTTGCTTCTTATTCATCAGTGGAGTGTTTGAACAGTATTACTAGGATGGTGTATAGCCTAGATCAGGGAGGAAGGATCGCAGGTGGTTATTGCAAAATGCGAAGAACAATTCGAAACATTTGGACAGAGGTTGCCTGGCGCGCCTGGCTCTGTGCTACTGTAACCTTATCTTGAGGAAAGGGGCTTAAGCGAGAGGATGACCGTGCCCTTGTAGGTAGACATTTTCTTCCTGGCATTGCAGAAGAGATTCGTATCTGAAGTAGGTTTAAGTTTCAACCTCTGGCTTTAGTGTTTCAATTTACAATTTTGCGCTGATGAACAGTCATACATCAGTAAAAGTGAAAATCGGTTTTCCAAAATAGGCAATTTGCATTCCTCTACATGTTTCATCACTTACTAAGGTGTCAGTTCAACTTACTGACGGATCTCATATAAGCTGAAACCTCTTTAGAGATTCTAGAAGATATCTAAATGCGATATGTGTTTGATATAGCCTAAAACTCCATATAACCATCGTGCAATTACTATTTCACTGGAGCATCCTTACCCGCAGCCTCCACCGCATACTTCTCATTTCCCCCATTTACTGTTTTCTGATATTCCGTTACGTGCGCTGGCACTTCACTCACTTTGTTATACGGGCCCGGAACCGGGTCTCCAAACCTCTCATAAAGCGGCATAACTCCCGTCCACACACTCGCCAAAACCTCCTCATCCTCTAGATCACACTTCTCATCATTGGGACACCCTTCTCGAACTTTGCCACTTCCACTCTCAATTCTTACCCGCAATATCTGCGTCGAAGCCATCTCCCCTTTATTCGGCGGCACCCTGGTGTTCTTCCACCGATCTGGGACTACCGAGTTGGTGATAAGTTCCATGGCCCAGAGTTTCTCGTCGACGGACTCGACGAGCTCAGCATAACCATAGAGGACGACCGAACGGTAATTGTAGTTGTGGGAGTTGGGGGTTAAGGTGAGGACGAGCCCGTCGACTTTGGCGGCGGCGATGCAAATTGGTAGCCCTGGGGGAGATGTGGGTGAGGCTCGTGCCAGGTTCATAACGCGCGAGGAAATGTAGCCGTGGAGATAACAATCTAAAGGTTCGCCGAGAGATGCTGAGGGGCGCGAAAAGGAGCCCATTTGTCCGATCATTGGAAGGGTGGTTGGAAAGGGTGAGTCAGGCGCATTGAAGGAGATGTGGAGAAGCGGTGTGGTATTTATGAGCGTGTGGATTGTAGTTAGATTGTAGACAGCTGGAGATGGATTAATTCTTAACTATTAGAAGAAGATGTATGAGTTGGGACGCACCTTGATGCTTGTACCTGTTTACGGTATTGTGTGCATCTTGGGGATATTCTAGTGAGCGACGAACCATGATTGCTGATGCTCCAAGGCACTACAATACATAGAGGAGAGATGATGATTTATATACAGAGAACTAAGGTCTTATCTTCAGTTAACATGTAATTGTATGTATGTAGAAATTGGAAAGTGGAAGTTGGCAACAAGAAGTTGAATTGGGGATCTAAAGAACTTTGTTCCTATGTTGACCTTACTTGCTATCGGCCAAGCTGCCCGAAAACCTCATGCATTCCTGTTGCTAGCAGTTCTATCATTATATAAAAAGAAAGATATATCCACCGAGATATCAAATAACGGGAGCAGCTGGCGTTACCTCTCCCCCTAAATTCACCCCTCGAAACGGCAAGTCCATGCGGCACAACTCTCCCGCTTCCCCTCCACACAAACGCCTCCTTCGACCGCTCCCCCACCATTGACATTAGAATCTACAAATCAGAACTTCTCTATTAGTCCTGATGATAACCTCGCCCTGCCGTCCCACACACAATCACTTATCGAATCTACCTGCAAGAAGGCACCAAACCCCTCCACGTGATTTTCGGATTCGGTATCTCACTTGGGTAGGTAGGTAAGCGACGCTCTCGAGATGGCTTCCTGTGAGTCTCGACGGCCAAGACTGGAGATCGCATGCTTCACATCTACATCTGCGATTAGAGCTGCACACTTTGGTGCGGATAGAATTGAGTTATGTGCTGCAAGGGATGTCGGTGGTGTTACTCCTTGTAAGTGGCTATATACTGAATCGGAAGAGGAGCAAATCATATTACGTTGGTTCAACAACTAGTAGTATTTGATTTGAGAAGTGGAGACATATCA
>Ga0247734_1002114_pt1 | contig 13669 bp, 15 predicted proteins | sample UWRJL103311B2_FD_180933 | JGI IMG/M metagenome (GOLD analysis project Ga0247734, IMG submission 180933) | Plant litter microbial communities from Arlington Agricultural Research Station in Wisconsin, United States - UWRJ-L103-311B-2 | ecosystem: Environmental > Terrestrial > Plant litter >... | reverse complement strand
AAGCTATGAAATCTATTCTATGCCAGCTTAGTCTTTGCTAGTTATAGATACAACAGGCTGCCCACCTCTGAACTTCGAAGCACCGCAATCTTTCGTCTTCATCTCAATTTGGCGTTACCAGTAACATTCTTCAATATACCTGTATCTGCAAGGTTGTGCATTCCTGTGGAAGATGCTGGCGTCACCCAGCAGAGAATCCCATATAATCCTGCAGCTCCCTCCCCAAATACTGAGCCACATCTGATACTTCTTATGTCAATCACAATTGGAGGGTTTTCTATAGGACCAAAAGGTACTCGTTATCACATGGAATCAAAGGGTCCGCATTTCCATCTTTGAGCCTTGAAAGCATGGTCGATTGTTAAATCAACGCCAATCCATCTCCACGGTTCATGTTCCTCCTTAAGCCTTTAGATCTAGTTCCTTCTTATCCCAATAATATTGAACTAATCGGTACAATCTTGGCTTGTTTCAAATCGTTTATATATACTGACTTTCCTATATTCTTGGCAATTTCTTTCTCTTGTCTAACATTCTTTTGTGGTCGTACTTTCGGCCGTGTTTCTATTATTCTTAACATTTCCTAAGTTTCTTTAATCTAGCATTTATTATGGCGCGTTATAGTTTAGTCTTTCTTTTTGCCACTCTTTTCATCTCAAATGCAGCAGCCCTCGCTGTTGCACCTCCTCCTTACGATGCGAGTCTCTTTAACTCAGAGGCACTCGTAGGCAGAACTATGGCCGGATTTAAAGGGATCAGCGGTTCGGGATTTACAAGTTCAAGTGCTGCAATAGATGTTACTAGTGCGTTTGACTCTTCGAAAGCAGAAGACGACTTAGAGGGAGCTGATGGGTCAAATTCAGCCGGAGCTAGCGGTGGACAGGATGCCTCTGAGAGTCTGTCTGGTAGTGCCACGGATAATGGGGCCAGCTCTTCTAAACCTTCATCAGCGAGCGGTGGTGAGGACCTATCCAGCGACGGTGCAAGCCCGTCCAGTGGTGCGAGTCCGTCCAGCGGTGCAAGTCCATCCAGCGGTGCAAGCCCGTCCAGCGGCAATTCGAAGACCCCATCAGATCCATCTAAATCTCCCTTGTCTGGTAGCGATTCGAGTCCGTCGCCCAGTGACACAGCAGACGATGTGGAAGGCTCTCTAGGCTCTGACGATGTAGCAAGTGGTTTAGCACCTTCGAGTTCCCCCAGTTCAGCAGCGCCATCTTCTGGTGCAGGTGCCGAGTAAGTAATTCAAGAGGAGAACCTTCCATTCAGACCGTAAACTTTTATTTTAGCGTACCTGGGTTATCACTTGCGGGTTTGAACTATATAATAGTAACTTTGTTTACTAATTTTTCACTAGTAGCAGCAGTCCGAGTTCGGCCTCGTCCTTATCATCGCCAAAAAGTGGTGATGGTTCAGTATCTCCATCTAACCCGGTGAGTTTTTGTCGAGCCTCCCTTTTGTTCATATTCTATACATGATATTTAGATTAGAAGTCTTTCAGAGGGAATTACTGGGATAGTTTCTTACTTTACTCGAAATATAAACTAACTCTAACTTGTTAGCCATCTTCTTCTTCTTCTTTATTAGCTCCGAAAGGCGACGATGTATCTTCGGGATCGGCCTCTGCCGGCTCCCCTGCCGGTGCAAAGTCTCCAACTTCATCTGGGCCATAGGGTGGCATTGCTCTTAGCAATACAGATATAGGAAGAGTTCTACCAGGATCTGGTTGTACTGCCGAAGGGCAGTACAATTGTGTCTATGGTACTGGATTTCAACGATGTGCTAGTGGGAAATAGACCGACATTTAACCGGTTGCCGCTGGTACTAAATGTAGTGCTAGAATAAGCGCAAAGCTTGATATTCAAGCAATCGGAAGTGGTGTTGGCCCTCAAAGACCTGGATGTCCCGCAAGTGGTTCAGCAGCTCCTGCATCAGGCGCCCAAAGCCCGCCAGGCGGTAGCGCACCTTTATCGGCAGGCTCTCCACCAGCAGGATCTCCAGGAAGCAGTGGCCAGAGTCCTTCTGGTAACCCTGCAAGTGCAAAAGGTAATGCGGCGGTAGGTCCAGCTTCGGATGCCTCGGCGAGCTCATCAAGTTCTTCTAGTTCTTCCAGTTCTTCCAGCTCATCGAGCCCATCAAGTGACGATAGCTCACCGTCGGCTGGTCCACTAGAAGACTCTGCTGGAGCTGATTCCTCTAGTTCGGCGTCGAGTTCATCAAGCTCGGCATCGAGTTCTTCATTGAGCAAGGTAGCAATGCTCAATCTGGTGGCAGCAAACTTGATTCAAGCGCAGGTTTTGCTTTAGCATCGGCTGCTAGCTCTTTAGGGTTAGATAGCTTAGGATCTTTAGTGGGCAAAGTAGCTGGAAAAGATGGCGCTAGCGCCGATCCTGCTTCGAGTCCATCGGCAGGTGGGTCTCCCTCTTTAAAGAAAGGTTAAGACTCTTCCCAACTTACCTATTCAGGTTCTGACCACTCCCAGCTTCTACAAAGCCACAGTCAAGAGTACGAAGGAGTATTGTCCGAAGACGAGGACAATGGCTATAGTTATGTTGTAAATCTAAATGTTGTTGTGTCTTCTAAGCCAAGTAAGCCCGCGCTAGCTCAAATATTACATTTGCGACCAGGAGGACACAAGATACTCTTAGGCCATGGTATTGATTAGAATTCAGACCATATGAATCATTTATCCCAGGTAGAGGCGATAAATTTTAACGCGGTTATAATAGGAATAGTTAGTAGTATAAATTTGCACCCTTATCTTTATTATCAATCATTTGAGGCGCATATTTTATATGCATATCACGATATAAGCGAAGATATTGATTTGGATACAGTATTAATAGCCCAGCCTTTCGAAGCAGATATGGCAGGTTTAGACCAAGGTATTGATTTAACTCATAATACCCACTACTCTTTCACAGATTTCGACGAAAGCCAAACAGCTTCCGGCACATTTAACGACCTTTATAAACACTCTGACTCTATCAAGTCCTTTATAGCATATATCACTTCTACCCTATCCCAGCCAGACATTTATAGTAGTGCCTGGTTCTTATCCTATTTATATAATATAGCTTATAGTACCTCTTGGGATAGCTCAAATGTAACAACAACTCTAGAACAATCCCAAGCTACCCAAGTTCCATCGGGCTCAGGATCCGAAGATGAACCTTATATATACTCTGGTTCTTTATTAACCCAGTCTAAGACTAGCTCTGAAAGTTTCATATCAAGTAACTTGGAGACATTTTTACTAGAGCAACAAGGTGATTTAGAGAGCGGCGATAGCGGCTTTGTAACTTTGTTGGACCAACCGGAATCCATGGAAACTTCTGGTAGTTCTGTCATAAGCCCAGATTAGTCGGAGTCCACTTATATACTTACAGGTTCTGGTAGTGAAGATGACCCTTATGAGTACTCGAATCCCCCATCCCCCTAGGAAAATGAAACACCCGCAGCGACTCAGGAGCCTTTATCAGCGACCACAGAGCCAATATCGACTTTTAGCACCCAGAATATTTCCGAACAACCTGAGGCTACCTCCGTGAGCTTAGAGCTACCCAGTCAAACTCTTTTAGGTTTAGGTAGTAAGAATGATCCTTATGTTTATCCTGGATCCTCATCGACCCAAGAAGTATCTGTCGAATCGCCAGAGTCTAGTTTAACTGAAGACATCTCTATTACAAATTTAGAGCTACCCACACAGACCCCATCAGGTATAGGAAGCGAGAACGACCCATATATATACATAGTCTTATCATCAACCGCCCAGGAGACAATTACAGAGTCACCTGATGCTACTCTAACCGAAGGCAGCTTTACTATAAATTCAGTTCTACCCACATAGACTCTATCAGGTTCGGGGGGTGAGAATGACCCATATATATACCCAGACTTGTCCACGGTGACCCAGGAGGCAAAAAACCCTAGTTTAACGGTTTTGGAGACAGAATAGAGCAGTGATTCAAATGCATCTCAAACTATGACAACTGATCAGGAATAGCCTACTGAGACGGATCTGGATCGGAGAGCGATCCCTACATCTATTCGGAAACTTCTTTAGGAAGTATAGATGCTTCATCAGAAACTTCGGGCTTATCATCGCAAAACTCAAACTCGAATTTAGAGATGTACAGTTCGAGTTCAGAAACTTCAAGTTCGAGCTCAGGAAGTTCCAGTTCGAGTTCAGAAAGTTCAAGCTCATCTTCAGAGAACTCCGACGAGACCCGAACCGAGTCAAGCTCGGCAACTACAGTTCCTGCCTAGTTACTGCCTGATGAGAACGTATCTAGTTTATCCACAGGCTTAGAAATACTGGAAGAAACTCCGAAAGGATTAGGAACTGAAAATGATCCCTACGTTTACCCAGATTCTCCTACGAACTTGGTAGAATCCCAAATCACTTCTGCTGATCAATCTACACCCACGGAAGAAAGCCATGCCGCCGAATCCACAAGTTCAGACTCGATTTTATTATTAACTATATCTGGTGAAGATCTATCGCGCACCAGCTCTCAAGATTCGAATTCCGAAACTCCTTCAACGACCGATGTGCCATCTAGCACTGTAAAAAGCTTAACAGCATCTCCAACATTGACAACAGAAACCTCTACAGAATCTTTGAGCTCCATAGAGTCTACGTTATCGGCTCAAGCTATTCCAACTGAGAATACTCCGACTTCGACAGAATCGACCTAATCGTCACCCACTGAAAGTAGCTCTAGCACCACGGAAATATTAAGTTCGACGCAATCAAGTTCTACGGAATCTCAAACAAGTGCTTCTGAAAGTCAGAGTTCAACACAAACTAACTCGCCAGATTCACAGACCAGCTCCACGGAATCTCAGACAAGCTCTACTGAAAGTCAGAGTTCGACGCAATCAAGTTCTATAGAAAATCAAACAAGCTCTACCGAAAGTCAAGGTTCGACGCAAACTAGCTCACCAGAGTCACAGACCAGTTCTACGGAATCTCAAACTAGTTCGATGCAGAGTAGTACCACAGAATCCACCTTAATTACATCTATAGAGCAAAGTATAACTGCAACGGAGTCTTTATCTTCTTCGATAGACCAAGGCGCATCCCAAACATCAACGGACGCAACTTTAACGAGCAGCCGAAGACCATTTCAATCTTTATTCACTCGAACATCACCATCCTCCTTAGAGACTATAGGCACTACACTATTAACCCTTATCTCAAATAGTATAACACCACCTGCTTGGTTTGTCCCACAGATTGCTTCTGAGGATACTGGACTAGTGGTTGTCATGGCTGGTATCTAGACTACGATTGCTTCAGGTTCGCAGCCCACGGCAGCCGCGCAATTTTCAAGTTCTAGCACGGGCAATGTTGTATCAAAACCAAAAGATTCTGCTGCTGTTGGTGGTGTCCACAAATACTCTAGGACTACGGTTGTGGGATTATGTGCTGGCCTTATGGTATTTACTTTGCTTTAAATTTGTCAAAAAGAAAGAGTTCTCGAGGGAGAAAAAGGGTAATCTGATCATTTATATATTCTAAAAAAGTTGTATGTATTATTATATCTTGGGACAGGGGGAATAGATGGCTGGATCGGATAGGTAGTAGAGAGTGGCGAAGTGCTCGTACTTCTCTCAATTTACATTAGCATTAGCGATAGCGATAGCATAGGTAGCGCGGGGAGTCTTGTTTTTTGCATTCATTTATGATAAATTATACATTTAGCAGTATTACAATTTTCTTTATACCTTCATATGAGCAATGAATATCAACTATAGACCGGTATGGTCTTCGACACCTCTGTACTACAAATCTAGACAGCTATTCGTCCCATTTTTTATGCAACTCCCTACCCAATATTCGAGCAGAATGTTCGAGAGTCGCCGCAGCCTCTAGCGCCTCGGGTTGATTGCCTTCGCCAGCACTTTACACGCCTCAAACTCGAGTTCGCAGGTCCCACAAAACCCACACCCCATAATAGCTGTGACCACCTTCAACGTACCCTATCATCCAACACAGATCGCGCCATCAAGCCCCATATATTGTATTATAGAGATAACAGTCTTCCTGGCACTGACCCCCACCTAAAAGCAGTTGCTAGCCTGTTTCCCCAGCCGCACCTTAGGGTATTATTCTCAACGCCAGTAAGCGTTGGCACTCATGATCGTCATTTCAATCATACCCCATAATTGAGTGTGGTGCTTAGTTAGAGGTTGCAAAATAGAGATAAGGAGGTATATGAATGCCTCTAATATCACGTAAGATAATAGGAAGGTTTGTGAGCGAAGTAGACGTTTAGTATTAATATAAGTTAAAGAAATACTAGCCATATACTATTGTTGTACGCCAAGCGTAGTGTTGTGGCCTAAGGCCACAACACTCGCTTATAACTCCTGATATTTGACATCTACCTAGGTACAGAGTATGTGGAGCTATATAAAGATGGGTTATTTCCTAATCATTTTGAAAGCAAAATACTTACTATATATCAATATTACAAAACAATTTACAATCCTTTGAGGATACTAATACTACTAGGATCTTGCGAGATCCAGGTGGAGCTAGGGGAAGATTAACAACACAAAGTGAATACATCTTCAATTTCTTTAAGGGTAGTCAAAGTGTCGATTAGCTTTCAATACAGGGCAAATCACGCTAGTAGCGTAATGTGCTCTTTGTATTGGGTGGTAATCGTTGTTGTATTTCAAACTACGTACAGCACCTACTATTATAAACTGATGTTGGCCGGCCCGGGATTACAATGATCCGGCTTACGTAATCATCCCCCGTACAGTGAAGGTAATGTGAAATACCAACACAAAGGATGTGATTTGCCTAAGTAGATTTACAGCTGAATAGGACATCGGGCACTCGATCAAGTCCTTGACTGATTAATTCAAGAGCGCTCCTGATCACAGGAAGTTCAGCGAAATTTTGAGAAAGCAGTCTTATGTCAAATCGATTTGGTTCTAAACAAGGTCTCTAAAGTGCAGGTTGAAGGTGTTGAACCTTCCCATCCGAACGAATTCAAGCTGACTGCTAAGGAAAATAAATGAACATCCCCGTACCACCACCCATTGACAACAATACGCGACCTCACTACCTCAACAGTTCAAAGTTCAATCCACCCCCCTAAATAAAGATTAATTGATGAGCCAGTGTGCCGGTCTGCAGGAAGTAACTTACGAGGATACGCTCAGATCATATCTAATTAACACGGCGTCGGCAAGCCGCGCAATAGTTCCCTTCGGTATATTGGACGAGAACCTCGCCAGCGCAGCGCGGGAACCGGCCGCATCGTCGCACGCTTGTACTAAGGATTGTGCCACAACCCAAGGAGCAGACTTCTTCATTTCGGTCGCACATGATTTGAAGGTTTTGTGAAGGTATGTGAAGGTATGTGAAGGTATGTTGAAGGTATGTGAAGGTATGTGAAAGTGATACTCAGAATTTAAAGTGCGCAGATGAGAGGGGCATAGCAACGGTTTTATACACATTTGGTTGCTCATTACAGTGCAACTTATACTACTCTGAAAATTCGTATTGGTATGTTGGTATGTTGGTATGTTGGTATGTTGGTAAGGTTAGGTGGTGTTGGAAAATGTTGGAGGCATACTGGTATGGACGTATAGAAAGTGAAGCTATCATAGAGGGTGTACTTACCGCGGTCTCGTTATTGCTCATATTCCAAGCCACCTGACTCTAACTGTTTGATTACACGCTTGGGAGTCTCTAGCAATAGATTCCATACTCCGTTCAGTCTTGTACTGTAACACTTCAGCGCTAAAGGATTGGAAGGATTGGCCTCCCCAGCTCGCACGTGCATCGATTCGGTGAAGACCCCAATCTAACCTAATCCACGACCTTATGCGCCGCGTTTGCGGAAGCGCCTAGCAGTTACATATTGTTGGTCACCATCATACTACCAGTAAAGTGCGAGAAATACTTCGCGCAGGGCCAAATAAATCCACATTTCATGCCTGTGCTCCTAGCAGGTGACATTAACTTGGGAGGCAAAGCTAGAAGCGCCAGGATTTGTAGAAATTTCGAGAAACGCGTCGTTGTATGTTTCAGAACCCCTCCGCCCCATATCCGTTGGTAACTGGTAACTGTTCGAATTTAAGAATACTGTTGACTCTGACGTATGACTTAGAGCCTGATCAACAGTGCCTAGCGCCGAGCATGTTTGCGCAGCAGATGGGGGATAGCACATTCAAAGAGCATTTCGCGGTACAGTATAAGTCCAACACGACCACCGGTATTTGGAGAAATATAAAGGTTATAGCTCGTTTGCTACTTTACAATAAAAAATAACCCCTTTCCAAGCATTTTTCTGCTTGTCTGCTACTCTTTTCCCAACATCACTGTCACCAAAGCAAAACGTTCGATATGTCTCAACAAAGCTCCAACGACTCAAACAACTCTCTTATTGAGGATCTGTGTTACAAGAAGCTGATCACCCGGCCTCTCGTCAAAATGGCTTTGCTCAATGTCGACCGCGGTCAGTACGCCCCGAGAGATGCGTATAAGGACAGCCCACAGCTCCTCAGCCACCAGTCCACCATTAGCGCTCCGCATATGCATGCTAATGCGATCGAGTCGCTGCTGCCGTACCTGCTGCCTAAGACCGAGAGTGAACAGCCTGCTGAAGGTGTGGATGAGGTCATTGGTGTCAATGGGCGGTCGCGAAGAATACTGGATATCGGCAGCGGAAGTGGCTTCCTAACGCACGTGTTCGCCAAGCTCGCCGGCGATACCAGCATCGTGGTCGGCGTCGAACACATTGAGGAGCTGAGGAAGCTCGGTGAAATCAACATGCGTAAGTCTGCAGAGGGCGCTGCACTGATCGACTCAGGACGCGTGCGTTTCCGCTTCGGCGATGGACGTAACGGCTGGTCCGAACCAAGTCTCTCAGACGAGGGCGTAAAGAACGAGGATGGTGGCTGGGACGCAATTCACGTCGGGGCTGGTGCTGTCAAACTGCATGATGAGCTTGTACGGCAGCTTAGAAGCCCCGGCCGCTTGTTTATCCCTGTTGCGGAAGAAGATAATGACTGGTTCTCGGAACAGTTTATCTGGACTGTGGATAAGGACGAGAAAGGCAATGTCACGAAAACCAAGCATTATAAAACCCAGTATGTGTGGCTTAAGAATGCGCCAGGCGGAGCTGCGTTCTGTGGTTGACAATATCTCTTAATTCTAAACATCTGATTACAGTCAGATAATGTCTCGAGTGTATTTGAATAAATTTTCTCAATATATAGATTTATAACACTTAGAAAATTCATATCAGTCATATTTTCCCAAATTAGAAGAGCTTGATCGTTCAGTCACGTGCTGTATTTGACAGCTTTTAGGCCTGATTGTTGCCTGGCGTACGGTTGTTGCCTTCACACTTGAAATACATTGAAACTTGACCGATTTTTCAACCATTTGCTTCAGGGTATCCAGGTGTTCACAGCAGCACATAGATTGATATTACAGCACGCGACTTCTTGCAGAATGGCTCCAAGTACGTCTCTTCCTTTTCATAACCCCAACTAAAATCCACGCTCACATTTCACCACCGCAGCCCCTCCCCCTGATTGCCGACCAATTGTTATCTCTGGGCCTTCAGGCGTCGGCAAAGGAACGCTCTCTCAAATGCTGTTTGACGCACACCCTCATACATTCGGATTAACTGTATCTCATACGACGCGCAAGCCGAGGCCCGGCGAAGTTGAAGGTGTAACCTACTTCTTTGTCTCTCCCTCTATATTTGCCTCCCTTGTCTCCCAAAATGCCTTTGTGGAACACACGTTTTTCGGAGGCAACTACTACGGCACTAGCAAACAGGCAATTGTGAACCAGCAAGCAAAGGGATTGGTGGTTGTGCTAGACATCGAAATGCAGGGCGTCAAACAGATGAAAGCCGACCACGGCATTGATGCGCGATACGTCTTTATCAAGCCACCAAGCTTCGACGCACTCGAGGAGCGGCTCAGAGGTCGCCGCACAGAGAATGAGGAGGACATTCAAAAGAGGTTGACCCAGGCCAAAGTGGAAATTGAGTACGCCGATACGCCAGGCGTCCATCATAAGATCATTGTCAACAATGATCTCGAAAAGGCGTATAAGGAGCTTGAGAAGTTTGTATATACACCAGCATCACAATTCGGTGATGTAATAAGCTAAACGGAGAAGTATAATTTACAAGGGCTTTCGTACGAAAAGAATGTATAAACAAGGTGTGATGTAAACCATTTTGAATGGCTCCTTGATGCGCCATTTGTCACAGAGTTGTGGCACATATAATGCTTCTCTTATTGAGATAGTCAAGGAGATCTTATTAACTAAAGTAGTTCTTTTCTTACTCGTTCTCAACGAACATAGAGTCCGACAAAGTCTTTAAGTAATCATCCTTATCAACCTTCTTATACAGACCATCCAACGCCATGATCCAACTAGTGCGGATTGTAGAGGATATAGGTAATGTGGTCAACACCTGCTCTCTTACGCGAATTGCCTCGTAAATCTGATTGCTCTTGACATACGCATCTGAAAGATTCCTACCAAACGCGCAAAATTGAAGATTAGTCGGAGGCAGAAGTTCGAAAATATTGGCTTGGAAGGAGAGACTCTGATCTGTCAATCCCTTCTTTCGAAGTTGCAAGATAATGTCTCGACAGACTCCTTGTCCCCAAGCTTCTTCTTCGGATCTGTCCTTTAAGGCCAAACTTGCTCTCAATTTCGAAATCGTGATCATGCACCAGTGATCTAAGATAGGGCAGTGGTTCGAAGTTAAGCTCTTGATATTATCTGAATTTACTTCAAGAACGGCTATTGAAAATCTTCTTGAATTAGTGAACGGGGTGTAGAGTGCTTCAGGTACCGTGCGAAAATTTAGTAATCACCACAGCGGAAGAAAGTGTCTAGTATCGTTTGTACACATCATAAGCGCAACAAAATTAGGAACTTAAGTTCAATTACATCGTGGAAAATAAAGTCTTATATTCAGAACTGCTAGAACTATTCATTAACAAGGCGAGAGTTATAAGTTAGTACCGCAGCCTGCCAAATCCCTATCTAAATTCTCACAGCTTTCTTCTCTTCAGTTCGATTTCTGCACTTTTGGGTGGGACTAGGACAAGCTCCCGCATTCTCCGCAAAGACTAAGAAATTATTTTTGCTAAATCTGTCACCCGGAAGTCCTACTTCCTTAAAAGCTCAATCAAAATAACTTTTAATTCACTGTCTGCAAAAAAACGACCAGGACAAGAATGGTTTCTATAGCCCCAAGTTAGTGACTCAGGGGAAGATGTCACAAAGAGATGCTTGTTCTCCTTTCCGGCCATCTTACGAAGCCTGTAAAATCGAAAACCGTCAAATTCATGTGAAGACTTATTCTTAGGCGGATTATATTCCGGTAAGAAAGTTCGTGTTTAGGGAGACATGTGGACCGCTCCTAAACTGAAAGCAATACGTGTTCCCTTCGAGAGCCTGTGCCCGGTAAAAAGCGTTATGAGATTTATAACTATGCGCAGATTAGTGACTTATTGTGACGAACCTCTCGTTCGTCACCTGATGTGCTCAGAGGAGGAGCGCTTGACAGCGCCCCTATATTTGGCGATTAGCCAGATTAGGAAATGAGCTTCCCACATGTGGGTCTGAAGCTCATTCCCTCTTTTGTACATAAATCGAGCTTCTCTCGTTCTCTTCCTTGCTCCTTAGCTTTAAATTCTATATTCTTACGAGGTTATCTAGAAGCTGTAGCTTTCAGTGATCGCCGTCACAATTATTAGGTTGAGGAACTAGGTTATCAAATCTATTTATCTACAATTGTGAGGGTAAGAACCCCTAATAAGTGCTCAGGCTATAGCCCTCGCGAGGATAAGCGTACTTACGTCATAGAATAGAATGGAACAGAATACGAGAGAAGGGAAACTTCGTGTATATAAGGAGGAAGGAGGACTGTATATAGTAGATCTTAACGCACTTCTTAAATGTTATACTTGAACCATTACCTTTGATGTCAAATACTGGTATGATAGAACGTGCTGTTGCCTGAGGCATTAACTACTTCTACCATATAACAACTACTGCTACTGTTATATATCCTCGCTCGAGATGTGGCTGCACAAGCGAGCCTATTAGGTCGCACTAGTGGTAGAGCCTCACGCGATGCCTTGGCACTATCATAACTTCTTAGCTAGCCAGCTCTCTTGTTTACTTCTAATACAAGTGTCTATATATCTTGATCCTATATACTAACTTCGCTCACCACTATTCTTCTAATCCTTATTTCCTATATGACAATTTCTTTAACTGATTTATAAGTATAATTTGCTATTAGCCAAATTAGTTAAGATTTACTTTAAAGAATTGCCTTCTAAAACTAGTAATTTGAACAATTAATAAGAATAATTAAAGGGCTTTTAATGCTCTCTTTTGAGATATTAGGCTTTTATATTATTAGATTCTTGATTTTACTAAAGATCTAAAAGAGTTTATTATAATAATTACTAACTTTAAGTAGACTTATTGTAAGGTTTCAAAGGCAGAGTGATACAGTATTCAAAGATATCGATTCTCATCAACTAGTCAAATCTTATACAAACTAATCTCTACCCTTCTTAAGGCTCTGCTTCCCCTCACTTTATAACGAAGGCCAGTCGAAGCCTTATTGAATAGGATGCGGGGTATTACAAAGCATTTATCTCACTTCAGTGCCATGATCTACAACCTCTTCCTTTTACCCGAGCAGGTGACCCCTGGGTCAGGTGACCTACCCCAACGCCTTGTATAAGGCCCTGACACTTATATATAAAGAGTTAATAGTAGTACTACTTAAGGAACTTGAAGGTTATTTGAATATTAGAATTTTCTTATATTATTATTATAGATGTTTCTTTAAAATTTATTCTTTTTAAATGTGATATATTTAATTATTTTGTCTAAATATACTGCCTGCTTTTATATGCTATTATTTAGCTCTTATTTAAAATATAATCTCCTTTTCTTTCTATTCTTTATTTAAGTTATATATTAGAAATAATATATAGGTGCAGCGTGTAGAGAGGAATCAGCCGTGTTATATTAACTAGAGAGAAGAATTTAGTATAAGTTCTCTATAAGCTCTAGATATTACGCTAAGAGCTTGATGCCTCAGGCTACCATGCTCTTACTAAGTTTATATAGCTAAAATATGCTATTTAGCCATATGTAGCTTAGTAAGATTGTTAATCTTTATCTTAACACTCTTACTTAAGCTTAGCGAGCTCCTGAATCATATAATATATACTCTTTAAATATAGTAATTAGTATTTCTAATATTTTCCAAATATAACAAATAATACTTCTATTATTATTAAGCTTTATTATAACTAATATTTAAGTTTCTGCTTTTACTAGTTTTATATATCTTCCTATATTATATATAATCAAGTTATCGCTTCTAATACTTTATTTTTACTTTTTATATATTATATTCTATTAGTATAATATTTATTAATAGCTATCTAGCTTTACTTTATATTATTATATATCTACTTTCTCTATTTTTATTTAATATATAATTAAAGTATTGTAAGGTTTCAAAGGCAGAGTGATACAGTATTCAAAGATATCGATTCTCATCAACTAGTCAAATCTTATACAAACTAATCTCTACCCTTCTCAAGGCTCTGCTTCCCCTCACTTTATAACGAA
>Ga0247734_1002113_pt1 | contig 13671 bp, 20 predicted proteins | sample UWRJL103311B2_FD_180933 | JGI IMG/M metagenome (GOLD analysis project Ga0247734, IMG submission 180933) | Plant litter microbial communities from Arlington Agricultural Research Station in Wisconsin, United States - UWRJ-L103-311B-2 | ecosystem: Environmental > Terrestrial > Plant litter >... | reverse complement strand
GCGGGCGACCTGACAACCAACCTGCAGGATGCCCCTGCCGCGGCGATCGCCGGCGTGGTGTACCTCGGCGCGATTCCTACCGCTCTTGCCTTCAGCACGTGGGCCTATGCGCTGTCGCGCATGCCCGCAGGGCAGCTCGGGGTATCGACGTACATCGTGCCGCCGCTGGCCATCATCTTCGGCCTCATCGTTTTTGCGGAAGTGCCCAGCCCCATCGCGATCATCGGTGGTGCGATCTGTCTCGTGGGGGTTGCGCTCTCGCGTCGACGCAGCCCGATTCCCGAAACCCCGCAAACTCTGGCAGAATAGCCAGTCGAGTCCTTTTCGCTGCCCGACCCTCTAATCAGGCCGAGAAGGAATCCATCAGAGCTTTTGTGCCGAGTGTGCCCCCACGCTCACGGCTAGCGGTTCGCCACCAATACATTTAATTCAGGAGAATTGTGGCTGTAAAGATTCGTTTGAAGCGCCTCGGCAAGATCCGTGCGCCCTACTACCGCATCGTCGTCGCCGACTCGCGCACCAAGCGCGACGGTCGTTCGATCGAGGAGATCGGTAAGTACCACCCGACCGAGGAGCCCTCGTTCATCGAGGTCAACTCCGAGCGTGCCCAGTACTGGCTGAGCGTCGGCGCACAGCCGTCGCCGCAGGTCGAGGCCATCCTCAAGCTCACGGGCGACTGGGGCATCTTCAAGGGCGAGAAGGGTGCCAAGAGCACCGTCAAGACCAAGGAAGCCAAGGTCGAGTTCCAGGCTGACGAGAAGAAGAAGCCGGTTCTCAAGCCCAAGGCTGAGAAGGCTCCCGCCAAGGAACAGGCTCCCGCAGCCGAGGCCGACGAGGTCGTCGAGACTGAGGCCGTCGTCAGCGACGGTGCAGTCGACGAGGCCCCCGCAGCCGAGGCAGCCGACGAGGCTCCCGCAGCGGGAACGGTCGACGAGCCGGCAGCTGACGCCGCCGCCGAAGAGCCCGCCGCCGACGACGCCGACAAGGCCTAGTCTTGCTCGCTCCCGCTCTCGAGCACCTGGTCAAGGGGATCGTCGATCACCCCGACCAGGTGCAGGTCGTCGCAAAGAACTCGCAGCGTGGTGAGGTTCTCGAGGTGCGTGTGCACCCCGAGGATCTCGGCCGCGTGATCGGCCGTGCCGGTCGCACTGCGAAGGCTCTTCGTACGCTGATCACGGCTCTCGCCGATGGTCGTCGCGTGCGCGTCGACGTCGTCGACACCGATTTCTAAGGTGTCTGCCCAGAAGGCCACGGCGCCCGACAGCTCGAGTCATACGCAACTGCGGGTGGGGAGACTGACGAAGGCGCACGGCCTCAAGGGCGCAATCAAGGTAGAGCTCTACACGGATGCCCCGGAACGTCGTTTCGTTCCGGGCGCCGTGTTCTCCCTTCAGGTGCCCACGTCGTCGCCGTGGCACGGTAAGACTCTCGAGCTGAATGAGCTCAAGTGGTACAACAGCCACCCGGTCGCGTTCTTCAAGAACATCTCTGACCGCGACGCGGCCGAGTCCCTCATCAAGGCGATCCTCTGGATCGACCAGGATCTCACCGAAGATTCCGGCGAAGAAGATGCCTGGTTCGACCACCAGCTCGTCGGCCTCACCGTTCTGCGCGACGGCGTCAAGGTGGGCGTCGTGTCGCAGATCGATCACTTCCCCGCGCAGGACCTTCTCACGGTCAAGACCGCTACGGGTGATGTCATGGTCCCGTTCGTGAAGGCGATCGTCGCATCCGTCGATGTCGCCGCCGGCACTCTCACGGTCACGCCGCCGCTCGGCCTCTTCGAAGAGATCGAAGACGACGAGCCCGCCATTGCGGAGCCCGCCGAAGGCAGCGAAACGGCCCCCACCGAATAGGGTCAAGTCGTGCGCATCGACATCGTCACGATCTTTCCCGAATTCTTCGGCGTGCTCGACGTGTCCCTTCTCGGCAAGGCGCGCGAGCGCGGAATCATCGATGCCCGTGTGCACGATCTGCGTGACTTCACGCACGATCGGCACAGGACAGTGGATGACACGCCTTACGGCGGAGGCGCCGGCATGGTCATGCGCCCCGAACCGTGGGGAGAGGCGCTCGACGCGGTGCTCACACCCGAGTCGGTGCTCATCGTGCCGAGCCCCGCAGGGGAGCGCTTCACCCAAGCGACCGCCCGCGAGTTCGCGCTCGAAGAGCGCCTGGTGTTCGCGTGCGGGAGGTACGAGGGTATCGACCAGCGCGTGAGCGATTACGCGTCATCCATCGCCCGAGTTCGCACCGTAAGTCTCGGTGACTACGTGCTCAACGGGGGAGAGGTCGCCGTCATGGCGATGATCGAAGCGATCGGGCGGCTCGTTCCCGGGGTCATCGGCAACCCTGAAAGCCTCGATGAAGAGAGCCACGAAGACGGGCTGCTCGAATACCCGAGCTACACGAAACCTGCCACCTGGCGCGGGTTAGACGTACCGCCGGTGCTGCTGAGCGGCAACCACGGCGCGATCGCCAAGTGGCGCCGCGAGCAGCAGCACGAGCGCACGGCGAGAGTGCGGCCAGACCTGCTCGATTAGGGGGCGGGGGGATCTCGACGAGCTCGATCAGCGATGGGCTCGATCAGCGATGGGCTCGGTCAGCGATGGGCTCGGTCAGCGACGGGTTCGCTCAGCGAGAGCGCGCAGATAGTACGAGTGGGCCGTCGTCGGTGACCGCTACGGTGTGCTCGAAGTGGGCGGCGCGTGAGCCGTCTGCGCTGCGCAGGGTCCAGCCATCCTTGTCGGTGTAGATCTTGTCCGTGCCGAGCATGAACCACGGTTCGATAGCAAACACGAGTCCCGCACGCAGCGGCAGACCGCGGCCGGGGCGTCCGTCGTTGGCGATGTGCGGGTCGCCGTGCATTGTCGTGCCGACGCCGTGGCCGCCGAAGTCGGTGTTGACCGAGAGGCCGGCGGCGTGCGCGACATCCCCGATGGCCGCAGAGATGTCGCCGATGCGATTTCCGACCACCGCCTGGGCGATACCGGCGTCGAGCGCGCGAGACGTGACATCGATGAGTTCGAGGTCTTCCGCGCGAGGCGTGCCCACGGCGATCGTGATCGCCGAGTCGGCCACCCAGCCGTCGACGGATGCCGCGAAGTCGAGGCTGATGAGGTCGCCGTCACGAAGCTTGTAGTCGAACGGCAGACCGTGCAGTGCCGCATCATTCACCGACGTGCACAGCACCTTGCCGAAGGGGGAAGCCCCGAACGATGGGTGGTAGTCGATGTAGCAGCTCTCGGCGCCGCGCTTGCGGATCATGTCGTGAGCGAGTTTGTCGAGCGTCAGCAGATTGGTTCCGACGGTGGATGCCGCGGCTGTCGCCTCGAGCACACTCGCGACGAATTGCCCCGCTGCGAGCATCCGCTCGATCTCAGCAGGCGTGCGCAGTTCGATCATCAGCTGGCGGGGGCGTACTTCGCCATGTGCTCCCGCGCGAGCGTGCGGAGCCTGGCGATGAAGCGATCGTCACCCTGCGGGTCGAAGAGGAACGCGCGGTGCAGCAGGGCATCGGCGATTTCGACGAGTACTTCGAGGTCGAACGTCAGCTCTTCGCTCTCGGCTACGCCGTACTTCGAGATGAGCAGCGTGTTGAAGCGCTCCGCGATCATAGAGTTGTTGCTGACTTCGGGGCTGATGAAGCGCTCGTCGATAATGTCGCCGAAGCGCAGCGCGCGGAAGCCCGGCTCGGTGCGCGTGAGGTCGTTGTAGACGTCGATCGCCTCGTCGAGCTCGGACAGCCATCCGGTCGACTCGCGATCGATGACCTCGCCCAGGCGGGCCTGGAATCGTTCCATATTGCGTGCGGCGAGTGCGCGCAGCAAGGACTGGATGTTGGGGAAGTAGCGGTAGACCACACCGACGGAGGAGGCCGAGCGCGTGGCGACATCGCTCGTCGTCAGGCCGTCGATCCCGTGTTCGTCGATGAGTTCGGCAGCGGCGTCGAGCAGGTTCGTGATGCGCTCGGTGCTGCGCTGCTGGACGGGTTCAGCGCGTACTGACAGGGTGGGGACTGGCTGGTTCATTTTCGGGGCTCCGCAAATCGTGTTATCGCCGAAACAATACAGTGGCTCACTATGTGAATGCTGAGTGGCACGGCGCGCCGGTTCTGTGAGAGAATTAGCGTTCGTGCCTGCATCCGGTGCTGCCACAGGGGTTCCCGGTCTCATGCAGTTGCACACTTCATCTTCTTCAACACTAATCAGCGCGGTCGGCCTGTGGCGGGCGCAGAGAGCGAATAACCATGCACATCCTCGACAGCGTCGATGCAGCATCCCTCAAAGACAACATTCCTGACTTCCGCGCCGGCGACAACGTCAAGGTTCACGTCAACATCATCGAAGGCACGCGCTCGCGTATCCAGGTCTTCCAGGGTGTCGTCATCGGCCGTTCCGGCGAGGGCGTTCGCGAGACCTTCACGGTTCGCAAGGTGAGCTTCCAGATCGGCGTCGAGCGTACCTTCCCGGTGCACTCCCCGGTCATCGACCACATCGAGATCGTGACCCGCGGTGACGTGCGTCGCGCGAAGCTGTACTACCTCCGCAACCTTCGCGGCAAGAAGGCGAAGATCAAGGAGAAGCGCGACTTCTAGAGTCAGCGTTTTACAACTTTCCTGAGCTCCCAGCCGCATATGCTTGCTGGGAGCTCAGGGGTTTAATGACACACATGCAGGATGCGGCAAGCGAAGACGCCGCGACACCAGCCGGCCGTAAGGGCCGCGGGTGGAAGATCTTCGTTCGCGACATCCTTCTGATTTTTCTCGCGGCTTTGCTCATCTCGTTCCTCATCAAGACGTTCCTCGTACGGTCGTTCTACATCCCGTCGTCGTCGATGGAGGACACGCTTCACGTCGATGACCGCATCATCGTCAACCAGCTCACGCCTGACCTCATGCCGCTGCAGCATGGCGACGTCATCGTCTTCAAAGATCCGGGCGGCTGGCTCGACCCGACGACCGAGGAGCCCGTCAACTGGTTCGTCGGAACCGTCGACGCGATCCTCGCTTTCGTGGGTCTGAGCGCCCCCGACAGCAACGATCACCTCATCAAGCGCATCATCGGGATGCCGGGAGACACCGTCATCTGCTGCAACGACTTCGGCCAGCTGAGCGTCAACGGCGTTCCGCTCGAGGAGCCGTACATCAAGCTTCCCGAGGGCTCGACGCAGGCGACTCGTGACGAGTTTGAGGTGACCGTTCCCGAGGATTCGTTGTGGGTCATGGGCGACAATCGCTACAACTCGGCCGACTCGTCGTACCACCGCAACGATCCCACGGGCGGCTTCGTGCCCATCGATAACGTCGTGGGCCGTGCGCTGCTCATCAGCTGGCCTGCGAGCCGCTGGGCGTGGCTCGACAACTACCCGACGACGTTCCACGCCGTGGAGCAGACGGAGCCCGCGAAGTAGTGGCGGTCGCCGACCCGACCCTCAGGGTGGAGCGCTCGCTCCATCGCTCGGGCGCGCGTTTCGTGATCGGCTGCGATGAGGTCGGTCGCGGGGCGATCGCCGGTCCCGTTGCGATCGGGCTCTCTGTTGTGGGGGTGGGTGTGCGCGCGCATCCCACTGGCCTGCGTGATTCGAAGATGTTGAGCGAGAAGCGCCGCGAAGAACTCGCCCCGCTCGCGGCGACGTGGTCGGTGTTCTCTGCTGTGGGTCTCGCGAGTGCCGACGAGATCGACAGCATCGGCATCATCGCGGCGCTCGGGCTTGCCGGTCGGCGCGCCCTGACGCTCGTGCACGAGGCAGGCATCCCGATCCACGACAGCGTTGTGCTGCTCGACGGCGCCCACGACTGGCTGAGCCCGTCGCTCACAAAGCCGCCGCGCGTGCAGACGCTCGTGAAGGCCGACCGTGATTGTGCCTCGGTGGCCGCAGCATCCGTCATCGCCAAGGTGCACCGCGACCGAATCATGATCGAAGCGGATGACACGATCCCCGGCTACGGCTGGAAGGGCAACAAGGGCTACGGTTCCGCCGACCACTACGCGGCAATCCAGGCTCAGGGTCCCTCGGCGATGCACCGGCACACCTGGCTACACGAGCGCACGGCGTAGGATTACTCGCAGCATGGATGAGGACGAGTTCGAAGACTACGACCGCGAGGTCGAACTGGCGCTGTACCGCGAGTACCGCGATGTCGTCAGCCAGTTCCGCTACGTCGTCGAGACGGAGCGACGCTTCTATCTGGCCAACGAGGTCGAACTCGTGCGCCAGGACACGGAGCACGACTTCTACTTCGAGCTCACGATGAACGACGTGTGGGTGTGGGATGTCTATCGTTCCGACCGCTTCGTGAAGTCGGTGCGCGTGCTGACGTTCAAAGACGTCAACGTCGAGGAACTGTCGGCCAAGGAGCTGGAGCTCCCCAAGGAACTCGCTCTCGACGAGTGATCCTCTGGGTGAATGGCCCGTTCGGGGCTGGCAAGACGACCCTCGCGACGCTGCTGGCCGAGCGCATCCCTGATGCCCACCTGTTCGACTCAGAAACAGTCGGGTATCTCCTGCAGCGAGTGCTGAACGGGCCCCGCCCTGTCGGTGACTTTCAGGACTGGCGCGCCTGGCGCACGCTTGTGGTGGAGACCGTTGCGGCGTTGCAGGCGGAATTACCCGGTGCGACGATCGTGATTCCCCAGTCGGTCTATGTCGAGCAGTACTGGCGTGAGCTCGCCGAAGGCATGGCCGCGCGGGGGCTCGAGGTGCGCGCGATCACCCTCGATGTCGAGGCCGCCGAGCTCGAGCGCCGCATCCGCTCTGACACGGTGGAGTTCGCGGCCGTCGACTGGCGGCTCGAGAAAATGGCAGCGTTCGCGGCCGCCCGCAACTGGCTGGCCCGCGACACCGAAATGGTGGATGCCTCCGGCCGCTCGCCGCAGCAACTCGCGGAGTACCTGGCCCCATGATCCGTGCGGCCGTGTTCGACCTGGGCGGTGTGCTCGAGATCGTCGATGACGATCGCTGGCTCGCCGAGTGGGTCGCCCGGTGGCAGGGACTCGAGCTCGACGAAGCACACGCGCGCGAGCGACAGGCCGACTTTTGGAACGCCTATTGCGGCGTGCTGGATGAGCCGCTGCGCGACTTCGTGCGTGAGCTGCGCGACACCCTCATCGTCGCCTCGCTCAGCAACTCCGCCGACGGCGCGCGAGAAGAAGAGGAGCGCCGATACGGGTTCGACGAGCTCTTCGATGAGCGCGTGTACTCGCACGAGATCGGCGTGCAGAAGCCGGATGCCGGGATCTACCGCTACACGCAGGAGCTGCTGGGCGTCGAGCCGCACGAAATCGTGTTCCTCGATGACCGCCAGTCTGCGGTGGATGGCGCGCGGCTGGCGGGCTGGCACGCGGTGCTGCACGAGTCCACGCCGACCTCGATCGCCGCGATCCGCGCGCTGCTCACGTGAGACTGCGAGCGGCCGCCCGGCCGATCGCCTGGGCGACGCGCTCGAGTGCGTTCGTGTGCAGGGCCCACTGCTGCCAATAGAGCACGATGTCGACGTGGTGGCCAGGGTGCAGGTCGACAAGCTCGCCGCGCGACTCCGGCCCAGCGGACTGGATGTCGGGCAGCATCGCCCACCCGAACCCGAGCCGCACGGCCTCGGCGAAGTCGGCTGAGCCCGGCACGTAGTGGCGCGGGGGATCCAGCGGTGTGCGCGACCTCGCTCGGAGGTACTGGTCCTGGATGTCGTCTTTGCGGTCGAAGACCACGACGGGCGCGGGGGCGAGGGTGCGGGCATCCACTGTGCCGGCAAACCAGCGATCGGCGAATGCGGGCGAGGCCATGGGCCGGTAACGCATGACGCCGAGGCGGCGCACAGTGCAGCCCTGTACCGGCTGGACTTCGGTCGTGATGGCTGCGACGACGGTGCCGTCGCGCAGCAGGGCCGCCGAGTGGTCCTGGTCTTCGCGATGGATGTCGAAGGTGACGTCGCCCGCGAGTTCGCCGAGCGCGGGCATGACCCAGGTGGCGAGCGAATCCCCGTTGATCGCGAGAGGGATCGTGGGCATGTGGGAGCCTTCACTGAGCGCGGCCTCGGAGGCGGCATCCGCTGCAAGGGCTTCGACCTGGCGCGCGAGGCGCAGGTAGGGGAGCCCTGCTGTGGTCGGCGTGATGGGCTTGCCGCGTTGCAGCAGAACCCCTCCGACGGCATTTTCCAGTGAGCGGATGCGCTGGCTGATGGCCGAGGGTGTCACGTGCAGCTGGCGCGCGGCCGCGTCGAACGTGCCACCGTCGACGGCAGCGGCGAGTGCGCGGAGCTGGGCGAGGTCGAAGTCCATAGTTAGCAATTCTAATGCAACATGAAAATCATGAACTGGTCTGATGTTTGCCAGCCGCCTAGATTTGCTTCGTGCCCGACCTTCTCGCGTCCCTGCTCGCCGGCCTCGGCCTGGGGCTCTCTCTCATCGTTGCGATCGGTGCACAGAACGCGTTCGTGCTGCGCCAGGGGCTGCGTCGCGAGCATGTGCTGCCCGTCGTCGCGATCTGCGCGCTATCTGACGCCGTGCTCATCACGCTCGGCGTTGCGGGGGTGGGCACGCTGATCCAGCAGGCGGGCTGGCTGCTCGTGGTCGCGAGTATTGCTGGCGCCGCGTTTCTCGCCTGGTACGGCGTTCGCTCGGCGATGAGGGCATTTCGCCCGTCGACGCTCGACACCGACCCGGCCGGCGCACCCATCTCCTTGCGCACGGCTGTGCTCACGGTGCTCGCGCTCACCTGGCTGAACCCTCACGTCTACCTCGACACGATCGTGCTGCTCGGCTCGATCAGCGGCACCCACGGCGACACGCGGTGGTGGTTCGGCGTGGGGGCTGTGATCGCGAGCATTGCGTGGTTCAGCGCGCTCGGATTCGGCAGCAGGCTGCTGCGCCCCCTGTTCGCGCGGCCCATCTCGTGGCGCATCCTCGACGCGCTTATTGCCGTAGTGATGATCGCGATCGCGGTGAGCCTGATCGTGGGGCTGTTCTAGCGGTTCTGTTTCTGTGGTGGCGGGCTCAATACTTGCTGCCGAGGGCGTGGGCCTTGATGGCGTCGAACTCGCCGGCTGTGATCGTTCCCGCGTCGAGTAGCTTCTTCGCCTGTTCGATGTCGGCGGCGGGGTTGGCCGACCGGTGGCCAGTGACGTACTCACCCTCGGGATCGGGCACGACGCCCCGGCGGCGCTGGTTTCTTTCGGCCATGCCCTTGCCGCGGGCGATGAGGTAGATGAGCACGGTGAGGAACGGCACGAACAACAGCACGATGAGCCAGATCGCTTTGTACCAGCCGTTGAGCGTGTGATCACGGAAGATGTCGATGATTACGAGCACGAACGCGAACAGGTAGCCGATATAGGCGGCGCTCCAGACCAGGAGCCAGAAGATCGACCAGATGTCGCCAAAAATGTTGTCCATGCCGTCACGGTAGTTTCGCGGGCGTGTGCAGGGCTCACCCGCAGCGGGTGACTTGTCGTGCACAGCGGTGCTCGGGCCCGCAGACTCCACTGATCGTCGTGGGCGGTGCCGCGCCGCGATTGCCCATCGCGACGATAGGGCATGGCAGCAAAAGACGACCTGGGTCGACGCGGTGAGGAGCTCGCGGCGAGGCATCTCCAAGCCGCGGGGCTTGCGATCATCGATCGCAACTGGCGGTGCGGGCAGGGCGAGATCGACATCGTCGCTCTCGATGCCGACGAACTCGTGTTCGTGGAGGTCAAGACACGGTCGAGCACCGGATTCGGGCATCCGCTCGAGGCGATAACGCCGACCAAGCTCGCACGACTGCGACGGCTCGCTGCAGCGTGGTGTGCCGAACACCCAGATGATCACTCGCTCATTCGCATTGACGCGATCGGTGTGATCGCCGGGTTCGGAGAACCCGCCACGATCGACCACCTGAAGCGAGTCTTCTGATGCCGATTGGGCGTACCCACGCGATCTCCTTGTTGGGGCTCACGGGCGCGGCTGTCGAGATCGAAGCGGATATCACGAGCAACCTGCCGTCATTCGTGCTCATCGGGCTTCCGGATGCTGCGTTGGGAGAAGCCAGGGAACGCGTGCGTTCCGCCGCAGTGCATGCCGGCTGCGCCCTGCCCGCTCGCAAAATCACCGTCAACCTGTCACCAGCCGCACTGCCCAAGCACGGCTCAGCGAGGCGAACGCGTGAGCGCGCTATCCGGCGACAGCGGGAGTGGTGAGTGCCGTCCAGATGATCTGGAACAGGATGGTGCCACCAATGCCAACAACAAAACTGACGATGGCAAGGCCGATTTGGAACTTCTTGTCGCTCCTGCCGCGCGCGTTGAACTCCGACTTGAGTTCCTCGCGCAGCTCGGAGCGCAGCATCGCTCGCATCGCGACGACGACTTCTTCATTGGCACTCATGAAAGCTTTCGCTTCAGCAGCATCGGCTTGAAGTCGCTTGGTCTCCGCGACCTGTGCGTCGAGGGCTTCGGTGATCTCTCCGGTGAGAGTGGCGAGTTGCTCACTTGCCCTCACGGCTCGCGCAAGCTTGTCGTCCAGAGGGTTGGTGGGTGGCGCCATCGACGCGAGTGCGTGATCGAGCATGCGGGCGAACTCGCGATCCTGCCGTCTGTTGCGAGCCTGCGAGATCCAGCCTGCGACGAGTCCAGCTCCGGCAGTCGCCAAACCGAATACCGCCGAGACGAGACCTACAGCAATCGGATCCATTTATTTCCTCCAGAGCGCGAGCTTAGGGGATTCGCGGCATGAGAGTCATTGGGTACCTCCGTGTCTCGAAGGCAGACCAAGAGCACGGCATCGACGCGCAGCGTGCCTCCATAGCTGGCGAGGCATTGAGGCGAAGTTGGGAGGTCGTCTGGTTCGAGGACGAGGGAAAGTCCGGCAAAGACATTGGTCGACCAGGCATCACGGCTGCGCTCGCAATGCTCAAGGCTGGGAGGCGAGCGCACTGGTCGTCGCCAAGCTCGACAGGCTGTCACGGTCCCTGCCTGACTTCGCGCGCTTGCTCGAAGTCTCGGGCAAGGAGGGCTGGGCGATCGTTGCCCTCGACCTCAACTTGGGCACGTCAACGCCGACAGCCAACCTCGTGGCTTTGATCATGGCGAGCTTCGCTCAATGGGAACGCGAGGTCATTGGCTTGCGTACCAAGGAGGCGCTCGCCGCAGCCAAGGCCAAGGGCATCCACGTGGGCGGGCCGGCTTTGCAAGACCCTGCCGTAAGTCGTCGAATTCGCGGACTCCGGACGCGAGGCATGACCTACCGGGCGATAGCCGACCGCCTCAATGCCGAGTCCGCTCCGTTGCCGGGCGGGGGAGTGGGCTGGTACCCCAACAGCGTGCGGAACTCGGAAAGAAGAGCGTCATCACCGCCCCTGCCCAAGCCCTCCTGCCAACCGCCGACGACAGCTCATTGTGGACGTGCCTGCCAATGCCACCGCGAGGCTATGCGGCTGACGTCGTATCGTCCTTGGGCAACGACTTCGAGTTACCTTTTTCGGCTTCCCGCTCCCATGTGCGTCGGAACTCTTCGATGGATATCCGGTTAGGCATGTCGAGAAGCGCGACTGCCTTGGCAATGACGCTATCTAGGCCGAGCAGTTCATGAGTTGCCACCATCACGTCGTCCCACGGAGCACCGCTTTCAATGTGGAACTTCTCGCCCGACGGCCAAGTCAGTTCCGTCGCGTAGGCGAAGGAGCGAACGTCGTTGCTCTTGCGAATGATCTCAAATCCCGCGTCGGCGAGTGCCTTCTCGACGCGTCCAATGTTGAGAAGAGTGGTGACAACGAGCTGGTGGCGGAGCATCTCCTTCATCGCGCGCTGAGGAATGTCGTACAGGAAGAACGGCATGATCTCGGTCGCGTAGTGGGAGTCCTCATCGATAGGCAGCGTGCCAATGGTCAAACTGTTGCGATCGCTGTTACGTATCGTCAGGTGCTCGCTGACGTCCCGCACAAGTTCTTCGCGGCCCATGTCTTCACTAGTGATGCCGTCGGGGTTGTAATGCACCGAATATCCCACGAACCCATCGATGGAGAAGAACGCGTAGCCTTCGCGTCGAGCCTTTCGGATAGCGCGTCGTAGTTCTGGCCAGTGGTGACGGTCGTCGCCGTCCTTCGACAGCGTTATGTGATGAACGCCGTCAACTTCGTTGATTGCGTTCAATGTGGCATCACGGCGAGCAACGGCCACGTCCATGCGTCGAAGCTGGCGGTCGACTCGCGGGTCATCTCTGCGGAGGGGTGCAGCCGGTGGATCGTATCCCGGCTCTGGCGGTGGCGCGACGGGGAGGTCAGGAAACGGCTCGTTCCCGATCATGGTGACTTGAAGCGTAATATCGGTCGACTTATCGTCGACTGCAGTTTCGCTTACCCTGCGGGTCTTCACTTCGATGGTGCGGTGAATCAGCTTTAGAGATGCGGGTGGCTCGTCAGGAGGGTTGGCATGGTCAAATCCTTCGACGTTCATGAACGTGATGTCGCCGACGCGCAGGCAGCTCGTGATGTCGTGCACCAGCGGAATGCCCCAGAGCGGACCAACCTGGCTGCGCGCAGTGAGCCAGATGCCACGCACGCCGTCGCTCTCCTTATTGAGAGGGATCGGCGTCAGGTGGTTGTGTGAGAGGGCATCGATGTGCTGCCTGTTGGATGCCAAAAAATGCCAGGCGAGCGCGTCTCCGAGTCTTCGTGAATACCATCGCAGACTGCGCAGGTTCTCGAGGTGCGCTCTTGCGTCGGGGTCTTTTCGCACGAGCGGCTTGACTCGTCCGATGGCGTTTTGCAGGTCAATCTGGAGGTCGAAGATTTCCTCCTGCAAGTCGATCATGTTCATGAGGTCGCCCGCGAAGAAACGGTCTCGCGTGACGCTCGGAAGGAAACGCTCGATCCTGCGGACGAACCGCGTGGATTCGCGGCGATAGGGAGGCACAACCACGATGATGATCCTTACGTCGGACAAGTGAAGGGTGTGGCTGCTCGGGCAGCAGCCACACCCGCCGGGCTTAGAACGTGGGCAGGTTCAGGAGGTTGTTGTTCCACTTTCCGTCTGCGTAGGTGCGCAAGTACTTCGGATTGGCGTCAATGACTGCCGCCTCTATCTGATTCGCGCCTGTACCGACGTAAGCCTTGTTGCCTTTCTCGACGTATGCGACCATGTCCGCCTTCCAGCGGTAAAGGTCCCTGCCCGCCTCGACGTAGCGGTAGGCAGTGATGGATTCATGGGTCTTGTTATTGCTGTCCTCAAATCGGACATGGGTGATCTGGACACTCACGATGTTGCTCCTCGGGGGTAAGCCACCCGGTTCGGGCCGGGGGAACCAGTGTCCTCCTAACTGCCGACATGCAGGTCGTACCACCGGCGTGCCGCGTGGATTGGAATATCGCTGTTAGCGAACGCTGTTCACGTTCGCGACGGGACGCAGGGACACCACCATGCCGCGACGACGGCTTGCATCGGCTCTAAGCAACCCTCGCAGTTCGGCACAGTCAGCGACCAGAGGTCATCGAGCGCGATCACCGTGTTTGCCATGACTCGAAAGTTACTCGGAGAGGCATCCTGAGCGCCGCTGTAGTCCACAGAAGGCGAACGAATATCGAACCATCACTACGCAACGTGACAGTTCTGGGGCGAACTGGGGGCATTCGAAATGGCGACGGCCGTTCAAGTTCGAGCTAGCATCACGGCATGGCGACTAAACACGAGAAGTTCTTGGAGGC
>Ga0247734_1002111_pt1 | contig 13686 bp, 13 predicted proteins | sample UWRJL103311B2_FD_180933 | JGI IMG/M metagenome (GOLD analysis project Ga0247734, IMG submission 180933) | Plant litter microbial communities from Arlington Agricultural Research Station in Wisconsin, United States - UWRJ-L103-311B-2 | ecosystem: Environmental > Terrestrial > Plant litter >... | reverse complement strand
AAGGGCTGTCAGACTCGATGGATTTGTCGTAAAGAGATTAAGCCCGTTTTTCAAGTGCTTTCTGAGACCTATAGACAAAATAGAATCATAGTAATATCAAGTGGGACTATTTGAAAACGATGATGGTCCTTGGATCCGACAACTGTAACTAAAAAAAATTACACTAAGCGGAGGGAGGTCATAGAATGGACTTGCTACACAATGATTCAATGACGTGAAGTTTAATTTTGGATGTAAAATTCTAGCGTTATGAGTACTCCTCTGAATATGATTCATCTATTCCCACTGTCCATAAGTAAGAACCCTAGGAAGGTATGCATATAATGTTGTACTTGAAGCATTTCCCAATTCTAGGACAACAGAACTAGTCCTATCCACTCTCTTACAAGTGTTGGGATTTGATGGCTGTTCTCACTCCGATGAGGACACAGAAAAAGACTTACGTACTGCATAGATATCCAGATCTTTCTATGAATTATGCAGTGATAATAAGCCAAATTAGACAGTGGATGTAATATGAGTAGAAGTAAAGGAATATAAAAAGCGGATTAGAATCACTAGGACCAGAATGTGATATGATATCCCATATTGAATTTCAGCTAAAGAAGACGCCGTAAGCGAGCCCCCTTTTATTTCTTCCAACTCCAGATGCTAGACATCATAGCGAAGAGAAGAGCTTGGGCTATAGTTATGATCTACTTCCCGCCGGCCGAGAAGCCACCAATAAGATTAAGCTTTAAGACCTCGAGAGGCTTAGCGAGCAAGCCTTCTTTGACTAAGAGCTCTCCCCCCTTAGCGTAGTACGGGGCAGCAAGGTGGGCTTGGAGAGCAGCTAAATCTTTATCTATGATTCGATTAGCTATAGCGGTGAAATGGCGGTAAAACAAATGAATTGATATGAGACCTCACGAATGGGATCTGTATGTATAGAAAAGTGTCTGATTCTCTTGACTCTCTTCGAGTCCGTCTTAAGTACTTAATTATGAGTCTGGGAAGGGACGACTGAGTCCTAACAATTGAGGACGGGATGAGATGGAATGGAAAGAGAAGAAAAGTAATCTGTGTAAAGACTGTCGAATGGTGGGAATGTGATTTGTTGGTTACCAAAGGAAGTGCGCTGTAAATGGGGAACTGTGAAAGAAATCAATCATACAAGCTTCTTGGACAAGCACAACATTGCTTCCGGTTTCCGAATCGTATTGTTCAAAGACTGTAAAACGAACCTGTGGGATTTAATATATGTTAGCTAGCTATTACAAATATGCCCACTTGTGTTTATGGGTACGGCATGCTAAGCTCAATGACCCCATGAAAATAAATGTCTTGAATTTGGAAGAAGATAAGATATAAACGAAGGGAGTGAACGGAGGTCAGGAGAGTACAGGAAAGGAAGAATATGAACCTACGCAGCCTTCTTCATTCTCCTTCATAGTGTTTCCAAGTTCAAGAATAACCTCTTTAAGCTGAGTTGTTGTCAGTATACATGGAATGTAAGTGGGTCTCAAGTCGTTTGCAATGGTAGTCTGCATTAAGAGTAGATAGGAAAGAGAACTACGAACTCGAGCCTCCTTGCCCGGAGTGGGATGGAAAATGACGATGGAGTTGATTTCTTCTGACATCCTGTTGCTCGATGAACTTGGAAGTAGGGAGGTGAGAATTCAGAGATAGTTGTTATGTAGCTGATCAAATAATTTGCTATCAGATTTTGAAGGATTGGGAAATGAGTGAGCGACTGGACTCTTAAATACCTCTCAACGCCCCGGCATTACCTTCTTGTGTGTTGGAATTATTGATCCGGGGGCGTAATGCGAAATAGAGCACTATAATAACCTCTGCTTATTCGTCGCGCTTGACCGAAATGTTGTTTTGTACCGTGATTTACCATATTATTGGCTAAGAACACACGAATGTTGTAACGGTCAAACATTACCCCGGACTCCAACATGTTATCCAACATGATCTGACTTGTTATCCTATAGAATGTCATTGCCAGATGTTGGACTACGCGTGGTTATCCGCCCTTACGTCAGCATCCCAATTGGATGTTGCATAGCAAGGATATTTCTCTCCTTTGGCAATCGCTAGCCGTTCCACGGATCCACCTTTGCCAATATTTAAATGTCATTTCCAGACAAAGAGGTGTCACGAGACAAAGGAAGTTTTAACATCTGGTTATTTGCGATTTACCTCCCCGAGATGGTGCTGCTTTCATAAACGCTGCGCTAAATCTCAAGACATCGCAGAATAATTGGGGGTCATGGCTTACTCTCCAAGGTAAATTAAGCCCTGATCACTTGCCAGAACGCAAGAGCGTTTTGACTAGGGTTCGAACCTAATACAGTTAGTTAGCGTTTTACTCTACTTCAAGTGATCAAGGTGCGTTTTGATATTCCGAATGCGTATTTGCAGTCTGCGTTCTGACTAGGGGGTCAAATAATCCCTGTTTTCTCATACAAACTAATAAAGACTCACATTATATTGATGTTTGGAGGTCGATGTTTGGAGGTCAATATAGCCCAACATGCCCCCGAATTCAGCTTAGCGTATCTTTTAAATATTGATAGTATATTTAAAGTTTTTAAATTATAGAATTCTAATGAGGTTAGTTGTGGTTGATGAAAGCAGGGAGGGGTATGGAGGATGGTTGCTTCTGTCAGAAACCTGAAAGCCGGCTAACAAGCCGTTGCACGATATCACATCACAGTTCTGGTCTGGCACATGAGGCCACTCTTTGCTCGTGTTCTTTACAGAGCTTCCAGCTTTGTTTGAATTCCTATCTATGGATTGGTTTATGTATTAGTTGCGCCATATACGGGCACCCAAAACTTATAAAATGCCTGAGATACGTCTGTCTATTCCTTACATATACACTAGTTTCATGCCTACAGGTATATCATAGACCCGTTACCTCCATCAGTCCGTATCCGATGGTGACTACCACAAATAGCGTCATTATGCTGGCAGGCACACCACGGCTGATGAAGTGTTTAACTTGGAGATATCGTTGTCCAGTTTGAGAATCCTCCATCATTATTGCCGCTAAGTATCGTTAATTTGTGTCCAATAAATATAGCGGATTGGGAATTTAAGACTTACTCATGTTGGGAAACCCGCTGGTGGGTAGACCCATTGCAGCACTACACATCAATGCGCCGCTCATGACAAGCAAATTAGGATGTGGCTGATCCATAGCCATCCCCACACTGTGTACCAGCGGTAGGATAATCAGGGCCGCAACTGTGTGAGAGATAAATGTAGCAACAACGAGAATCAAGCTAGCAAACACAACCATCACAGCATACAATGACAACCCATCCACCTTTGCAGTTATGGTATTTGCAATTGTGTGGAGGAGACCGGAGGAGTTGACTGCCTTTCCGAGCGATAAGCCGCCAGCTGCCAGGATGATAATCGTCCAAAGAAAATTATTGAAATCTTCTTTGTTTAGAATACCAGTTCCAAAGAACAATACGATCGGTATTATAGCAATGATGCCCATTTCACCAAACAACCACTCTAGTTGATGGCTGACACACCAAAGTATGATCGTTCCCAAAGTTACCAATGAGATGAACCATTGAACACCACTGAACTTGTCCTTAACGGGACGGATTGGTACGATGGTAGTACCTTTCCCGGGTTGAAAAGTGACGAGAAGAAGGATCCAAATTACAAGAATAGATATTAAGCCCACAGGGATCGCGATGAAAAACCACACAGCCCATGACGGTTGCGGATCCATTATTTGAAGAGCAACTATATTTTGTGGTGAAGCAATTGGAGACAGCATGCCACCGATGTTGGATGCTAGAGCAATACCAAGAATGAGCGCTTTTGACATCTGGGAGTCGGATGGAAGATTCCGCAGCATTGGCTAGAGATGTTAGCATACAACTACCAGACTTGCATTGCGGAACTTACCTGTATAATAGAGAAACATAAAACTGGTGCAGCAACGTTACTGATCCACATGCTTGCGAAAGCAGCAACCAGCATATTTGTTACGAGTACAGTACGTGGCTTGGTTCCAGCTTTACTGAGAACAAATGTTGCAATTCTCTTCGCAATGTGATACTTTGAAAGAGCAGCAGCAATAGTAAATCCTCCAAGAAGAAGCAGTATCACTGGTGTCCACATAGCCGACACAATATACTTCGTTGCTGCATTGGCATCTAGGCGACGATGTGGCTTTTCGTCAGATCTTACAACTCTCAAGACGACCGAAAGGAAAGGTATCAAGAGCGATGTAACGAATAGGGGAATGACCTAAAATAATAAGTGACGGATATAGAAGGATGATGGGATATTCGTACCTCAGTTGCCCACAATAAACTAACAAATATGAGCATGGCCAAACAATTTTGCTGCTCTACTTTCTTCATGATCGGAACATATAGGAGAGCAAAGAACACTCCTATTATGACTAGCAGGGTGAGCAATGTAGAGCTGAAGAGCCACGCAGGGAGGCTGAAGCGGCCAACAGGTGTTTGAAGCTCCTTCATGCCGGTCATGTTATCATCATCACCCTGAAGACGAGCCTTTGATGGGTCATTGTCTGCTCCAAGCAAGGTCCTCCGCAACCCCATATTTGCAGCTTGTGCCTTGCGCTCAATTCCGATCATCTCCCGCCAAACGGTGTTTCTCTCCCAGACAACATGCTCACGTAGGTGCAATCGCAACTCCCTTCTTGCTAAATCCACATCACCCTGCGCCGCAACATCCGCGTATGCTTTCTCGATCTTGGCTATATTCTCTTCTATATGCTTCATTGTAGTTGGCAGGAATGGATATGAAGTGGAGACGAATTTCTCTATGTACCTGGATTTCAGACTTCGATCAAGTATTTTGTCGTACTTCTTGAGAACTTTTGTAAAGCCCGTCTTGTTCAACTGAACGAACGATTTCAATTCACAGAGCTGCACATAGAGACTAATCGCCCGCTTCTTCAATGTGATACCCGACGAGTAATAAGCAGAGAATGCTTGCTCAGCATAATCATCATACGCCTGGCTATTTCGCCGGATTGACTTCGAGAATTCTGTAGAGGCTCTCATGTCTTCGCGCCCAGGGTTGCTATAGGGTGAAGTCTTCCGGCGCAGAGCAGCTCCAGGCCTGCCTGACTTGTGTAATGCTGTACTCTCATCATCATCGTCGTCATCATCGCTATCCTCGATGGTTCCATCAGCGGACTTGCTCATGGTACTTGTTCGTCTTGGTTTCATGGTAAAACTCCGAAATATGCTGCTCTCTCGTGGCCGTACGCTGGTTCTTCCACCCGATCCCGGCCTTGCCTCCGCCTGACCGTCATTTTGCCCAAAGTTTTCGGCTTCGTAGGATTCTTCCTCCCGTAACAACTCCGATACCTCGCCATATATCTCCAATTCCTTCAATTGGTAGAATGAGGATATCTTTTCCAGTTCTACGTCGAGCGCTCGCTGAAAGGATTGGTCTGGGTCGGCAGTATGTTGTATTAAGGGGGAGTTTTCTACGTCATCTCCAGCAGGTCGATTTATAGATTTTTCCAGCTGGAAAATGCTGTATTAGTTAGCAGGGTTCAGCAGTGATATATAACCTGGGCTGTCAGTTGTAGAGGGGGTGCTTACAGTTTCTTCAAATTGCTGTACGCAATGTAATGACTGCTCCAATCGGGCACGGCATTGAACTGAATGCTGTGGGAGAACTTCATTTCGTCTTGTTCGTTAAGCCTGCGGAGCTTTTCAGATCGCCTTGCGTTCTGTCGTGCTTCCTTCTCCCGGTTTTCTTGTGTGCCTGTTCGGGAATCCCCGTTTCCTAGTCCACTTCCAGATCCTGTTCCTGCGTACTCTGTGAGCTCAATGGCATCCAGATTTGCGGATTAAGGCGATTGTCCAGGTGAGACAATCATTACAAGATAGCAATATAATAACGCACCGGATCTGTAGAGGCAGAGAAATAATATGGGAGTAAATCTTGCTGCTTTTCCACAATGCTGGCGACGAGAGGCTTCTGATTAGGTAAGCCGCGATTGCTTGAATTCTTATCACGTGTGGCGCGGCGAGCGAGTGGGAATTAATTTATTAATTGACTGCTCAACTATATTGACGGAGTAGAGCTCATTATTGTATCTTTGTATCTTTGTATCTTTATACCTCTGTATCTTGCTCTTCCTTTCCCCATATCCGTCACCTTTATACTCAGCAGCCTTCAGCATCATGTCTCACTTTGTTGTCTCACTTCGTTGTCTTCTTTGGTCAGGAGGTGCTGCCTGTGTATGATAAGTTGGCTTCTAGGCTTTGCCAATTCCTCTTAGCACTTTACTTACCATTAGCTCACCAAATCATTTTCGTTCATCGCCGCACGTTTCCATGAAACTTAGTTCTATCATATATATATATAAAGCCCCTTCCACTTTCATCATATACTCACTCAAGCCGTAGACAAACCTTCAAGATATAGAGAGCTCATACATCAATCATCGACCCTAGTTTGAACAAGCACTGGATTGAGGCTCGTGACAGTGCTTATTACCGTAGAATGGGAGATTCCATTATGCTGTTAGTTCTTGATACGTTTATCTATGCACCGCTGTATACACTTTTGATAAGCAATAATTGTATGGCGATTTCTTTCCTTTGCGCAATGCCCTGAGAGACCCAATGCTACTTATTAGATACCCAACAGGCCTAGACCTAGAGCGCCAAGCGCCAACATAAAGATCCACCAGGGATGGTATACTAAGGATACTGGTATTGTTTGCTGAACGGCTTCGCCTAATAGGAACCCATCTGCTCCCACTCTTGTCATATGAGTAGCAAATATATATATATTTATATATATACACCTACCCATATATCAGATAAACATCACGAAACACTATTGGAAGTGACAATTGTTGCCAATCTTCCCAGAAACCAGGTCATCATTGTCGGCTAAAGCGATGACTCCTCGTGTTTTAATTTTTGGAACTGGGAGCATAGGGGGAGTGTATGCCTACCTACTATCTCGAGGGATACCAGAGTCACACATTGTTGTAATATGTCGATCCAACTACGACAGGGTTTTCGCCGATGGGATAACCATTCAGTCAACCCTGTGGGGGAATGATCTGAGAGTCAGACCGACGGTGGTTCGCTCAGTGACCGAAGCAGCAGCATTGTCCTCCGATCCATTTGATTACATACTTGTGTGCTCCAAGGCATTGCCAACTGTTCCTTCAACCGCTGAGATAATCAAGCCCGCCGTCTCGCCAGCCACTACCATTGTCTTGATTCAAAATGGTGAGTTATTTATAGTTCACTGCGTTGGCCCACAGTCTGGATGCAAGCCGGGAAATCCCTCTCCCAAACTACCTATTATCACATACGTTCAAGAGTATATGCAAATATATACAGTGCTTCATTCTTGACCATACGTTTCCGCAAATATTTCGAGTTTCTGCCTGGCCTTTTCCTTTCTAACAATTTCTTCAGTTTGGGTCAACCCGACAATCTTGACCACTATAACGCTGAAGCTAAAGCTAGTTACTAACTCACTATAGGAATTGCTATAGAAGAGCCATATGCCACCCTGTTTCCGTCCAATCCACTTCTAAGTACGGTAGTCTACTTGCCTACCACTCAAACCTCTCCAGGTGTAATCCACCACAAAGAGCAGGAGATGCTACATATAGGTACCTACCCAGCCATCGCACCTCCCACTTTCAAAGCTTCGGCGGCAGCTTTCTTAGCTCTCCTTACAAAATGCAAGATAACCAGCAAGCTATACGATGATGTGCAACCACAACGCTGGACTAAATTACTTATAAATACGACCTGGAATCCAATCTGTGCCCTTACTAGGTCACGGGACAAGGCATTTCTGGATTCCAGTCCCGAAGCTGAGGAGTTCATCGAGGATGTGATGTTGGAGGTCATCGCTGTGGCAAATGCATGTGGTTCAACTAGCGTCACTCAAGAGACTGCTAAGTCTCAATTGAGTAGGGCAACGGTGAGGGAATGGCCAGGAGTACAGCCTAGCATGTTGGCCGATGCACTCGATGGGAGAAATATGGAAGTTGAGACTATTGTTGGAAATGTCTTGAGGCTTGCTAAGCAACATGGAGTCAAAACCCCGTTGATAAAAACGATTTATATCCTTGCTACGGCATTGAACAACAGCTTTACGAGACCCCAAAATTAAGATTCCGGCCGGAATCAACCACTGCAGTGGGTGGAATTGGTAGCTGTAGAATCAAAAAAATGCTTCTAGTTTCTCATAGATACTTGTCTTCCCGACAATTCCGTTTATTTCCACCCCATTCATGCCATGAGATCTCCTTTACAAACTTGTTCCTGAATAGAACTCTTTTTTGGCAACGTTTCGTATTGTTCGTTATTATTTTGATTTCCTTACTGATTAAGGGGCTCGCTGAGATGTGTTTGCGGAATGTCCCGATAACGATCAACTTCTGTAGAGCCCCATACTGGATATATTTTTAGATATGACTGAATAGAGTATACATTGTATATATGTCGTTGATATCGAAAGATATTCTGGGATTCTGATATAGCGTGCTGCTTTCTCAAGTTATTATGAAGTTCTGTCGAGGGCCAGACATGTCCTCTGCCGCTCGTTGGAATGTCAGCAACAGCAATCCTAAGTTGTAACATATCCGTTCTAGCTGCTGATAAGGGGATCATGGGTTTAATCAACTATCGAAAGAGATCTGTAATCTGAACACCCACCAATTAGCCATTTATGTTCTTAGACGTGGCAGGATATGACAAGGGTTTCGTACACGATCGTGATGAATGAGTGAAAAGGAGGCGGGGATTTCGCGTGTAACAGCAATCCCGTCGTTATGTTTATTTGCCTAACAATAATTCTTGTGTCTAGAAGATGGCTTGAGAACGAATTCAATATTCTCGAAAGATGCAGGGGAAGTTGCTGAAGTCGTAGGAAAGGGGTAAATCTAAGCGAGAACAATCGCGACTGTTATGCAGCGAATGACGAATCGTCAATGTACCACTAATTCTCAATTTTCACGACATGGTTGGCGTATCAATCATCAACTCCTGCTCAAGCGTATCCTCTCAGTGGCAAATGACTCCATAGGGAAGGTGGTGGTGCATCTTAATTGAAATCTTGAGAGGTTGATCACGTCAATTTCCAATGGAAGCACTAAATACATCCTTTCCATAACACCATTTCATGACTCGGGCTTCACAAAATTTCTGGATTGCATGATATAACAATGCAGGCTCCCTTATCTCGGTACGTCTGATTTGGATTTTATTTATTACTTTAGCTTTGAAGGTTATACTGAAAAGATGGCCGAGCAAGACTTAAAGGAAGCGGGTATTGTAGTACGAGATTCGTCTTCAAGCGACGTCAAACTTGATGGCGACCTAGAATTCGTACATGAATATGGAGGAAACTTATCAAAGCCATCGTATCAGGAAGCTAGCGGAGCACCGGTGGAGAATGTCTCGCCACTTGGGTTACATGTCAATGGATTCACGACTATTTTCCTAAACATAGGACAGATGATGTATGTGATTCCACATATGAGCTGGACCAATTGAGGATACTGACTTGGCTCTAACTATAGCGGAACGGGTGTTTTCTCTACACGTATGCCTTTCCCCATCAATGCTAATGAAGTTATGATATGCTAAGATCATAAAAGCTGCATCAATTTTGAAGGGCGTGGGATCTGTTGGACTCAGTCTGCTTTTCTGGGCTCTCGGACTTGCTATCGCCGGGTCACAGCTTGCGGTATACACTGAATTAGCAAGCTACTTCCCCAATCGAAGCGGTGCTGAAGTGGTGTATCTCGAACAAGCGTATCCGCGGCCAAAATACCTACTCCCTACAGCATTTGCAGTTGTCTCAGTCTTGCTATCATTCAGTAGTAGCAATTGCATCGGTATGATACCATCCAGGAGATTCCCAGTCAATCAAAGCTAAACTATGTCCACAGTCATGGCTCAGTATCTCTATGCCACGGGAGGTCATGCGCCAACTCCATGGGAACTTAAAGGGCTGGCAGTAGCCTGCATCACGTTTATTATTCTTCTCGTCATTTTCAACACCAGAGTCTCTCTTCACATCTCGAATGCAGTTGGAGTCGTCAAAATTACTACCCTTTTGTTCATAAGCATTACGGGATTGGTTGTGTTGGGTGGTCATACCAGAGTTAAACACCCACACGCAAACTTCCAAAACTTGTTTGAGGGAACTTCTGCCAATGGGTACGGTTTGGCGAATGCTCTTGTGAAGATCAATTTTGCCTATGCAGGATATACAAACGCTTTCAATGTTGTTAATGAAGTCAAGGTACGGCACGTTCCCACTCTTTCTGAACCGCGTGGTTGCTCACAGTGCTCAATTAGAATCCCATCAAAGTTCTGAAGAAGACAGCGCCAGCATCTTTATTAGTGGTATCCATTCTCTACATGCTCTGTAACATTGCATATTTTGCCGCTGGTAGATATCCTCCTTCCATAAATATCTACAGCACTGATTTTGCCTCCTAGTTCCCAAAGCCAGCCTCGTCAAATCCAAAGAACTCGCAGCCTCCCTCTTCTTCTCTTCAGTATTCGGCGGGGGAAACTCAACTCGTGCTCTAAACTTCCTCATATCACTCAGTGCGTTCGGCAACATTCTTTCCGTCATCGTAGGCTCCTCGCGTGTAATCCGAGAATGCGGCCGTCAAGGTGTCCTCCCTTTCCCACGTGTCTGGGCCTCCACGAAACCATTCAATACACCACTCGCTCCATACCTGTTGAAATGGGGCTTAACCGTTCTTATGATTCTCGCCCCGCCGGCGGGTGATGCTTTCAACTTTGTGGTTGATTTACAAAGCTATCCTAGTAACGTCTTCGCTTTCGCTACGACGTTTGGATTGTTCTTAATCAGGCGAAGACGAGCGAGACTGGGGATTTCAAAAACGGAGTTCAGTACCTGGAACGTTGCAATTGTATTCTCACTATTGATAAATGTGTTTATTCTGGTGATGCCGTGGTACCCTCCACCCGGAGGCAGATTTGGAGGTGATGTGAGCTTTTGGTATGCTACATACTGTGTTGTTGGCTTAGCCATGTAGGTCTCCTCTTTCCAGATCCAAAATTTTACAGATCTAACACAGCCTGTGTAGTCTCGCGACATGTGGAATCTACTATGTCTTTTGGATTCACTTGTTACCGAGGTGGGGTGGATATCGCATTCGTCAAGAGCTCATCCAACTAGAGGATCAGAATGCAAAGGTTCATCGATTGGTTAAAGTGCCGCTTGCTGAGCTTGAGAAATGGGATGCTGAGCATGACGTGTTGGGGTTGAAGACCTTCCCGGTGGTTGTGGTTGGGGATGGCTCTGAAGAAGATCATCCGCATAAAGCATAGGCAAAGCGAAGGCGACTGTCAGTGTCGGTCTTCGCAAGATTGATGTGGGTATGGGATGAATATGTTCCTTATATTCCGAACCATAGTGACAATGGCTACTAAACCAAGCTGCTCCAACCTCGTTTAAGACTTGGAAAGTTATTGAAGCGTGATTACCGTACATGAACTGAGCACATCTAAGTTCATAAAAGTTGACTTGTCTAATCTATTTTATATCTTTGAATTGTAGCAACACACCGGAAGTCCCTGTAACAAGCCATTGGGTCTCTTCATCTCCGATAACTAAATTCAAAAGGTCAATCCCCACTCCTATAAAGCGCACCGCAAGACAGCACTTCAATCATGGACTAGAATGAGCGCCCCGTCATTCCCCCATCAAGAGTTGAACGGGCAACTCAAGTTCAGGCGCTTTTCTATCGTGAAGATATACTCATGCCAAGTCTTTGGGAAGCGTTCGCTTTGGTTACGATGTTTGTAATGCAATTAGACTCTCTTCTTGGTAATTTATGATCTTTGTCAGTATACCCATTCTTTTGATTTGTTTTAATAAGAACATGAATAATAGAAACTTATCAGGTTTGGTGCAGTCACACCTTTAAGTGGTGGTGGGGAGAAGTGTTAAAGATTACATAATATTGCCAAGCCGAGGTGGCCCAAGCTGAAGCTGCGATTGACATCTCACGATAATCACTGCCACCAGCTAAAACCATATACCTCACTACCTCATCGCAACCGCCGCAATGGGAGACCCTCGTGAATCCTCGTCCTACAGCGTCACTCCTCGCATCCGTTACAATACTATCGGAGGTATCAATGGTCCCTTGGTCATTGTTGAGAATGTCAAGTTCCCCAGATATAACGAGATTGTTACCTTGACTCTGCCAGATGGCACCCAACGGTCTGGACAAGTCTTGGAGGCTCGAGGTAAGCTTAAAACTTCCTTCTGCTATGATCAGAATTAGCTAACATGATGTGCAGGCAATCGAGCTGTCGTACAAGTATGCACATATTAGAGTAGTGGGAGGATTCTGAGGCTGACGTAAATATAGGTATTCGAAGGTACACCTGGTATTGATGTTAAGAAGGTAGGATATGTAACCCAGTGGCAATGGAGACCTTACTGACTATCACATAGTCCAAAGTAGAATTCACCGGACAGAGTTTGAAGATTGGTGTTTCAGAAGACATGTTGGGACGTATCTTTGATGGATCAGGAAGAGCAATTGATAAGGGACCTAAAGTCCTAGCAGAGGATTACCTTGACATCAATGGAAGTCCTATCAACCCATATTCCCGAGTAAGCACCCTTATCTGTGTATATCCGCCTTTCTCACATTTTATAGGTTTACCCCGAGGAAATGATCTCAACCGGTATCTCTGCTATCGATACCATGAACTCGATCGCCCGTGGACAGAAAATCCCCATTTTCTCCGCTGCCGGTCTACCACATAACGAAATCGCTGCTCAGATTTGTCGTCAAGCTAGTTTAGTCCAAAAACAGGGTATTACGAACAAGGGCACACACGATGGACATGAGGACAATTTCTCTATTGTCTTTGGTGCTATGGGTGTCAATTTGGAAACTGCCAGATTCTTCACAAGAGATTTCGAGGAGAACGGTAGTTTGGAGCGTGTCACATTGTTCCTCAATCTGGCTAATGACCCAACGTATGTCTGCTTCATAACTTTATGGTTCTCTCTAACGTATCCAGGATTGAGCGTATTATTACTCCTCGTCTTGCTCTCACCACCGCCGAGTACTATGCATACCAACTGGAGAAGCATGTCTTGGTTATTCTTACCGATTTGACCTCATACTGTGATGCTCTGCGTGAAGTTTCAGCCGCCCGTGAAGAAGTACCAGGTCGACGTGGTTACCCCGGTTACATGTACACGGATTTGTCGACCATCTACGAGCGTGCTGGTCGTGTTGAAGGACGAAACGGATCTATCACACAAATCCCCATTCTTACTATGCCCAACGACGATATCACCCACCCAATTCCCGATTTGACTGGTTACATCACGGAGGGACAGATCTTTATTGATCGTCAACTTGACAACCGTGGTATCTATCCACCCATCAACGTCCTTCCATCGCTGTCTCGTCTCATGAAATCTGCCATTGGAGAAGGTTATACCCGAAAGGATCACGGTGATGTCTCTAACCAGTTGTATGCCAAGTACGCCATTGGTCGTGATGCCGCATCGATGAAGGCAGTTGTCGGAGAAGAAGCTTTGTCGTCTGAGGACAAGCTGTCTCTTGAATTCTTGGAGAAGTTTGAGCGTACCTTTATTGCCCAGTCCGCATACGAGTCGTATGCG
>Ga0247734_1002110_pt1 | contig 13687 bp, 10 predicted proteins | sample UWRJL103311B2_FD_180933 | JGI IMG/M metagenome (GOLD analysis project Ga0247734, IMG submission 180933) | Plant litter microbial communities from Arlington Agricultural Research Station in Wisconsin, United States - UWRJ-L103-311B-2 | ecosystem: Environmental > Terrestrial > Plant litter >... | reverse complement strand
CTTGGAATATTGAGTCTGTTATTTCTACATACCTCGAATACTGTTATGGTTTTTTATTACTGAAAATGGTCGTTCGTGGGGCTCTACGTGTAGGATCTAGAGCGAATTCCAATTCTTCAAGTGATACATCCCACTCACAACCAAGGTTCAGGAACCGTCAACTCGCCTGTATCCAATTTACTGTCATAAACTCGTTGAGATCCATAGGTTCTCTTACCAAGACGAATCACTGCGAGAAGCTTGACTATATCATCGATTCCGGAGCAGACTTCAATCACGAAGCAAGCGAAGTCCTTCCTGCTGTGTTATTTTTTGACTGCTTGCAAGTATATACTCACTCTAGCATCTTACTCTCTTGTGTTCACAAATCGTAAATGTTTAGCTTACTTATTGTCTTCACCGGTAAGATACATGTATTACAATGTGTTCCCATAGACTAAAACTAGAGAAGTTTCACTCTCACAGGGTATGGATGGTAGATGCCCGAATTTTCAATGAATGAATTTATATATACATAAATTGGCCTATGTGCGTGAGATTTTGCTTCTTACCTGGGATCCTGTCGAATGTTTTGTCTGATTATACCCGTATTGTCACGCACTCTTGCATGAGCAGTCAGTACTTTCATTGTCAGCTCCCTAGATTTGTACTTTCCCTCCATAAATTTCCAAGTTGGGTATTGGATAGTTGTGCTACAGCTCATCTTTATAATATTCTGTTGTTTCAGAGAGCTTGGGCTCCAAGTTTTCACTACTCAGACCAGAATTCAAAGCCTTCAAGTGACTGAAAAATGGTGCATCTTCACCCAAACCCCAGGCAAAAACACCACCTAATCCTTTCTGCTCCTTGATTGTAGGAATCTTCCATTTGATATCAGATTCCGAATCCCAGCTCCACCAGATATTCTCCTCCGAGTCCCAATAATAGGTGCCTCCATAATCTTCATCGTAATGTGAGTCTTTCAAAGCTTTACCAAATGAGTTCTTGAGATTTGAGGGCACTTCGTCATGCCATGAGAAGGCACCAGCTTGGCCTAAATCGTTGCCATCCAGTGGGTCTTCCATTAGGACCGTTTGGCATCCAAGCTGGTTCTTGTCACAGCCACCATTGGCATTGGTTCTGAACCATTTCACGTAAAAAGCAAATCCGAGATTCATTTTTTCAGCCGGTACACCATTTTCAAGGTAGGCGTTGATACTATCCAGAGAAATTTGCACACCAGTGTGATGTTTAGTGATGGAGTCTCTTCTGTTCATCAGATCATATGTCATGATATTATAGAAATCGAGTGACTTGCTGATTTTCGGAATGGTCTCTTTGGTGAAGGCCAGCATATCTCTTGGAAGCCCAGGAACTGCGGCCGATATGATCTTGTTTGGACCAAGCGCTAATCTGATTTCATAAAGGAGTTTGGGATACGCTTCGATCTCCCAAGTCTTCTGAGAATTCGGGATCTTCTTGTAATCCTCTCCGTTTCCTCTAGACACTGTTAACTGCAAAAGCGAGTAGCTATAGACACATGTATTACCCAGGGTACTCCCAGTCAATATCCACCCCTTCAGAGTTGTAAGTTATGCTATATTGTTGAGAATTGAGGGCTCAACTTACCATCAGCACCCGTGAAGTCGACCATTGCCTTTACATTCCTAGCAAACAGGATTCGTCCTTCATCACTAGCAGCAGCCGCAGAGAACCCTTGAGTATCACCCCATCCGCCAATTGCTACCATAACAGAAGTTCCTTTAGAAAACCTTTGGCGTACCTCCTCGACAGTGGTAAAGAGTGGCCATTCGGATGGTGTTAGGGCCTCGTTGAATTTTGAAGACTGCATAAAAGCTAGAGCAACATGAGTAACACTTGATACTAGCTTGGAATCTGGAATAATATTGTGCTGTCTGCACAGTTTTAGTGAAATCCTACTAGGCTCGGTCGCTAGGTCTTTTACCCTGTTAGATACATTACATAGGCAGCGTGCGAGAACCGGGCCATAACTAAAAATGAACACAAAATAGAAAACATTGTGTTGAGGCTAAAACGATCTCTAGGTAAAATATTAATAGCTGCTGGAAGGCATAAAGTGTAACTGAAGTTCCACCAACTATGAATATGCTGTTAATTAGGGGTTCGAAGATGTGTTGTGTAATATTTCGTACAGTAAAAGTTTCTTCTTCTTCGATTAGACTAAATGTGAGTTTAACGTCTATCAATAATTCAAGATTCCTTCGCATTTGAAATTTGAGCTTGTTTATACCAAAACAAGGAGAAATGTGGGCGTTAAACAATAATCAAGTATGGTTGGTTGCCTCACATATGAGGAGCAAAGCATCAGGCCAACTTTAGATCTACTCCCACCCATTGCTAGATCCACTACCCGCGTTAAGTGATATTCGTGAGGGCGCGTCTACTTCCACAAGACGCGACTGTTGCAACATATTTCGTATCTCACGTCAACCATCATGGCAGCCACCAAAGGAGACAAGCCAGGAGAATCCTCTATGGCAGCTGCAAAGAAAATACTTAAGCCGAACTCCAACGGAATTACGAATTACGAATTACCATGGTATGCGAGTATTAATGGCTATGTTGACATCACTAACTTTCTAGGGTTGAAAAATATCGTCCGGTCTTTCTTGATGACATAGTAGGAAATACAGAGACGATTGAGCGACTCAAGATTATTGCAAAAGATGGAAATATGCCGCATGTTATCATATCTGGGATGCCGGGCATTGGAAAAACGACCTCTGTGCTCTGTTTGGCGAGGCAGCTTTTGGGAGACAATTATAAGGAGGCTGTCCTAGAGCTAAATGCCAGTGACGAGAGAGGTTTGAAAATACTGTGATCTTTTCACTTCAGGATTGACCCAGTATCCAGGTATTGATGTAGTACGAAACCGAATTAAGGGTTTTGCCCAGAAAAAAGTGACACTTCCCCAAGGCCGCCAAAAACTGGTTATTCTTGACGAAGCAGACAGTATGACATCTGGCGCTCAGCAAGCACTTAGGAGGACGATGGAAATATATTCAGCAACAACTCGATTTGCATTTGCATGTAATCAATCGAACAAAATCATCGAACCTTTGCAATCTAGGTGCGCCATTCTACGTTACGCCCGCTTGACCGACGCACAAGTGGTCAAGAGACTACTGCAGATCATTGAGGCAGAGAAATGTGAATATAGCGAAGATGGATTGGCTGCACTGGTTTTCAGTGCAGAAGGTGATATGCGGCAGGCCATTAACAACCTTCAGTCAACGTTCGCTGGATTTGGTTTTGTCAGTGGGGATAACGTATTCAAAGTTGTGGATTCTCCGCATCCAATCAAAGTGCAGGCCATGATAAAGGCATGCTATGAAGGGAACATCGAGGGAGCGTTGGATACGCTGAAGGAGTTGTGGAATTTAGGGTATTCGAGTCACGATATCATAAGTACGATGTTCAGGGTTACAAAAACGATTCCAACGCTTAGCGAACACTCGAAATTGGAGTTTATCAAGGAGATTGGGTTCACACATATGAAGATCTTGGAAGGTGTGCAGACTCTGCTTCAGCTTAGTGGATGTATTGCGAGGCTTTCGAAGATCAATATGGATAAAAAGAAGTTTATAGCAAAAAAGTAATGACATGCAGACATTTGAGGCGTTAGGAAGGCGGTTTGCACTGGATTTAGTAGAGATGTATCCAATAGGTTTTTACAGGTTGCTCGGCTTATAATACAGTCCGATTTATGTTCTTTGATACTAGATGATTTGTTCATTTGCGATCCGTAGGAGGCATTGACTCCTCAAATTCTCGCTCATAAGCCTCCCAAGCAGCTCTGTCTCGAACCATCCGTTTGTGCATTCGTACTTTTGCTTCATACTCTCGTATTCGATGGTCGGCTTCCAGACAAGATCCCATTATCATCCCTTTGATGTTAGTCTATTTGTTCTGAGAGGTATAGCTATAGATCGTACCAGACATTTGGAGGAAGCTAAAAGATATTAACACCCATATTATGCCCAGCAACGTGAAAAACTTACACCTTAAATTGAAAGGTCAAGCCTCTATAGATAGGAGAAATGGCATAGCCAACCCCTCCTAGAGCTGCTGCAACGACCCCCCACTGTCTATGTGTTAATCCTATCGTCATTTGAGTGTATTGAACAACTATACCTTTGCAGCACCAACCACCGCGCCCCTGCCACCTTCCCATGCTGCGGCATTTGCTTCTTCACTTCTGAGGCCGCCAGAAGTATGCATCATTTGCATCATTTCATTGGGGTTGTTGGTGAGCTTTTCGTTGGAGATTGCTCGTAAACGTCATGCCATGTAATTGATGCCGAGAATTTGCCGAACGAACAACATTTTTTGAACGGACAAACCCCCCCTCCTTTCATTCATAACAACCACTTTACCCAAAATGGTAGATACACAATCTCCCAGAGTTCGCTCAGCGGCTCTCTCCCGCGATACCAACGAAACCAAAATCCAATTAGCAATAAATCTTGATGGTGGCTCTTTCCCTTCCTCTACGGACAAACGTCTAACAAATGGCACTGATGGCCATGCCAGCCAATCCTCGAAATCTCAGACTATTGCGATAAATTCGGGCATTGGCTTTTTGGATCATATGTTACATGCACTGGCAAAACATGCCGGGTGGAGTTTGGCGCTAGAATGTCAGGGCGATTTGCACAGTACGTTGACCGTCTGTTCTGATATAGTGGGTAGGGAGCGAAGCTGATTAGGAATAGTTGATGACCATCACACCGCGGAGGATGTGTGCATAGCACTTGGCAGTGCATTCAAAGATGCGCTGGGCGTGCCAATAGGACTTGCGAGGTTTGGGTCCGCGTATGCTCCGTTGGACGAGGCATTGTCAAGAGCCGTGGTGGATTTGAGTAATCGACCATATGCTGTGATAGAATTGGGGCTGAAGAGAGAGAAGATTGGAGATTTAAGCTGTGAGATGATACCGCATTGCATGGAAAGCTTTGCTCAGGCCGCTAGGATTACGTTGCACGTTGATTGTTTACGAGGTTTCAATGATCACCATCGTGCGGAGAGTGCGTTCAAAGCACTAGCGGTGGCTATAAAGATGGCAACGAGTATGGTGCCTGGAAAGGAGGGTGAGGTACGTCGTCTTTAGCCTCTTGCTGTTTAGCTATGTAAAGTGGAGTTACTAACCTAAGACTGGACAGATCCCAAGTACAAAAGGCACACTGAGCACATAAGAGACTGTATAACTCAAAATAACGATAGCTAATAACCAATTACTGAGCAGATATCGCAATGGATGACTCTGCCATGGTATACAACAGCTGAAATCGCCTCTGCGCAAGCTGGTATTCAGGGAAACTCAGCATGGTACCTCTTTTGGTACGCTACGTATTTGTATTCTACACCTAGAGTTTATATATATGTTAGAGACTCCTCTATTCTCATATGCTGTCCGTATTTCCGGAATATCGCCCGCGGTTTTATTGGAAATTTTAGCAAGCTGCCTCGATTGATTGTGCAAAATTTTAGAAACTTGCGGTGCAGTTTGAGAGCATCACGTTAAGTTATATGCCTCAAACTCAATTTGGCTATCCATAATTAGAATAGCGCAATTTCACGATCTACAATGAGTGGTCTTTGGACTTCCTGGTCTGGATTCCTCAATGTTTGACAGATCCCTTGGTTCAGGGGCTCCAACCATTCTCGGTCCTTAAGTCCGTGGAGATAAACTAGAGAAATATGCTAGCAATTAAGCAGGTATACGGAGAGCAAGAAGTGAGAAAACATGGCTTAAGGTGCGGGGAAGCAAATTCCTTTATTATGTATTAAACGACTGTACCAAATTCTAATCTAATCCGTCCTAACAGCCCCGATTGAATGCTTCAAGAAACGCCAAACTTTCTCGTTAATGCAAGTAGCCCACCGAACCATCGCTATGCAGTCATATCGTATTAACAACCATTGATACTGTCCCGCTGCGTTCCAAGTACTCATCTAGCAGCAATCTTGCAGGTTGCAAGACACTGCTCAACACCTAGAGCAATAGACTCCGGAATAACCTTATTCTTCTTGAACTTTGCAACTTCTGCGCCATCAATGGCCTGTCCGAAGGTGGCAGCCACGATCTCATCATCCATAGCAAATAACTCATCAGCTATTTGCCCTGTACCAAAATCTTCGTTGTTGAATGAAGCTATAAAGACGGCTTCCTCACAAGTCGGGTTGAATTGTGCGTGCACCGATCCCTGATAGAAAGGCTGCATTTGGTATTGCGTGAGCTCATTACGAATGACCCTACGTCCAGTAGTTTTATCGGCGCCATTGAAAACTCCATTCTCAGGCAACATTTCGGTGACAAGTTTGCCCTTGACGACAATTTGTAACTCAGCGGCACGAGGATGAACATGAGGAGTATTGAAACCGCAAGGGCCGAGGAAGCCAACTGCCATACCGGATCCAGTACCAACGAGCGCTGGGAATGTTTTGCGATTGGCAGCAAAGAGATCTCCACCTTTACCTCCTTTGCCCTTTTCTTGGTTGAAGTTGAAAACGAAATCTTCGTTTTTGGGAAGGAGCTTGAAACGGTCAGAGGCCAGGTCTGAGAGGAATATCTTCTGTGTGAGGAGGGGGTCTTTGGGAGCTGCTGGGGCTGCTGGAGCGGATGTTGGCATTGAAGAAGAAGTAGTTGTGCTTTGCTTGTGGTTATCACGAGCGTCGAGGGGAGCTGCAAAGGCAAAGGAAGACGCCAGAGCGACAGCAATGATGGAGGATGTGAACCGCATGGTGACTATTGGTGACTCTTGGTGATTGATGGTCAGTGGAATCGGAGAAATTAAAAATCAATAAAGTCGAGAAACTGGAAACCGGAAAGAGCCAGAAAAGATTAATCTAGGAAATGGACTTTAAGAGATGATGTTTTTGTGATTTAAATTGTTCGGATGAAGATTTCATTTGAGCGGAAAGTTAAGCAGGTTATATAGAAGCATCTTAACTTTTACTATGGCCATTGCCAGTGTATTTTTGTATAATACTAGTGGGTATCTGAATGGCGTTTTCCAGTAAACGGCTATGTGCTGACGGGTGACTAGATTGTTTTTTCTGGAAACAAACACATCCGGAACAGGGAGGGTTCATCGCTTAATATAGGGGGGCTCAGACCAAAACAGATGACATATTTACCCTTGATTGGCCAACAACATCTCGAAACATTTTCTGGCCAATGAGAAAGATGTCCAACAACACATAAGCTTACAGCGCTAAAAAGCTTACATTTGCTCAGCCTTCCACCACCTTGGATAGCCCAGGGTTGATATGCAAGGCTCCCGTGGTAAAAAACCACGGATACTAACGAAGTACGGAGCCGTAATACACAACAAATTGACTCTATTGGCACTGCGTCTCTCGGCTTTTGAAACTTCCGCGCGAGCGTCTTGATAAGCGCCAGCCGCACGGCTTCTTACTCACGATATTGGGGATACGTGCGTCACTACAAGTTGAATGGTCTCAAAAATAGTGTCGGAGAGGACCTATAGGTCATCGACATATCCGAATACGTAAATCAGCAAGGTCGCGTGTCTCGTGGCTATTTGTCAAAAAGAAGTTCCGATGGTGTTCCTGGGCCACCCTTGTTGGTGGGAGAGAGCCTCAAACCATTATCGAGCATTCAGCATGTGTAGTTCGTATTTTATTAGGCGAGGGCGTCAAAAACCGATGACCTTGCTGTGGACCTCTACGCTATCATGATCTCCCGACCTAGTTTTGTTTACTGCAGAGTGTATACTGTAGACTGTAGACCGAGACAAGTGGATCAGCCAATTTGATCACGGTTGAATGAATTGCGAAGTTGCGGAAAATGGGGAGCTTATTTTTAGAAGAGTTGACCATGGCGTTGCATACCTCTCACCGGGAATCAAATTTTCGGAATGTGTGATGTGTAAGATCGGAATTCTCTCTAATTCTCGGCTCTTTTGGAATTCTGGGAGACATGGTTGCCACTGGCTCGTAAACGTCTTCAGAATCTGAACTTTGAATGGCGCATCGAAGCTCCCGGTTTGGAAGGCAGTGCCCTACAATATCACAAATTAGCCGTTAAAAGATGTTTTGTTCTAGTGAAGAAACAAAGCTAAGAGCACAGTAAACTACTTACTAGAACTCAGTGGAAAGTTCACTATGGAACTCGGCAAATTTCAGTGCAGGCTATGATAGATGTGGTTTAAGTGATATATAGAGTGATGATATAATTACAGCCCACTAGATCCAATTGGAAGTGCTCTTAGCTACCCGGTACCTAAAATACATATTATACAGTATATTCGTCATAGTTATACAATGTGATACACTCTAACTCAAGATCTATTCTCTCTCTCTTCGGCTTCGGTATTTTCTTTCACAGCCACGATTCCCTCACTATCAATCTCGACCGGATCCGACCACCCCAAAACTCGCACAGGTCTCTTTGAATCCTCTTTATCTACCTGATTTCTCCATTGCCTACCCTTCTTGGCCAAATCCTTCAGCTCTTTCATGAAGATGGTATTATAAGACAACGGATCCGGTTCTCCTTCCTCGTCATAATGTAGGGACTCAAATCGGCGTCTTTTGCATGCCTCATATAATAATGCCGAGCGTTCCTTCTCGGCAATATCGACTAAAGCATACTCGATAGTCCATTTTTGTCCATCTGAAAGATCGACAGGTCGAGCGACATATTCGCCATCGACTTTATTGCGGATTGTCAGAGTCATGGCTAGAAGATCCGCTGGGGGCGCTATCTCCTTTGTCTCGGCTTCGTGGTACGCTTTGACTTCGTCCTCGAGAGTGAGCAGATCATCAGTCTCATCTAGCTCATCTTCAAGTGGATCTTGCACGATTTTGCCATTGTTGTTTCCTTCATTAGATAATTCTTCCTCAACTGTAGAATTTGCGTCTGTGTCTTCGAGAAGTTCCTCCGTTTGATGACCTTCCGTGGCAGCTTTATCCTGGAGAACTCCTTGGACTTGTCCGGTAAACGTCTCATCATTAACCACCTCTTCTTCGACTTTGGCGCTCGAGTCTGACTCTCCGAGAAGCTCTTCGAGAAGCTCTCCCGTAGTTTGTTCGCTTGGAGATTTATCAGAAGTCGAACCCTCGGTCTCAGCCATCTCATTTTCGGCTGCCTCTGTAGCTTCTGAGTTTTGTAAGAAAGAATTCGCGGCAGTTTCTAGTTCGGATTCTGCAAGTATCGCTTGGTTTAGGTTAAAATCTTCTGGCACGTTTTGCTCCTCTTCGTCGGCCTCAATCTCAAATTCGTCGTTTTCGTTGATTTCGGACTCATCATCGTTCTCAGCCTCTTCATCCTCATTAAGTACATCATCGTCAGTCTGGCCATCGGTATCAGTGACCAATACAGTCTCATTCTGTTCTTCTGTACTTTCGGGCTCCTCACTAAGAGTAGCCGATTTCACAAGAGACTCGATGCATTTTTGCTTCTCTTCAGGAGACAAATCATCCCAATACTCACTTTCTTCTAGTAAGTTTTCGGCAATAGATCGTATCTCCTGGATATCCATCTCGTCCTCCTCAATGCTCTCTTCAACCTTTACCCGTAGCTCCTCCCATTCTGCATACTTCTTCTCCTTCAAAGAGTTATTCTTGGGTTTTATACCAAGTACCTCTTCTTCAAATCGTGCTATGTCCTCCTGGTTGGTTGCTTGTATCTTGTCGATTTCTTCCTCTTCCATTGGTTCCGCAAATATATACATGAAGGGGGTATCACCAGGTCTTGTTTCAAAATGTAGACGAACAGACTTCTCAGGGTACTTTTTGGTGACTCTGTTGATTGCTTGGTTCAATAAATCCAAACTTGTCTTGAACTCTTGATCTCCAATGGTAGTATCCTCAGAACCATGAAGTGCGAGATCCATCTCGTTCAAGCTAATGTACTGGAAGCCGAAAATGCGCTCCGTGTTGTGAAAAGCCACAAAGATACCATCCATGCGGCCCATTCGTACTTGAAGAGAGTATTTAAGGAAAGCAGCTCTAATCATGTCATAGTACTCCCTTTCATAAGACTCAAATTCTCCATTCCCCCGTTTGATCTCATAACCACTGCCTTCCTGGTAACCTTTAGTATCCATACGAACAGAAATGACAGCCCGGGTTTTTAAATCAAACATTCCAGTCCCAGGAAGTCTAGGATCGAACGCATCAAGTTGAGACCGTAACATGAAATCACCAATGGTGGTGTAGTGAAAGGTTTCAGGCTCGTGCCGTGCCTCTTCCGGGAAGTTATTGGCATTTTCCATGAGATACTTCTTATAGTGATCCTTGGGTAGGGTTAAGAGCTTCTCCATGGATTTTCCCAACATCATCAAAACTGTTGAACTATCATATTCTTTGTCGGCATCAATGGCATATGCCCCATCTCGCCACCGTAGAAAAACTGCAGTAGGACCCCGCTGCAACTTCGTAAAGGTGTTAAATTCAACGGGAAATGTTCGAGATAGCATAGAGGTAGTGATTGGCCGCCATTGTGACAAAAGGAAATGAAAATGAGCCAGCGCAGAAGACATGCTCGACGTCGATCCCGTGTATTTCTTCTTCTGATCCTTGGTAAGTTGTATGAGAGTATTATCCTTAGAAGAAGTTTTGTATTCTTTCAATGCATTAAAGTTGAATTCTGAAACTGGCGTGATCTTTTGGAGATAAGGGTCAAAATTGTAGACCCTCGAGCGTGGATCTTGGAGATGGACCACACCAGGGTTGAACAAGACCCTATCTAGTCCGTATACTAATTTCGGAACAGGTTCCTGGTCCAATTTTTCCACAGGTACCAACACCAGTTCGTCAGGAACAATCGTTTCGATTTGGAACCCTTCTTTTTTCTGAGCCTTGGTTACCTTTAGGGGTCCAGTTTTTACAAGTTTTGTTTCAGCTGGGTCACCGGCCGCTATCAATCGTCTGGTATAAGGCAGTTTTGACCTTGTCTTGCCTTTGGAGTTATTAGATGTCACCGGTTTAGCTTGCATCCGTTCCTTGATAGTCATTCCACTTCTAGCAACCGCGGGTTTGCTTTTCTTCATCTCCTTGAGACCATTTCTAATGACGTCCTTTTTCTTTTTCGCTTCCTCATTCCGGACCGCGGCCAGGTCAGTCATCATCGAATTCAACTCCAATGGAGGTCCTGGAGTACCTTTGCTAATTGACGACGGACACTTCCTTACCGGAAGACCACCAGTTACAGATGACTTCTTTTCCGGAACGGGTTGGCTGGAAATGATCTCTTTGACTTGTAGCATGGGTATTGCTTGAGATGCACTGATGTTGGTCGTAATGAGTTTTTCCCGTAGCTTTCGCACCGCAATTACCGTGTCCGCAGGAGAAAGACTGCCGCTTTCGATGATTTTTACAAGGTCTTGTCTAGTTGTGTTATTATCGATGGTTTTCAGAATAGCTTTTGAGGTCATGGGCTCGGCGCGACGTATTATAAATGGCTGGCCATCAACACCAACAAATTGAACCTTCTTCTCTGGCCTCTTCTTTGGTCGTGGCGCCTTGTCTTCCATTTTCTTTTCTTTAACACCGGGAATGCGATTAAATGCAACATCAGAATCGGTGGGGACCTTTTCGACTTTAAGCTCCTTGGTTTTCCCATTCTTCTCTGATTTCGCTCTTAGCCTCTCCTTTCGACTTAATTTGGCTGGTTTCGATATCTCTTTCCCGTGTTCTCGGTTCTTCGGTACAGATGCTGTAGCAATCTTCTCGGCTTTGAAATCTTTATTTACGGTTGCAGCTTTCGCAGCCTTCGGTTTCTTCTTCGGTGGTGTGCTTTTCGCGAGTGTTGGATGCTTCTCCCCTTTCAGTTCCTGTCCCCCGTTCCCTTCTTGTATTTCCCTCGAGTTCTTCGCAATATCTCCATCCTTCCCTTGATTCTTTTCTTCCCTTACCTCCGCCTCCAAGTCCTCCTGAAACCCCTGCCTTAGATTTTTCAACAGTGCAACGGAATCCTGCAGGTTTCTTTCCGCAGGCTTTGCGGCATTTTTCCGACTTCTGACTGCATAATTCGTGGAGGTACTGAAAGTCGCCAATTGCAGTTGATATTGTGACTGTGACTGGCTGGACGATTGGAAGACGCCAGGAGCGTCACCGCAACCGAGAAGATTGCATCTACAAGCTGCGCAGATATATGAGGACCCTGCCCTCGTGGACCTACGAGGTATAGATGCTAACATGCTTTGTTGAGAGCTTCAAACGGAGTGGTTTACATCGCGTACAACCCTTCTTTTTTTCCTCTCGAGGTTCAGATAGCTCTCTTGGCGACAGGGGTTTACGCTCCAGTCAGGGGTGAGATCGCTTACTCCGTATACAAATTACAGGGTTGGGTTTATTAATTAGGAAATAGCTCTCACTCAATTTCAGCACTACGAATTATCAGTTTAACAGTTTGAGAAGCAGATACAAGAACGTATAAAAATGTACTTCTATTTGACTAGCGTACTCAGGTCAGGCGCGGTAGGCGTTCAGATAGCATCGGAGTTGCAACATTATAAGTACGGATTAGCAAGTTGCTAATTACCACTCTGGCTCATATATTCGATTCAAACTAAATAGACAATGCAAATGAAGTTATGCTTACATACATTTTAGCCAGCCCAGAGATCAAGTTGCAAAGCAAATGGGTATAGGTTGCGCCGTGCCAATAACTCCATAACTGTACCCTCATATTCCCACCAAAGGTGTTGAGCACCACATTTCATTTTGTACAGCGCAAAGAACATCTCTAACGCGGTAAAACACGGTCAATAACCAGGGAAAGCATGTTGTGCCCTCCGGCGCGCCTTTTCTAAAGCTTGTCCTGCCTCAAACTGTTTGCCATTCAGGTCAAATACTTGAGCAAGCATACCATCGGCAACGCTCATCCAGAGAGGGTTGCCGCTCCGGGTTGCCTGTACAGAGGCGGCAAGCGCACTCTTCTCCGCTTGCTCACCTACTACTGACACAAAAAAGCGGTTGCACATAACACTGAGCGTGATGCATGTGAATTGCATGTTCAATGTTACCTTGGTCGCTTTCAATGCTTGCGATAGATGGCTTCTGACATCAATTGATGGTAATGGAGGGCTCCTATTCACTGTGGCAGCCGCTAAATGGAAGGCGGCTTGAATATCCATGTTCGGATGGTGTTGGCATGGTTTCGTAATTTTCTCCATAAGTGCATTGTTACGTCGGACGTCTTGCCGGTGAGGATCTTGAAGGATCCATATAGCATTGAGAGCTGCTAATATAGCATAGTCCCTTTTCACCTGAGATACACTTGACGTGGTGCTTTCAAACGAGTCTAGGTCAAATTTGTCGTCCTCAAAGATTTCTAAAGCAGTTTCGAGATCTCCAGTGCCTTGGTAGTAGATTCCAGACAAGTACAATGCAATAGACCCCAAAGGGCCAATCAGTGAAGCATCGAGTCTATCCAGAGCAGAGTTGAGCTTCTCGACATGCTTTTTTACCACTACCCAGTCACAAATCGAGGCAGCACAAAAGGCCAGGCTACTTGCATAATAGCATATTATCTGGTCCTGCCATTGTAGTCGTGAAATGCAGTTAGGAAGAAGGCCAGATAGGGTAGAGTCTTTTTGGACAGGGCCTAAACTTTACATTAGCTAGCTTCGACATCTGCAAAAGATAACGAACCTTCCAGATGGGCGAGACCAGTCTCAAACATCCTAACAGC
>Ga0247734_1002109_pt1 | contig 13692 bp, 13 predicted proteins | sample UWRJL103311B2_FD_180933 | JGI IMG/M metagenome (GOLD analysis project Ga0247734, IMG submission 180933) | Plant litter microbial communities from Arlington Agricultural Research Station in Wisconsin, United States - UWRJ-L103-311B-2 | ecosystem: Environmental > Terrestrial > Plant litter >... | reverse complement strand
CATAGGCCGCCATGCACCGCCGAGAAATTGCGCTGCTGCATAAGCACGTCGCCCGAGTCATCGATGAGGGCCACGGCGACGACGAGCATCGGTGTCGAAAAATCTTCCAGTTCGGCCTCCTGCCTTAAAGGCAATTTAACGCCGGGAATGCGATCCCGGCTTCCACTTCTGCGAACACAACGGTGAACATGCGGCTCCTTCGCGTCCTTGCAAAGCTATCAGGCAACGAGCGCGGCGCGTCCACGATCGAATACGCCATGATCTGCGCATTCATCATCATCGCCATCTTCGTGTCGCTGCAGGCGCTGGCTGGCCAGACGATCGCCATGTGGACCGACATCGCCGCGCGCTCGTCGGCGGCGACCTCCAAGAACTGAAGCCGGGCAAGATCTGACGTCCGGTCGAACGGTCGGGCGGCGAACGCCCCGCCCTGCCGCACGAAAAATCCGCATCGCTTAACTCGCAAAATAGTTCCCGGCTCAAACAGCCTTAAACGTTTATCAACGATTGCAAGCTAGAGAACAACTTGTCCAAGGCGCAGATGAGAGACTGAAGCGAGGCGGACCGGGTACACTAGACTGCTACATCAGGAGACAATTCATGAAGTTTCTCGCCAAGCTGCGCCGCGACGACAAGGGCGCCACTGCAATCGAATACGGCCTCATCGCTGCTCTGATCGCTGTTGCCGCGATCGCCGCGATGCAGGGCATGGGCTCGCAGCTGATCTCGACCTTCTCGAAGACTTCGTCGTCGATGTCGAAGGGCGTGAACGGCTAATAGCCGCTCAACCGAATACTGTAGAAGGGCGGCGGGGAAACCTGCCGCCCTTTTCGTTTATGCTTCTAATACGTTACGAGCTTGATCTTCTGCCCGGGCGTCAGCGCGGCATCCGCCCGCAGGCCGTTGAGCACCAGGAACCGCTCCACGTGCGCGTCGGGATAAGCCATGCGCGAGGCCAGCGAGCGTACGGTGTCGCCAGACTTTACAGTCACCACGCGCAGCAGCCGCGGCTTCACCGCCCCTGCCTCCGCTGCCGTGATCCGGCGTAGCGAGCGGAACAGCGGGTTGAATACCCCTCCCCCGCCGGCCTGCGCCAGCGCGACGAAGTGGTAGGCCTGGCCGCCGCCGAAATCGTAAGCGAACACGATCACGTCCACCGTCCCGCTCGACGTCTCCACCCGCGCCGCGCCGTAAGCCGCCGGGATGCCGTTCACAGTCGTCCGCTCGATGCTCGAGGGCGTGATTCGCGCCTGATTCGCTTCGGTGAGGCCGCCGAACACGCCGTTAATGTACGAATCGAGCGAGCCGGTAAACTTGCCGCCCGAAAACTGCGCCTTGCCCGATGTCCCGCTGATCGCCACCGACTGCGTGCCGTTGACCAGCGAGAAGCCCTCGGGCGCGTCGAACGCGAAGCGCAGCACCGGCTGGGTGAAGCGGCCGCCTTCCACCACGCCCTGCTTGGGATCGTCGCCGTAAGTCAGTCCGTCGATTCGCGTGAGGAACACGTCGCGATTCGTCGTGCCGGTCGCCGCCGAGCCCGCATAGGTCAGCGCGCTGCGCACGCGTGAGGCGGGATCGGGGTGAGTCGAGGCCCATTCGGGGGTCTGGCTGGTGCTGCCGCGTAGCTGCGCTTCGAGCGCGTTCTGCCGCGCCAGGCTCTCCAGCACGTTCGACATCGCGCGCGGATCGTAGCCAGCGCGCTTGAGGTAGGCGATGCCGAGCTGGTCCGCCTGGAGTTCCTGGGAGCGCGAGAACTTGAGCGTAAGCAGCTGCGATCCCTTGGAAAACGCCTGTTGTCCCAGCCGCCCGAAGGCATTGTCGCCCAGCACCGCGCCCGATAGGACGGAGCCCAGCAGGCCGATGATCTGGTTGCGCTGCGCCGCCTTCTGCCGCTGCGCCGAATGCCGCGCGGCGACGTGGCCGACCTCGTGGCCGAGCACCCCCGCCAGTTCCGCCTCATTGTTCATCAGCGCAGTCAACTGGCGCGTCACGTAAATATAGCCGCCGGGAATCGCGAAGGCATTGTTCACCGGCGAGTTGAGCAGCGTGACGGTGAAATCGCCGATCGCGTTCGACAGGCCCGATTGCACCGCGATTCGCTTGCCCACCTGCTCGACGTAATTCGCCTGGGGCCCGGTGACGGCGCCGCCGAATTCCGCCAGCAGATCAGGATGGGCCTTGGCGCCTTGCGCCTTGTCGGTCGCGCTGATCGCATAGGCCCTGGGAGCCTGTGCCGCTTGTGCGCCCAGCGGCGCGCCGCCGACCAGGCCCGGTGCCGCCGCCAGCAGCCCCAATACACCGATCGCCGTGGTGGCGCGAAGTCCGCGCCCGAAATTGCCAGTCATGTCGCTCCCTTTCCCTTGCGGGCAGGCGGGATACTTGCATCCTTCACGCGCTATGGCGAGCGACTAGGGCTTCGCGTTTGGCCGCACCGCCAAAGGGTGCCGCGTGTTGACCAGCGCCACCAGCCGCGCGCTGTCGACGTGGGTGTAGATCTGCGTCGTCGCGATGTCGGCATGGCCCAGCAGCATCTGCAGCACGCGCAAGTCCGCCCCGCCCTCCAGCAAGTGTGTGGCGAAGGCATGGCGCAGCACGTGGGGCGAGACCCGCTCGGGGTCGAGCCCGGCGCGGCCCGCCAGCGCGCGCAGCAGCTGGAACAACCGCACCCGCGTCAGGTGGCCGCTCGCCCCGGTGGAGGGGAAGAGGAAGCGCGAGGTGCCCTTGCGCACCGCCAGCCAGCGCGACAGCACGACGCGCGCGCGCGTGCTCACCGGCACCATGCGCTGCTGCCCGCCCTTGCCGGTGACGTGGAGGAACGGCGCATCGCGCGGTACCGCGGCGACGGGCAGCGACACCAGTTCGGTCGCGCGCAGGCCGGACCCGTAAAGCAGTTCCAGCAGCGCCAGCAGCCGCAATGCCTCCGGCCGGTCGGACACCGCCTCCTCGTCGGCCTGCGCCAGATAAGTCTCGACCTCGGCGTGGCTGAGCAGGCGCGGCAGCGGGCGGCGGGCACGGGGGCGCGGGAGCGAGCCGGAGGGATCGTCGGCGCGCAGGCCCTCGTCGATCAGGAAGCCGTAGAACTGGCGCAAGGCCGAGCAGCGGCGCGCCAGGCTCGACGGCGCGAGGTCGCTCCACGCCGCGCCGAGGCCTTCGAGCGCGGGGCCATCTGCGGCCGCGACATCGCCCAGCACGGCGTGCGCGGCTTCGAGGTCGCGGCGATAGGCGGCCAGGGTGTTCGCCGCCGCGCCGCGTTCGGCCGCCAGCATCGCAAGGAAGCGTTCGGCGTAGTCTTGCCCCGCCATCGCGGCGTCAGACCCGCGCAACGGCCTCGGCGGCGATCATCCGCGCTTCGGCGTCGAGCCCCACTTCGCGCAAAGCCGACACGATGTGGAACAGATAACGCGGCGTCATCCGCTGCCAGCTGTCGCCCTGCATGCCGAAGGCCGCGAGCAGCACCACGGTGGCCTCGTCGCCGCGCCGCGCCGCGCTGTCGATCGCCTGCGACCAGCGGGTAACACCGCCCAGCGTCATGCCGGATGCGCCGACGACGCGCTCCGCCTCGCCGTTGCCGACGCGGCCCAGCCCGGCCAGTCCGGCGACGAGGAACGCCGAGCGGCGCTTTCCGGTGCTGTCGTCATCGTCGACGTACGTGCCGATCGACGAGGAATCGACCGCCGAAATCCCGCGCGGAGCCGCCAGCACCAGCATGCCCCAGCCGCGCGATCCAGCCGCGACCACGCTCGACCAGCGCATTGCGTTGGCGTCGTAGCCCGCCGCCAGCATCGAGGCGATGAGCGCCGGGGCGCCATCGACCAGGTCGGCGCTAGGGGCCATGCGCGCCGCCGCCGCCGCCGTCAGAACCTGGCGCGCGTATTGCGCGGGGCCGGTGGCGTTCCACAAGGACTGCATCGCCGCCAGCCGCGCCGCCGGGTCCGCCTGGGTATAGGCGTCGCGCAGCGATTCGGCGCGGTCCTGCCACTCGCCGGTGACGTCGGGGTCGGCGTAGAGCTGCGAATAGAGGTCTACCATCGCCGCGTTCGACAGCACGCCCGCCGCCGCCGCCCGGTCCGCCGCCGCCGCGCGCCGGGTCAGCCCGACCATCGGCGCGAGCGCGGTGACATAGTCGTAGGACGGGCCCGCCTCGGTCATCAGCGCGGCCGGGGGCTCCAGCCCGACGCCGATCGCCAGGCCATAGCGCCACGGCGTCAGGCTCGTGACCTTGTCCCACTCGATCGTCACCGCACGGCGCGCCTTGCCGGCGGCGCCTGCGTATTTCTGCGCGAGCAGCAGGTCGATCTGGTCCATCGTCCCGCGATTGCGGTCGCGTTCCAGCCGCGAGAGCGCGGCGGTGCTGTTGCCGCGAAACGCCTCGCAGATGGTGCGCGAGACGGCCCAGGGGGGTGCGTCCTGCAAGGTGCCCTGCGTCGCCATGACCGGGCACAGGCCAGTGAAGTCGGCGTTCTGCGAATAGACGTCGAACGCCACCGGGCCGAGCGCCGGGGTGTAATCGGCGATGTCGAGGTCCTGCAGCACCGCGCGCGCCGCGTCGGGCTCGCCCATGCGCAGCAGCAGCGAGACGCGCAGCGCCAGGAAATCGGGCGCGCTCATGCCCTGCGGCGGGTTCAGCCGCGAGGCGAGCGCGCGGCGCAGCAGGATGTGACCCCAGCGCGAGACCAACTGGCCGCGATTGCCCGCCAGCGCGACCTGGATCAGCTTGCCGTTCTGGATCTTGAGCGAATCGAGCGGCAGCCCGCCCTCCTCGGCATCGAGCAGCCCCGCCTCGTCGGCCGAACGGCGCGATTGCGGTGGCATGTCGATCACGACCTTGCTGCCGAGCAGCGCCTCGAAATCCTCGGGCGACATCCGCTCCAGCTCTTCGAGGCTGGGGATGCGCTTGAGCGTACCGTCGTCCTGCGGCTGGCCGGCAGCGAGCGAGGGCACCGCCTGCGGCGTCCCGGCGGCAACCGCCTGCACGATCGGCGTGGAAGTGGATGCAGGCCGCGGAGCCGCAGGGGCTGCACTTGTCGCTGCGGGCCGGGGCGCAGCCGGGCGCGGCGCCGCGGTGCGCGCCGGCGCTGGAGCGCGCGCGGGTTCGTCGAACATCTTGGGCAGCAGCGATTCGGGCGAATCCTGCGCTGCCACCCACACCGAAGTCAGCGTCAGCGCCGCACCTGCCAGCAGGTAAACCGCCCTCACTTGGCAAGCTCCGGCAGCGGCACGGCCACGGTGACGTCGCTCACCGGACGCGTGCCCGCATCCTTCCAGGCCGCCACGCCGAGCGCGATCAGAGCGAGCGGCAAAAGCACCGCGATTGCCCCGGCAAGCCTGCGCCTGCGTATATTGACCGTCACTCGCCTTCCTTCACATGCTTGCGCTGCGACCTAGCGCAACTATAGGCGATCGGGCAATGGACGTTCAACAGACCCGGTTTTCCGCGCAGGAAATTGCGGCGCTAGGCCGCCGCGTCGATCGCCCGATCGTGCTCGTGGGCATGATGGGCGTGGGCAAGTCCAGCGTCGGCAAGCGGCTGGCCCATCTGCTCGACTGCGCCTTCGTCGACGCCGACGAGGAAATCGAGCGTTCCGCGCAGATGAGCGTGCCCGAAATCTTCGACACATACGGCGAGGATTACTTCCGGGACGGCGAGCGCCGGGTGATCGCGCGCCTGCTGGCCGAGCGCGAAGCGGGCGACGGCACCATCGTCATCGCCACCGGCGGCGGCGCCTTCGTCAACGCCGAGACGCGCGCGCTGATCCTCGAACGCGCGATCGCCGTGTGGCTCGACAGCGAAGTCGACACGCTGGTCGACCGCACCGCGCGCAAGGGCAACCGCCCGCTGTTGCGCGGTGGCGACCCGCATGAGATCCTCGGCCGGCTGCGCGAGGAGCGGGCGCCGCACTACGCCCAGGCGCCGATCCACGTGATGAGCGGCAACGGCCCGCACGTCCAGACCATCAACAAGGTGCTCCAGGGAATTTCGCAATGGCTGTGATCCCGGTAAATATCGCCTCGCGCCCTTACGAAGTGCGCGTCGGCGCCGGCCTGCTGGCCGAGCTCGTCCCCAACTGCCGGGGCAAGCTGCGCAAGCGCGGCGTGCCGATCGTCACCGATGCCAACGTCCATGCGGCGTGGGGCGCGGTCGTCGAGGCCAGCTTGCGCGACAACGGTCACGAACCGCACTGGCGCATCCTGCCCCCCGGCGAGCAGACCAAGTCGTGGGCGGAACTCGCCGCGACGGTCAACTGGCTGCTCGAACTCGAGGTGGAGCGCGGCGATCACATCATCGCGCTGGGCGGCGGCGTGATCGGCGACCTTACCGGCTTCTGCGCCTCGGTGCTCAAGCGCGGCTGCCACTTCATCCAGGTGCCGACGACGCTGCTGGCACAAGTCGATTCGAGCGTCGGCGGCAAAACCGCGATCAACACCCCCGCCGGCAAGAACCTCGTCGGCGCGTTCCACCAGCCCGCGCTGGTGCTCGCTGACCTGGCGGTGCTCGACACCCTGCCCGAGCGCGAGCTGCGCGCCGGCTATGCCGAAGTCGTGAAGTACGGGCTGATCGACGACGCCGACTTCTTCGCCTGGTGCGACGCCAACGCCGCCGCGATGCTGGCGGGCGACGGGGCCTTGCGCGAATATGCGGTGGCGCACTCGGTGGCCGCCAAGGCGCGGATCGTCGCCGAGGACGAGTTCGAAACCACCGGCCGCCGCGCGTTGCTCAACCTGGGCCATACCTTCGGCCACGCGCTGGAGGCCGAGACCGGCTTCTCGTCGCGCCTGCTTCACGGCGAAGCGGTGGCGCTGGGCATGGTGCTCGCCGCTCGCTATTCCGCCCGCGCCGGGCTGATGCCGAGCGCAACCGCCGAGCACATCGCGCGTCACATCGCCGAAGTCGGCCTGCCCGCCGGACTGCCCGCGCTGGGGCTCGATTGCGACGGGGCGGCGTTGGTACGGCACATGCTGCACGACAAGAAGATGGACGCAGGCACGCTGCCGTTCCTGCTGCTCAAGGGCATCGGCCAGACCTATCTGGACAAGCAGGTGTCGCTGGATGACGTAGCAGTGTTTCTGGATGCGGAGCTGGCGCGGTAAAGGCCCACCCCTGTCCCCTCCCGCAGGCGGGAGGGGAATAACAGACCTGTGCTTGGGCAGGCCCACAGCGCCACCCCGTTCCAAACCAACGACCAACCCCGGATCGTTCCCCCCTCCTTCGCGTTTCACACACGACATCCCGTCCCTTGCGCCATGCACGCTGGCCGGGGGGCCAATGCGCTCCGAGCGGCAACGCCGGGCGCAACGGAGGCGGCAGGCTCGATCGGAAAGTCTGCCGCCTTTCGATTCGCGCTTCCGCGAAATTGACGGCGCGACACGCACGTGACATTGCTGGCGCAAGCAGCGCGATTGCGCGCGCGGACAACATAATTGCGGGCTCTTTCATGACGGCAGCCGAAGCCACTCCCGAACTCGACTTCCCCGAACAGGCCGCGCGCGACGACCGCGCCTTCCTCGGCCACCCCAAGGGCCTGGGCTATCTCGGCATCGTCGAAGGGTGCGAGCGGTTCTCGTACTACTCGATGCAGACGCTGCTGACGTTGTACATGGTCAAGTATCTGCTGCTGCCCGGCCGGCAGGAAGGCGTGATCGGGCTCGCGTGGCTCAAGGCGCACGTGTTCCCTGGCCTCGAAGGCCAGCCGCTCGCCTCCGAGCTGTTCGGCACGTACACCGCGCTCGTCTACCTCACCCCGATCCTGGGCGGCATCCTGGCGGACCTGCTGCTCGGCCGCCGCGCAGCGCTGATCGCGGGCGGCGTGGTGATGGCGCTCGGCCACTTCCTGATGGCATTCGAAAGCGCGTTCCTGCTGGCGCTGATCTCGCTGATCGTCGGCGTCGGCCTGTTCAAGGGCAACATCGCCAGCCAAGTGGGCGAACTGTACGGCCCGAACGACAACCGCCGCGCGATGGCGTTCCAGATCTTCTACATCTTCATCAACGTCTCGGTGATCGTCGCGCCGCTGATCTCGGGCACGCTGGGCGAGAAAGTCGGCTGGCACTGGGGCTTCGGCGCTGCCGGCGTCGTCATGGTGGCCGGCCTGCTGATCTACCTCGCCGCCACGCCCTGGCTCCCGGCGGGCGGGCGTCCGGTGAAATCGGCAGAGGCGCGCGCGAAGTTCGAGAAGGGCGACGGGCCGCGCCTGGTCGCGGTGCTCGTGCTGGTCCCGATCATGGCGGTGTCGCTGCTGACCAACCAGCAGATATTCAACGCCTATCTGGTCTGGGCCGACCAGCAGTTCCAGCTCACCTTCATGGGCGAGACGCTGCCGACCAGCTGGATGATTACCATCGACGCCACGCTCAGCTTCTCGATGCTGGTCGCGGTGGCGGCGTTCTGGGCCTTCGTCGGCAAGCGCACCGGCAAGGAGCCGGACGAACTGGGCAAGATGATCCTGGGCTGCGCCTTCATCATCGCCGGCGCGGGTTGCCTCTATATCGCCGCGGCGACGCAAGGGACCGCCAAGATCGGGCTGTTCTGGCCGGTGATGTTCCACCTGCTCAACTCGATCGGCTTTTCGCACCTGCTGCCGGTCAGCCTGGCGCTGTTCACCCGCCTCGCCCCACGCGCGCTCAACGCCTCGATCGTGGGTATCTACTACCTGGCGTTCTTCGCCGCGAACCTGGCGGTGGGCAAGATCGGCACGCTGTTCGAGACGATGCCGACCCCGCAGTTCTGGCTGCTGCACATGGCGTCGGCCGCCGTGGGGCTGGTGGGCTTCGGCGTGTTCAAGCTGTTCTTCGCGAAACGGCTGATGCGGTGACGCAATACCGTCGTCCCGGACTTGATCCGGGATGACGTTCAGCCGAATACCGCGACCGACTGCATCCCCGCGATCGCCGGCGCGCCGGTTTCGCTCCACTGGGTGATGTGCTCGCTCGCCGCCCCGTCGCGCGCCAGTTCGCTGGTCGAGCGGATCAGCCACCAGCCGTCCTCGCTCGGCGCTGCGTCGAGCATGTTGACGTGCCAGTGCATCGACGAGATCGGCACGCTGTACGACAGCAGCGGCCATACCGCTGTCGGCAACACGTCGCCGCACAGCAGGCAGGCGACTTCCGGATCCAGCCCCTCGCGCTCACGCGCGCGGACCCACCAGCACAAGTCCGCGTCGTCGGTGGGAGAAAGCCCGAAGCGGGCCTCGAAATGGTTGCGCAGGAAAGCCGGCGCGACGTCCATCGGCACCGCCGGGGCGGCGTCGACCGGAATGACGCCTTCGGGCAAAGGATAGCCCGCGATGTCCAGCCGGCTTTCGATCCGGCGCATGAACACGAAGTTTGCCGCGAAGCCGACCCCGCTCTCGTTGCTGAGTTCCACCGCCACCCATGTCGCGTTGCGGCCCTGCCGCAGCACTCGCGCGCGTGCCTCGATCCTGCCCGCGAGCGGCGCGACCATCGCCATCTGGCCCGAGCGCAGCGGCGGCAGATCAGGCAAGGCGCCCTGCGCCACCGCCAGCGCGATCGCCGAAGTCAGCCCGCCGTACGCGGTGCGGCCCTGCAGCCAGCTTTCGGGAATGGTCAGAGCGAGGCCGCCGTCGATCGGCTCGGCCGCGGCGAGGAGGTCGGCCAGGCCCGTCTTCGCATCATCTGCCATCAGAACAACCTCGATCCGTCGGGCACGCGCTTGTCGGGCGAGAACAGCGTGACCCGCCCCTCCTCGTCCGCGAAGCCGAGCGTCAGCACTTCGGACAGCGCCTTGCCGATCTGGCGGACGGGGAAGTTCACCACCGCTGCCACTTGCCGCCCGACCAGTTCCTCGGGCGAATAGAGCGCGGCCACCTGGCCGACGCTCTTCTTCTCGCCGATGCCCGGACCGAAATCGATCCGCAGCCGGTAGCTGGGCTTGCGCGCCCCTTCGTAGAGTTCGGCCGCGACCACGGTGCCCAGGCGAATGTCGACCTTCAGGAAATCGTCGAAGGCGATCGTCTCGCCGGCAGGCGCCGCAGGATCGTGGTCGAGGTGCATGTCACTCTATTTCAAGGATGATCGCGTCGACCGCAAGGCTTTCGCCGGCCTTGGCGTTGAGCGTCTTTACGACGCCCGACTTTTCGGCGCGCAGGATGTTCTCCATCTTCATCGCCTCGATCACCGCGAGCGGCTGGCCGGCCTCGACCTTGTCGCCCTCGGCGACGTTGAGCGAGACGAGCAGGCCCGGCATCGGGCAGATCAGGAAGCGCGAAAGGTCCGGCGGGATCTTTTCGATCATGTGGCTGGTGAAACCGACGATGCGCGTGGGCAGGCACTGGACCTTGTGGATCGCGCCGCGCGTGGTCAGCTTGAAGCCGGTGCGCGTGACCTCGAGCTTGAGGATCAGGTCCTCGCCATCGACTTCGGCTTCGACGAAGCGGTCACCCGGCGTGTATTCGAGTACCAGTTCGACCTCTTCCCCGTTGACGGTCAGCAGGTCCTCGTCGAGCTCGACGTCGAATACCGCGCCATCGATCGTCACGGTCCATGCGCCCGGCGGATCGAGCGGTGCGCCAAGCTGGCCGTCGACCCGGCGCGAGCGATCGGCGCGTGCGGTGGCGACGAAGGCGGCGACGGCGGCGAGCTTGATCTTGAGATCGTCCGACGCAGGCGCGCCGTGGAAGCCGTCCGGATATTCCTCGGCGATGAAGCCGGTGGTCAGTTCGCCCGAGCGGAAGCGCGGGTGCTGCATGATCGCCGAGACGAAGTCGATGTTGTGGCCCAGCCCTTCGATCTCGAAGGCGTCGAGCGCGGCGACCTGCTTGTCGGCGGCCTCGTCGCGCGTCTCGCCCCAGGTGATGAGCTTGGCGATCATCGGGTCGTAGAACATCGAGACTTCGCCGCCTTCGTAGACGCCGTCATCGACGCGCACGCCGTCGATCCCGCGGCGGCCGTTGGCCTCCTCGTCCTCGGTCCAGCCTTCGACCGGCGGGTTGTAGCGCGACAAGCGCCCGGTCGAGGGCAGGAAGCCGCGATAGGGATCTTCGGCGTAGACGCGGTTCTCGATCGCCCAGCCATCGATCTTCACGTCGTCCTGGGTGAACGACAGCGCCTCGCCGGCGGCGACGCGGATCATCTGTTCGACGAGGTCGACTCCGGTGATCGCCTCGGTCACGGGGTGCTCCACCTGCAGGCGGGTGTTCATTTCGAGGAAGTAGAAGCTCTCGCCCGTCGGGTCGGCGCCAGAGACGATCAGTTCGACGGTACCGGCCGAATAATAACCCACCGCGCGCGACAGGGCGACGCACTGCTCGCCCATCGCCTTGCGCATCTTGGGCGTGACGAACGGCGACGGCGCTTCCTCGACCACCTTCTGGTGGCGGCGCTGGATCGAGCATTCGCGCTCGTTGAGGTAGAGGATGTTGCCGTGCTGGTCGCCGAGGATCTGGATCTCGATGTGGCGCGGGTTGAGGATGAACTTCTCGATGAACACGCGGTCGTCGCCGAACGAGTTCAGCCCCTCGCGCTTCACCGCCTCGAAGCCTTCGCGCACGTCCTGCTCGGTGTAGGCCAGGCGCATGCCCTTGCCGCCGCCGCCGGCAGACGCCTTCATCATCACCGGATAGCCGATCTCGGCCGAGATGCGCACCGCGTGCTCGGTATCCTCGATCTCGCCGACGAAGCCGGGGACGACGTTGACGCCGGCGGCCTTGGCGAGCTTCTTGGACTCGATCTTGTCGCCCATCGCCGCGATCGCGTTCACCGGCGGGCCGACGAAGGCGATACCCTCGGCCGCCAGCGCCTCGGCGAACGAGGTGCGCTCGGACAGGAAGCCATAGCCCGGATGGACGGCCTCCGCCCCGGTCTGCTTGCAGGCGGCGATGATCTTGTCGGCGATCAGGTACGACTGCGCGGCGGGCGCCGGGCCGATGTGGACCGCTTCATCCGCCATCTGCACGAACGGCGCGCGCGCGTCGGCGTCGGAATAGACGGCAACCGTCTTGATGCCCATGCGGCGCGCGGTCTTGATGACCCGGCAAGCGATCTCGCCCCGGTTTGCGATCAGGATTTTTTTGAACATGGCACCTCGAAACCCCATTCGGGGTCTTGTTTGTTGGCGGTCGGAAACAGGAACTGCAGCGCCTGTGGCGAAAGGACGTGATAGGCGGTCGCGTGCGTCAGGTCGGTGCGCGCGGAGAGGCAGACGAGCGAGCCGCCCACGCGGGCGACGCGCTGGGCCGCATCGGCGGTTTCCGGACCCTCGTTGGAATACGTCAGGAACAGCGGCCCGCGTTTCGGCTTGGCCGCGAGCAGCCCTGCCGCTGCCTTGGACAGCGCGCCGTCGTCCCACCACAAGCTCGCGTCGATGGCGGCGTAGCGGTGGAACAGGCCGGGTTCGCGCAGCCACGTCTCGACGATGAACAGCCCGGCGAGCGATTCGCCGATCACGCCGTCGTCGCCATTGGTGCGATAGTTCGCGGCGATCAGCGGCTTGACCGTGTCGCGCAGGAACGCGCGGAACGCGGCGGACTGCCCGGCGGTGGGATACTGCTTGTGCTGCGCGGCGGTGCCGAGGCTGCCGATCAACTCGGCGCGGCGGTCCTTGCTCTCGATCCCGACGACGATGACCGGCTCCGAACGGCCCCACACCTCGCCCAGCGCGCTGGTGCCGGCGATGTGCAGGAAGTCCTGCGAAAGCCCGCCGTCGATGAGGTAGAGCACGGGGTAGCGCTTGTTACCCTGGGCATAGCCTTCGGGAAGGTAGACGTTGACCTGCCGCTGGTCGTCGCCGGCAAACGTGACGAGACGCGTCTCGCCGATCGTGATCGGTGTTGGGGCAGACGGGGCGGCGGTCGCGACGCCCGGCGCAAGAAGCAGGCAGGACAGCGCCAACAGCGTCGATCCCGCCAGACGCGTGGCTGCGCCGCTCTTGCACGCGCCGGAATGACGGGAAAAGCCGAACGTCACAGACGAGGCTTCAGGTAATCATGCAGTTGCGCGGTGCGCGCTTGCGTCAACTGGCTGAGGCAGCCGTTCTGGAGCACCGGCCAGATCGTGCCACTCTGTTCGCGCGGGCCGTTTTCGGCGAGGCATTGCGCGTCGCGATAGGCGAGCCACTTGCGCTGTGAATCGAGGAGCCGGTCGAACGCCCCGCTCAGGCCGCTCTTGTCGGCCACTTTCGCCGCTGCCGCCGCTTCCCCCCAGGCCTTGTTCAACGTCCGGTCGGCCGACTGAAAATCGCGATAGGAACAGATGTTCATATCCGCCTGCGTCATCGCATTGTTACAGTCGACCGAGGGCTCCGCGGCCAGGAGGAAAAGCGTCCAGATCACTACTCCGCGGCTTCCAGCTTGGCGCAGCCCTTGGGCATGCGCTGGGCTTCGACTTGCGCCGGGGTCAGTTCGATCGCCATCGGCTTGAGGCCGAGGCGCGCGAACATCGCCAGATCGTTGTCGTCGCCCGCGTTAGGCGCGGTGAGCAGCTTGTCGCCGGTGAAGATCGAGTTCGCGCCCGCCAGGAAGCACATCGCCTGCGTCATCTCCGACATCGATTCGCGGCCCGCCGAGAGGCGCACCATCGAGGCCGGCATCGTGATCCGCGCGACCGCCACGGTACGCACGAACTCGACGTCGTCGATCTTGGCGAGCGGCGTGTCGGCCAGCATGTCGCCCAGCACGGTGCCCTTGACCGGGACCAGCGCGTTGACCGGGACCGACTGCGGGTGCTCGGGCAAGGTGGCGA